>ERZ1034753.350-NODE-350-length-17116-cov-5.355137_pt1 | contig 17116 bp, 16 predicted proteins | sample MGYA00520702_ERZ1034753 | MGnify/ENA primary metagenome ERZ1034753 (study PRJEB33766, sample SAMN09781700) | gut metagenome | biome: gut microbiome | host: Homo sapiens | place: Madagascar | study: EMG produced TPA metagenomics assembly of the PRJNA485056 data set...
CTCTCTTTCCTCAGGAACGAGAGGATGTAACCGCCCTCCGGTGCTCGGAACCGCTACGCTATAAGGTTGTCGGACCATCAAAGGTCTGCGCCAGATTGTGCGGGATGGGACCGCCTAAATCATTACCTTTCATTTTGTTTTATTAATCTTCCTGATTGTATCATCCCTTTCTTAAATATCTTGGCAATTTCATGTACAGTTTTATCTACACTCTCTTTTGCCACATGTTTCTCTCGTTCTGTAAGAGATGAAGCCTCTATATTTTGCTTAGCACATTCCAAAACAGAGTCTCTGGTTTCATCAAAGGTACATTCCTTTATATGTCCAAAGCCTAATATCTCTTCTATGAATTTTGCTACAGCAAAGTCAGCACGTTGCTGCGCTAGAACTTGTTCTTTAGTCATAACTTGATGTACTTTTTATTTTACATTAATATATGGATTCAGAACCAACATATCATATTCGTCAGATTCACTATTGTGTTTAAAATAGATGCCTTTGAGATGTTCTACTTGTGAGAAGTCTCTCGCACTTGGTTTCATTGCTATTACTTTATCCAAATCCAATGATATAAAATATTTTTCTCCATCAATGGTGCGTACCTTAAACATTGTAAGTCCTTGCATATCACCCTTTATGCTAAAAGATGAAATTGGAGATATTTTATTGGCTTGTTTTATATTACGCTCTGCTTTCAATATTTCCACCCAGGCCTTTCCTCGTTCTGAAAGATTGTTCCAAGAAGGAGATAGCTGTATTATTTCAGATTTTACTAAAGAACTTGGATAATATTCTCCAAAGAAGATGCCTGACATATGTACTGAAAATTCTGTAGCACATGCACGTGAGCGAACACCACTCCTGTATATTTTTACGGCTCTTTTGTTGGGTAATCCTGTTTCAACAAGCAATGCCAATTCTGACAAGACATTTGCCATATCTTCGTCATATTCCTCATCAGCTCTTACCATGCTTGCCATTCCATTTAGAAACCACGGTAATTCATAAGAGTAATAATTCTGTATTGCTGCTATTTCATCCTTATCTGAAGGGTTTATCTCACATAAAGGTGTTCCTTTCAACCATTTTTCCCTGATCTCATCGATTCGTTCCAAGCCAATGTATTTATCATTGAAGTTCGGCTGATTCGAGATAAGAGTCTCTATATTCTTTAGCAATAGTACCTTGTCTTCAATTGTTTTATCAGACAACCGATAATCTATAACAAGCTTCACTATATCAACAAATATTGAGTCTAAATCAATGCTCTTTTGAAGAGGAAGACCAGACTGGATGAGATATTCCCAATTATCACATCCTTCAATTCTCTTTAATATGCCAGCAACCCTTGACTTTACAAATGAAATTACATTATCAGAAGTAACATTTTCTATCGTGCCTTTTGATGCTTGAATATAAGCAAGGGATTTTGTAAAAATGTCTTCAATCCAATTAAGACTCATTTTATCTTCACTATAGGAGCCATGCATGGAAAGCAAGCAGTCATCCAATTCTGACATTAGGCTCTCCACATCCGTGGCATTATCAATAGTTGGTAGCGGCTTGTTGTCAGCAATCAGCTCAAGCAAATTGTCGAATGTCGTACCTGTTTCATCTGCAATATTATGTATGATAGATATAATCTCAAGAAGACCGCTTGTAACAGAGTCTAAATTTGAATTTTCAAAGTATTCTTTTATTATATTGTTTTTCCTACGTTCATTTTGCCATTTCTTTTTCTTTTGATCATATTCGAAAGCAATAAGAATTTTTCCTTCTTCATCAACAAATGCTCTACCTGCACGCCCAGCCAAATTCCAGAAATCCCTATTAGAAATGAGCTTACGAGCTTTAAACACAGAAGACAGGATAACCGTAGAAACACCCAAATTTACCCCTTGGCTCAATGTTGATGTGGCTATGATAACACGTGGATGCTCACTCTGCATCAACTTCTCTAAAGTAAGTCTTACATCTGTGAACAAATCAGCATTATGATAAAATATACCTTTAGTCGCATAATCATAAATTGCAGGGATACTATAGGTCTCTTTACAAACCAATTCGAATATCCTACGTTCTAACTCATTTTTAAAACTGTAGGATTGACCTGCTTCCAAACTTTTAGCATAAGCTTCAGCATAAGTGAGACAGCTTTTCTTTATTGGTACATAAATTAACGTAGAACCAAAGGATTCCAATTTTCTTGCAGTTTCCACTATAGCCTCAACTTTATCCTTTGGATAATAATGCGTTGTTCTTTCCCTTGGTTTTCTTGGCAATTCATGCCTTACTACAAAATTACGATTGAAGGACGATTTGACATTGCCTTTATACCAATCCATACTAACAGACACACCATTCCAATTTAATATACCACAAATCTGCTTTGATGGACGCCAATCCGTGTGATATGTGTTATTTGCTGAATCTGTTAGCCACTTTGCCAAGTCGTCAGTATTGGGCAATACAGCGGAAAGCAAAAGGTATTTACATTCAAACTTTTTCAGAAAGTTTCTCAATTCTTCATAGAAAATTTCATTGCCAACTTGCCTTGGGTCCCCACCAAGCAAATGTCCTTCATCCATAATGACCAGGGATAATTCCTTGAAAAAATCTTGTTGACATCTAAATATGGCTTTCACTTTCTCGGGTGTTGCGATAACAATATTTGCCTCAGAAATTTCTTCCACATCCAAGCTTGTAAATAAACTACCACCATATAGATGTGACACTCTAATCTTTGCAGCAGCAAACAAATCCCCCAAGGAATTCTCTATTTCATATGCCAATGAGCGGAATGGAGCAATATATAATATTTTACCTTCAGGATTTCCTATAATCGTATTCAAGATTGCCATTTCTGCTATTCTCGTTTTACCGCTACTTGTTGGAATGCTGACAATTACTCCAGATTGACCTATTGAGAAAAGTTGAGGCAAAACAGCCTTTGTGACAGGAACAATTCTGTTACAGGCACTTGCTTATATATTAAAGATAAAACATACTGTCTTGCCAATGAATTGTCTTCTTTCAAGTTCATATACCCCCCAAGCATGTTCCATAAGGATGATTGGGTAAATCCGTCAACAATAATGAGAATGAGTCTAACCACCCACCATAAATCCACAAGATTTTCCAATTTGGCAATATCAAGCAGAGCATTTAGCTTTTCTTTAGCTGTATCTATTAAAGAATCTTCACCTGTGTAGAAGTATTGGATGATACTATATAGACTTTTTGCGATGCTTATTTCAAAGACTTTACCACAAGACTCTTCTACATCATCTGCTTTGGATAATTGATTGTCATTATAACCTTGGCTAATTGCCATTTCCTCCGCCTTGTCTGTTAGTTCCATAAAATTCCTTTTTAGAAACAGACTCAGCAATGATGCAATCGGAGTTTCTTCCTCAAACTTTTTTATCAAAACAAAAGAGCGAGAGTATTGAAAACCTGCATAAAATGCCAAAGAAGCCAACAAACCATAATAATTGCTATAAGATAGTTCATTCTCTTTGAGACTATGTATTGTCTCCAAGCACTCAGCACCTTTTGTGAAACATGCTGATGATGAAGAATAATCCTCAAGTGCAAAATACCTACAGCCTAAGTCAATGTATTCAATCCCTATGTGATTGATACTATCGTTGTCAACCGACAAGTTGGCATAATTCTTTGCCGGCTCATGAGTTGACTTAAACATAAACAGGGCTGTAGCCTTGGATATAGTCAATTGTACTCGGCGACTATTTTCCAATGCCTTGTATTTATTATCTAATGCCTCTTTAGAAATCATAATATCTCTGGTGTTTCTGTCAATAAAGTCTTCGCTTTATCAAAAGCCTGTTTCACAAATTCCTCAGGTTCATCCAATGACAAGACCAACATGACATGCTTCGGATTGTCACATACCCATTTTTCTTCAACATACTTGCCTGCATTCTTATCGCCAACTATAAACCCGATATATCGAATATCATAGTCTGACAGCTCTTGGATGAGCATATCATCCAATTTTTCATATTTATCATTATCCACATCTTCAAAGCAATTTCTAAGAAAGGTAAGGGACAATGGCATTTTATCTTTTGCCAAAGACTTTTTCACATCATCCAGAACGGCTTTGTCAACAGTCTTTCTGAACTTTGCCTCACCTATATAAATTGTAGGATTCGCTTCATCTGAAAAATCAACGATAAGCATATCGTCACCTTTCATAGACTGGTCAACGTTTGGATTATATCTGAAGCGATGAGAGTATGTCAAATCTGTTTTGTCTATGGCAGCCAAACTATATTCTGTCATCAAGACCTCTACCGCATTACCTTTTCTGGTATTTACATTTCGTGGTAGTTTCCTTGACTGGGCATAGTATGTAGAAAATTCTTTGAAGCCAAGTTTTTCAAATCTCTTTTTTAATGCTTTTATTGAAGCTGGAGAATAGTGAAAATCTATAAGACATTTTGCAAAAGGTTCCATAACAACCTCATCAAAAACAGATTTTTCCGACAAGGTCCTCACACAGGACGTCTCGGTAGATTCCTTGTCCTCATAATCCAACCAGGTCCCAAACACAGGGTGTTTGCTGGGATGTGGTCCTAAAATATCATCTTGTCTTGACATAATCTTATTTTTTTGAAAATCGTATTGGGTAAACTTTCGTTTATAAACTACTTATTTACACTTTCGATACCAGTTTGTAGCATATTCCAAATATCGTAAGCCGTGAAACAAATGATGGCTAATGCAACATATACAAATAATATAACTGCATACTGTACCCAAAACTTACATTTGCGTTTCCCATAAGTTTCATTCTTATATTTTGCAAATTCAGAATTGGATATGTAGTTTCTTGAAATGTTCTTCCAATAATCAAATTCTCTATTCGTATCCGACAAATCAATTGTATCTACAATAAGTTGCAATAATGCAGATGCCAAGAAATACACACCATAACCATAAAACACATACTTGACCAAATGATTGTCATTCAATTTGTTTAATTCTGTGATTTTTGATAGAAGTGTAACGCCAACTAAAAGAAGTGCTCCCAAGACATCACGACTCAAATTTGATAATACGGAGCGGATTTTTTGATTACATTGCTCGCTCATACCTTTTATGTCTTTGAGCAAGTCACGCAATTCTTTGTAATACTCATCCTGACGTTTATATGTCGCAAAATTGTATCTTTCTTTTGCCTGTATCAACGCATCATAAATAACAGAAGACAACCCAGTGACAAATGGTACATTCAAATCCAAATCTAATGTTATTCTATCCAATAGAAGTTTGTGTCGGAGATTACAATCTTTCTCGTATACCCAAAGTACTGCATCTTTAAGCCTTTTCTGATATGTCATCAAAGGAGTTGGCAATGATGATGTCTTACCAAACGTGCATTCCAATCTTCTAACACCACGGACTACTATTTTGTCGTCTTCATGAAGTTCATTGCATAGAGAATAAGCTAATACCAATATGCTGTTTCTTATAAAGGGTTTAGACAGTTCTGACTCTGCACCAAAATTTACATAATGGCACGATGGTTTTATCAATGTTTCTTCTGTTCTAAAAGAATGACATTCTTCTGTAATTTCTTTTTCTACATATTTAAAATCATCATTGGATAGACAGATACTGCCATCACTTGAAACGACAAATTGATTTCCTCCAAGCTTTTCTGAAATCCCATAAACCTCAATCGAGTACTTATTATGGTTAAACGGATGGTCTGGGCTAATAGGATTAGAATGATTTACCCAGATTTTGAACCGTTCTTCAGATAGAAAGAATGTATTGATTATACCATTTTCGTCTTTTGATAATGCATCTTTGTTGATATGGAGTTTCCATTCACATCCATCAATCAATTCATCCGCAAAATTATCCAAATCAACATTCTCGCCTAATACGGTAAAAGTCAGAAGTGGCTTTATTCCCAAGTTGGAACTTTCTGCAAACAAATCCTCGAAATAAGATTTGTTTATGGAATCAGAATAAGTTCCTTCCAAAGTCAATGACACCCAAGACTCCACCCATTGCGATGAGAGATTTTTTATTGTAAACAGTTTGTCTAGAAAAGATGCATACATAGTATTTACTGAATTTCTTCAATATTACTTGTTCGTATTCTTATCTCATAAACACCATTGGCATTTGCTGTGTTTGGAATGTAAATGCCATGTTCTTTTGGTGTTCCTTCCCATTCGATTCTCACACCTTCTGCCGTTTTACGTATGTTCTTGGTGACAGAGGAAGGAATGGCAGTACTTTTTGGTGTGAATGTTTGACCTGCAATCCCTTCATTTTGAAGGAAAGAATGAAAAGAATTCTTCAAGGTCTCACGTCTGTCCGTGTCAGGATCTTGAATGACAGCCTCGATAAATTCAGCCGTATCAAATCTGTCATGGTTTAACAGATATCCCTTGGCTCTATTTTTATACAAAGAGATCTCTTGCTTGGGATCTATGGAAACTTTGTTTTGCATAGCCCATTTTCTGGCAGCAGACAAAGCTTTTTTTGTTAAGTCTGTATCAGTTTCTCTTGGGTTTACACCTAAGAAATTTCGAAAATAATTAGTGATATAATTATCTGCCCCACGTGCTCCACGATCAGTTGTCAAAACATCCCATACTGCTCTGTTTGAAGTATCTATCAAAGCAACCTTTTGAATGGCTGATTTATCTTCAGAAAAAGTATTTTTTACTTCTTCTAAAAGTGCCTGATTACCTTTCAACTTGTATTGATAAATTGTTTTATGGTCTATTTTCACCAAGAACAAAAGTTTCCGTGCACCTATTGAAGCAACAGAGACTATGAAGACCCCATCACTTGTATTGTTGGTATGAGCCAACTTAAACTGATGAGCAATTTCTTTAGATAATCGAACAAAGTTGTCATCATCAGCAGAAAGAATCTCAACAGCTTTAGGACGAAGCAATGAATCCGCAACAAATACATGTTGTCTTCCTTGAGCTGCATCACTAAGACGGGCTTTGAAGAATTTCTGTTGACTCTCAGTTATGATAACTTTATCCAAGAAAATCGGTGCTATTTGATCTTTCAAGATAATATGGAAAATCAATTTTTCTATTTTGATAGCATCCTTTTCTGCTGTAGTGAGTACACTTTCTCTTGCCATAATCCAAATTATATTTAAGATATTCAATGACTGCAATTGTCTATTTTCCAAACTCCTTAATTCTCCGTTCCTCCTTCAATGAGCAGACAAGCAGCTGGCCGTGCTTCTCGGCTACGATATAGCCATCCAAGACTTGAACTACCATCTTGCTCTCATCGGCAGCATGAACCACGCAGTTCTTGCATTCATACAGGCGGATGTCCTTGCCTACCTGTATATCACCATTACAGCGTCCCCACTATTTTACAAGTAGTTACACGTATCTGTTTTTGAAAAAAGTTATTTTATTATCGTTTTGCAGAAGATAAGCTGCACTCGGCAATTTGAAAGCCAGCTTTCATTGCGCTCGTTTGCATTATCTTTTAGGGTGAAGGGTTGCCTAAGCAAACTCCTTTACCTCTTCGGATTTCTCAACATAGTAACATGGAAGCATAGACTTATAGTCCTTATCCCCATCTTTCATGCGGGTAAGGATGTCTTCAATGTATCTTCCAAAGTTTAATCGCTCAATGGCTATGTTGTGGATTTCGACATCAACATTCGTGAGGAAGACTTGGATGCTCTTGACTACATATACGTCTGGTTGTAACATTGTTTATTTTTCCCGTTTTGGTCAGGATATAATTCTCATTCCCCCGTGTCGTGAATTCATGTTTCAAAACACTTGGCAAGAAAGGGTTGGTTAGTCTATTCCCGATACCGGAAACCTCTAATCACAGACGTACTCCTGACCCAAGAGCATGATAGTCTGCAACCCTTGGAATGATTAGCTATCCGATTCCTTTGTTTTCAAAACCCTTCCCTAAATCACTCCATTTCTACAGAATCTCTACATAAGAGACACAGAATCTCGTTGCAAAAATACGAAAAAAGTTGGAAACTAGCAAATTATGCGTGTTAAATATTTAATGTTATTCTACGGAATTCAACAATTTTTCAGCAATCATTACGTCCATAATCTGATAAATCGTTGATAGAAAGAATGTTTTCGTTTTTTTAGTGTCTCTTATATAAAGATTCTTGAAAATTGGTTCATTTTGGTTCATTTTGCAAAATCCCTCTTTTTATTCTTTTTTGCGGCTTATAGGACTGCTGCAACTACGTTAGCACTCCTATGTGATAATATCGCTCAAATGATACCACTTGCGTCGGAGAAGAAAGCGATACCTGTAACCACGCTAACAAGGTGGTATCATTTGAGTGATACAAGCGGTACTGTTTGAGCGCTATGATCACATAAGTTCCCCACTTATATTATGCATTAACTAAGGAAGCTCATTGTATGCATTTTGCAATAATTCAGCTCCTGTAAGAAACTCATCTTTTTCTGCTATCAATGCCTTAAGATTTATTTCATACTGTTGAGGAAAATCCTTGTAGACCTTTGCCATTCTGACTATACCAGCAGGACAGCAATATGCAGGTGTATTTCTACCACTAACGCTAAGAGAATCTACATTTGGATCAAACATCTGTTCTTTTATTGTTACTCCAAACATCTTTTCTATCACATCATTGGTCAACTGAATAAAATATGGTATTCTCACCACTTTATATCCAGCATCCTTATATATTTTGTCTTTCTCCTCATCCATTTTTATTATATTAGGATTTTTATAATGTGGCAAGCCATCAAACTCTACTATGAGTTTAAGTCTTTCACATCTATAATCTGGTCTAATTTTTCTTTTTAAACCTGGAACACATTTATCATGTACCCATTCTTCTCCAAGAAATATTGTAGATAGGTATTCCTCTAACCCTGTACGATGTAAACCAATCTTCGAATCTATTCCAGCTTTTTTTGCTGCCTCTTTTGTTTCTCGTAAATATCCCCACTTTGTTGTATTTATCTTTCCCATAATTGAATTATCTTGTTGTTTATCCTAATATCCACAATTTAGATTAAAGGAGCTATATTTATCAAATAGTCTATACACTTTTGTAACTTTACATTAGCTGTATCTTGAGAGTTGATAATCGACATTAGAAATGTCATATATTGATATTTTATCATTGCATTCTTACTTACCAAGTTGAGCATCTTTCTAGAATAATCCATCCAAGCCAAGAACATATTGTCGTCAAAGTATGGATTCTTCATCAGATTAATGCCATCTTGTATTACTGTAATCATCTCATTATTCATGCTCAGCCTCCTTTCTTTCCTGCTCATTTTTTATTTGGGCATTCATTATTTGTGTATGGAAATCAGAAGTTATCGCTTCTTTCTCTTTTTCGTATTTACGTTTCTTGATACTAATTCCAAAGCCCTCGAAACTCTCAAACATCGGGAAGATGAGCAATGCCAACCAAAACAAGAAGATTAAGTTCATCCCATTAAAGTCTTCGGTAAATGACAATGCTATACACTCCTTGAAGTGATAAAACACAAATACCGTTGAAAGAGTCAAAATGAGGCCAAACCAGTAATCTACCAACTTGTAACGAAAGTTCAAGCCAAATATCTTCAACCTATCCTTAAGATTCTTCAATCCAGAATGAAGGAAATAGCCTATGAGAGCTCCTATTGCAAAGGCAGCAAAAAGAGACAGTGACAATATGGTTATTGAAATATACATAATTTAATCTCTTTAATCAACAGAAAATACGCTACATCATCATGAAGTGTTTCCAGTACAAAGAAAAAGCATGCTATTCGCTATTTGCTCTTAATTTTAACTGATATTGTAAGCATTATAATGAAAATAATTAATGGTTAAAATCATTACGTGTCAAAGTCTCATCACCATACATACAAAGTGCTTCTCTGTTAGCAATAAGTATTGATTGCAACATAATATTATTATTTCTTGAGCAGTTTTCAATTTGCGTATCATAATAAGCAATAGCCAGTTTGAGAGCATCCTTTAAATTTACATTATCATTTAAGAAGGCAAATAAACAAGCTTGATCACAATTCATTATAACATTTGCATAATCTGAATCGCACAAAACTTGGGACTCATTATTAAATCCGACAAAAGCCAAGCAGCCATCATCTATCAACTGTTTTCCTATATCCCTAGCTGTCAAACAAGCTGTAGAATAAACAAATGTATCCTTAAAATGCAGAGTATTCTCCTTGGTTATGTAAGACTTTCCATTTGCCATAAATGCAAAAGAGTTACCATGAGTATAAACTGCACATATACATTTATTATTCACATTTGACATTATCTGATTAACATCACACATTGTGCAAATCTCAGAGCCTACCTCTTTAAGGATACAAACATCATCTAGCGACCCGATATTATCTGTTAGGCTATTTTTACTATCTTGAAAATACGTACCTAATCTTTCATCTTTTTCGTCAGTAAAGCTAATTACATCTATCATTTTGCTTTATATCTTTAGTCAAACTATCAACTGCTACTTGCAGTATCTGCTTTTCTAATTTAAGTCCCAACGATGTTCTCATCCTTATTCGAACTAAAACATCATTTAAGGACAACACTCCTTCAGAAGTTACCATATATGGTTTGCTTCGAACTTCACTATTGTGATTCTTAACCCATTGCTCCAGGACGCAATCCAATTCAGAAACCCATTTTTTTTGAATTTCAGCAACGAGTTTCTCTGCTTTCTTTAAATCTCCATTTTTAATAAAATACAATTTATCAGAATTAATCATTGCTTCCAACTCCAAATTTTCCATTTGATTAAGAGAATTTGCAGACATCATGACAACACTTACAAGAGAGGTCTTTTCACGAATTTTCTTCAATCCGTCAACACCTTGCAGGCCCATATTAAACTTGCAATCTAAGAATATTATCATTTTCTCCTCCAAATGTTCAAAGATGAAACTCAAAGCTTCTTCTACAGTTCTAAAGGACACTACTTCTGCATTTAACACCTTTTTCTTCATCCACATAATGAATGCGTCCGTTGGTTTCATATTGTCATCAACAATAATTATATAGAATTCTTTATCCATTATTAAAAGGCAACTCTATGCGAATTGTCGTACCAATATTTCCAAATTCACTATCAACAACCTTAACATTTCCTTTTAAAGCTTGCACTCTTGATTTTACTATATATAAGCCAACTCCAGCTCCACCCATATTTTCTGTAGTTGTGTTATATAAGCCAAAAACCCAATCCCATTTTTCCTTTGGAATTCCGATTCCCGTATCAGAAACTTCAATAACAAGATTATTTCTTTCTATAAAAGATGTACACTTTATTATTTTAAGTTTCGTATTAGCCAAAGCCTTAATAGAGTTGTCTATTATATTAAGCAAGATATCTTTTATAAATAATTTATTGCATTTAACAATCAAATTATTCGTAAATTGACATTCTAGCTTTATACCCTTAGAGGCAAACTTTAACTGATAGCCAGAAATAATACTATCAAACAATGTTTTTGAATCAAAATCTTCAAATGCAAGATTTGACTGAGAATAACTAAGCATATAATCTACAACCCTATTTAGGGTATTCATCTCCTCATAAATATCTTTAGCATATTCTTTAAACAACTCTTCGTCTTCTGAATTTGGAAAAAACTCAAAAAAATATAAAGCCATTCTCTCTATTCGTGCTAAAGAAGTCCTAACAGCATGCGTCACTTGAATAGCATATTCTTGCATTGACATAATACTCAAATACATATTCTCTTTGCGCTTAAACTCTATCTGCTCTTTACTCTGTGCCTTCTGTAACTTTCTTAATTTTCCTTCAACCTTGGTTGCTTTGATATATAATGGCGACAGCACTTTTCCCAACTGCGGTTGTTGTTTTATCGCAGCATCAATTTCACTAACAAATTCATTGACTCCTACAGAAACATCTTCCATTCTACGTGAAGATTCATTTTGTTCCTTTTTCTTAAGATATCTTTTATATTGAGAAATCGAATCTAATTGAACTAAGATAAAATTCTTCAATTCACGATATTCTGGAGTATCAACAAAATCTTGTCTATTTGTAGCATCAATAATTTTAGGATTTCCATCCTTGGTTATTTCCACAAAACCGATGATTTCTCGGGTACTTACCTTATAAAACAAGTCTTGCCATCTATTTTTCTCTATGCCTAAGATGTCTCTTTGCTTATCCACATCTGCCTCAGCCTCTGCAAATGGTGTTGTTATAAGTCCATCTCTATAGATTTTAATACCGTCAATATGACTATAGCGGTATGTTCGTCCATACACTTTTCTAGCATTGCCATCAAAGTAAAACAAGCTCATCTTAATTCCGCCAAAGGATTTCAACGGAACTCTCTGGACTACTAACTGCTCTGATTTCTCATCAAAAAGAAAACTTTCTTGATAAGCATCAGTAAAGGACAAATGTCCAGAAAGAGTTGCAAGTTTATCTTCACCTATATTCAAGCATCGATCAGTTTCGTTATCAATACCATACTCATCAGCATAAACCTGAATCAAAAAAGGATATATTTGAGGATAATATGGAGATGTTATTCGAGAAGATTCACGTAGAAAACGTTCAACATCACTCTTGGTCCACGCTTCTCGAATATGGGAAATCGTAATTTGGGTTCCAGAAATGCTATCATCATCACACAATAGATACTGAAAATTATTATCAACATCAGTAAACAATAAATCTTGCGCTCCTTCCAGCATAGCCTGGTCTTCATATTTCGTCCAATCTATTGTAACAACAAGCCATTGTTTCTCTCCCTTTTTCTTTGTCTTGATTGTTATATAATCTCCTAGCTTATCAACGGCAAAACGACCAATTCCTTTTTCACCGACACATCTTCTTGAATATGGTGATGGAGAAATCTTGTTTCTACGCTTACTTGATGTTCCAATTACCATCCATTTATCACGGACATCCTCAAAAGACATGCCATATCCATCATCGTCTATGACAATAGAACTAACGCCTTTACTATCAGGACTAACATTATTAAAATGTACAGACACCACGTTTGCATTGGCATCATAGCAATTCTTCACTAATTCAAATAAGGCAGTTACTCTATCAGTAATAAGATCACGACCAATCAAACGAAAGGCACTGATGTCAAATTTCCACCTAAGTGTTCCCGTATCCATCATATCAATAATATATGCTTAAATGTTCCAATATACTTTGTGCAACCACCTCACCTAACACAGGAGGTACTGCATTACCTATATATCTAGAAGCTTTTACCAATGAAACTTTTTTTTCATCTTCAAAAAATCTATAAGACATAGGAAACGTTTGCAACAATGCAGCTTCTCTAGCAGAAATAGCCCTATCTTGTTCAGGGTGTCCAAAACGACCATTACCATAGCCTGTACATTGGGTTGTCATCGTAGGACTTGGCTCATCCCATTTCATTCTTCCATATACACTTCCAAAACTTCGTCCAGATTCTGACTTATGGCATTGAAGCTTTAAGTCCTCAGGCCATTCCTTCCAGCTTCCACCTTCTCTTGTCGCTTGAATACGACGTAGATTCAAAGGAGTTAATGCCGAAGATTGATGTAAATGATCTTGAAGGTTCATCCCCCCAGCCACTATAGGTGGAAGTTCTGCTATCGTTTGTCTTACAGTTTTATAATCCTTAGGATTCGTTATTATTGGCGGAATCAATTTAATTTCACCCAAACGAGAGGCAAGAAGAACCAGTCTCTTCCTTGTTTGAGGAATTCCATATTGAGGACAAAAAACTATATTGACGGATACATGATAACCCTTGCTCTCTAATAATGCCACAAAATCACCCAAGACATCTTTCAACTTGAATGCTTTTATAGCAGGTACATTCTCCATCGTAACAATATCAGGTTTTACTTCGGATACCAGTCTTCCAAACTCATACAACAAGTCATACTTGTTTGCATCTTTTTCTTTATTCTTAAATGCATAAGATGAAAAAGGTTGACATGGAGCACAACCAGCCAAGATTCTCACAGAATTCTCATGATAAAGCGAAGTTATATCTTTTTTAGTTACCTCTTTGACATCCTTATAAAAGAAAGGTGCCTCATTGTTATACTCATAAGCGAAGCGACAGGTCTTATCCAAGTCGAAACCACCCAGAATATGAAAACCTTTCGATTTCATACCATAGCTTAATCCACCAATACCACAGAATAAATCTACCACATCTATTTCTGTATATGGTTTTCTTTTTCGCCCCCTACGCATTGCTACACGATTTTAATAGAACTAATCAATCTTGTCATATTGGTTTCCCTATCTTTTGGGGTATAACCTAACTTAGCACATAAGCTTTCTATTTTTGCACAAAATAAATCTGCATTAAGTTTTGTCATGGAAACATTACCATCTTCATCTACAATTGAAGTTTGCCATGTCACTGTATCATTCAATGGCTTTTCTGGTCTAAAATCAGAGACATTGATGATTTTATGATCAGCTTTTGTAATCCAAGCAGCTCCAATTTCCGCCATAGTTCCAAAAGAACCCTTAATATGCTCACTTGTAATAAAGATGACATATATCTTCTGATCAGAGTAACTATTAACAAAGAAATCTCTTAGATAGTCAAATATAGGCACATCTTCAGGTATTCTTGACACAGAATCATCACAATTTGAATAAATTATCTCTTTTGCAGGAACACCATTAAATAATAAAAAATTATAAACCAGATCTGACAAAGATTTATCTGCACTTGTCTGACTAATCAATAATTTCTTTTTGGCAGAATCAACTTTCTTTTTTATACCAAAATCAGGAATATTATCATTGATTGCCTGTTCTACAACTTCATGCACTTCTTGTGCAGTATATTGAGAATTCTGTTTAATTTTATCAGAAATAGCATTGCCAGTTTTTCTCCTAAAATTATCAATAGCTCTTTTAAGAGTCTCCTCTTTTTTCTTCTGCTCATTCAATTGTTTTTTTTGAACAGAAGCATTTTTAAGTGCTGCATAAGTAGCCCTTTTATTAATGATTGCAGGCAACAAAATTTTTCGAACATACTCTATAACTGCTTCATACCTTAAGTCATCGCTTTTATACCCCTGTCTATTACTTAAGGCCATATCTGGCAATTCAGAAAGTTCAAACAAATCAACATACAACTGACCTACAATGAAGGATTCAATCAGGGAGTTTTTACCAACTTTTGGCAATATATTAAACTCACCCATTTTCTTGTGAGCATACAAAGATATAAAATTATCGGGGAAATCAGACGTATCTTTCTTTCTACCTCTAGTTGTCTCATAGGCTCCAATCCAGCCATTTATTATAAGTTCGTATGTTTTTAATTCACCTTGCGAATTTTTCATCGTAAGTGGAATCTTATGACTATCTCTAACATCTATAAGAAAATCTTTCTTTTCCGCATAAGAGACTTTAACTTTTTTTGCTAATTCCTTAAATCCATCACCCAGAGTAATAATAGAGCATAAGCTCTTGGCAAAAACCTCATCTAAGCGTTCTATAATGTCATCCTTGCCATTAGTATTTACTATATGGATTCTAAAATCCTTGTCTATCAAAGGAAATATGTTAACTATATTTCTTTTTATTGCATCATTGGTTTTATGAAGATGATATTCTGGATTCTTCATAATAATGGCAGTACCATGATTTTCAACCTTTTTGAAGACAACATTCTGTTCACTTATTGCTTGAAGCGTCCCTCCTTCTTGGGGGTGACGAGATAAAACAAAACCCGATTTTTCACCATCTGAAATGGTCAAAATATCGACATTCTCCGATACCGAGAGTGCAGCAAGCTTACCAATTCCTTTGCGACCCATTTTTTGCCTTCCAAGTTCTGTCAAAGAATCTGTTGCATTGGTTCTCGAAAGTTTTGCTACACCCAAATATTTTGCAATACCACCTTTACTATATGACATACCATGACCATCATCTTCAACACGAATGGCATTAAGTTCAGAGATTATATAGACATTGTGGGCATCAGCATCATAAGCATTGGCTATCAACTCTGCTAACACATAGTAAATATTGGTATACAAATTAGGACCCAATAGCTCTAATATTCTTGGATCTATCTCTATTTTATACTTTTTCGTTTCCATACTTCGATACTCAAACATTTTAATAACACTACATCTAGTTTTTTCCCTGACATAACATCACCATAATTTTTCACGAATAATGTAGAAGTCAAAATCACTTCACTTCATACATCTTAACTCCAGTAAATATCACAGCCATCAAAGGCTTTACCACCAACCATAAAATTATAATATGAACATAGAGCAAAAAGCCATAGCCATACCATTGGTGACTTCCACATAGATATACTAGTGAAACGATTATAGGTATAAGCACTGTGAGATTTCCTGCATCATAATAACGACTCAAAATATATCTCGCCTCATCCCATTTTCTTGTGTAGCTGCGTTTGATAATCTCAACTCGCTTATTTTCAAAAAACACTTGAATACCATACAGCAGTAAGCTAGCTACTAAGAGTGCGACAAAAGTACCAGAACTATTTCTGAAAAGTTCCAGCGAAAGTATATCCCTGAAAATAAAGTCATTCAAATATGTCTTCGTTAATTCCAAGAACAATACAATCACGATTGAAGCAAATATGGATCGGATCAATATGGATATCCAATTACCCTCAAAGCTTACCTTATGTTTAAAAGCAGAATCAGAGAAATGCCGAGGAAGCTTTTCCACTTCTTCCTCTAATGATATAGCCAAATCATCTTTGCGCAAATTTTTCATCATACTATACTTCTCCACTAAAGGTTTCAGCTTCTCATTTCCAAACTCCGATAAGGAATTATAATAGATCATCACAAGTTCATACTCTGAAAGTTGAGCCCTCAATATGGAAGTATAGTGATATTTTTCCTCTGTAGTAATCAAATCTGAACCATCTATAAACTTCAATATTCGATAAAAATATCTAAAATAATGGTCAAGAAGACCATCCATTATCTTCTCGAAGGCACTTATACCATTATCTTTGATACATTAGTGTCCAATAAAAATTGAACACGTTAATTAATTAATCAAATAGTCCCT
>ERZ1034753.354-NODE-354-length-17007-cov-4.511031_pt1 | contig 17007 bp, 13 predicted proteins | sample MGYA00520702_ERZ1034753 | MGnify/ENA primary metagenome ERZ1034753 (study PRJEB33766, sample SAMN09781700) | gut metagenome | biome: gut microbiome | host: Homo sapiens | place: Madagascar | study: EMG produced TPA metagenomics assembly of the PRJNA485056 data set...
CATCCTGAAATCCGATAATAATATGTCTTCGGAATAAAAACCTAATAACAATAATATATGAATGTAGAATATTTAAAGTTGATAAAGATAGATCACGATAACAACTGTGTCATAGAAGAAAATATAGATGACAAAGATAATGTACGTGACTATGTAATGTCTATTATTGATCAAATAAGTAGCAATACTGGCGAGAGGGAATATGAGTTTAAGGAGAATGAACTAACAATGAAAACTCTATTAGAAAAAGTTATTAAGAATCAAAATCGGGATGATCAATCCATTGCTATTGCTAATCGGTTACTTGCCAGTGAAAATGAGGCAGAACAGAAATATCAACAGATAACAGAAATTCAAAGGGGCATTCTTCTTATTGTTTATTGTAAAATGGCTGAATATGAGTATAAAATAGTGATATGTAAGGCTGATTATACAGAGTTTATTGAAGAGGCAACGGGACAAAAGAAAAATGGTCTTCCAACAAAAAAGAAGATATTTAAATCTTTTTGTGCCAATGTATCTAAAAATGCTGGTGAATATATCATTGGTAAGAAAGTAACATTTGATGTAAATTCAAGCCAAGCAAAGTATTGGTATGATGGCTTCTTAGATTTGAAAGCATGTCTAGATGATGCTGAAAATACAAAGCGAGCTTTTCAGTATATTAAGAGTAAAATTCTTGAACCTTTGCGAAAGGAGCATCCACATGAGCATTTGCGATTATGGAATATAACCGTGGGATATATGAGAAGTGATGGAGAATTCTCTATTGATTATTATGCCGATACAATATTGGGACAATATCATCCAGAGGATAATCTTGATATGCAAGCGCTTATATCAAAGGTAAAACTATTGCCTGAGAAATGGAAATTTGACAATAGGTTTACTAAAGTACCGAACGAGATAAAATCAAAAATCAGGACAGAATACGATTTGACACGTGATATCAAACTCTCAATCAACGAACACATTAATGATTTGGAGAAAACAATTCTTGCCTATAAGGATGAAGAGGATAAAAAATATATCATGATTCTTAGTGAACTTGGATATAATTTGGCTAATAAGATTCAAAATGAACATTGAGATAAAGAGCATAATTTCTTTGTTTGCTGATGTGGAAATGTTCAATATAGAGTCTCGTGAGACATGGGATGAATTTGAATGGAAATCTACTATGACATTGAAAAAAATTCCCCTAATGAAAGATCTTATCAGGGAATTACCGCATATATCAAATAGAGATACTTGGAGGTTTATAATAGAGTTAGAATACAATGATACTATCTTTGATATAAACTCAAAAAATGGATGTTCTGAAGATAAGGCCATAGAGGAAGATTTGGAACCATATCTTGATAATCAGATAAATATTATATACACTGTTTCTAAGCATTTACGTGATAATACTCTTACTGTATATGAAGAATCTTTATTTACTGAATATCTGCAGAATTCAAAACTTCTTGTGTTTCTAAATGCTGTAAACAAAAGATTTGAAAATGGGTTGAATATTGAAGTATGGACAGATGGCTTCTCTTCTTTTTGTAGTAAGACTATTAATTTTATACCAAAGGATGGCCAAGCTCAAGCAAACAATATAGAAGTCCGTCTGACAAGAAACAATTTACAAAAAAACTATTGTCAATCAGATGGCCTAAATTTTGTGATATTGCCAGATGATCTTTTGATGGATTCTACATCTAATGATATTTCTTTATTGTTTAGAAAGGCATGTGTTGTATTATCTATGCTATATGTATGTGATTCTACAAAGTTAGATGATGATGTGGAATTTCATCTATGTGGATATAAAACGTTAAGAACGAAATTGTCGGCTTTGAAGCTAAATGATTTAGGCATTGAAGATGTGTATTGTGAAAGGTGGTTTGAAATTTACAACTGGGCTTATTCTGGTGGCTATACCTTAGATAGGCTTAGTATTTCACGCAATATAATATCCTTAAATTGTAATACCGATAATATCGTATTAATAAATGAGTCCACTTTTCGTTCTATTAAATCAAATTTTAAGATTTTTGAACAAGACAATGTAAGGCAATATATAAAGGTGAGAAATGAGGTCTCGAATATGCTTATTAGTATGCAAAAAGAAATCAATACGATTGTTGATAGTTTTATCTCAGATTTTAAGAAGAATATTGTTGCTGTTTCTACATTCTTTCTCACAGTTATTGTTATAAGGGTCATCTCAAAAGGAGATTTTACTGGTGGATTTACAACTCCCGTAATGTTTCTTTCACTTATTTATCTTGGTATTTCTTTATTATTGTTATGCTATTCGAGGAAGGAATTAGATAGAAAAAAGAATTTGTTTGCCAAACATTATGAACAGATAAAAGAAAGATATAGAATTCTTTTAAGCGATGAGGAATTGAAGGAAATGTTTGAAGACAGTGATCCTAATAAACTACAATCGCATGCAAATTATATTGAATGGCAGAAGATTGTGTATACAAGAATATGGTTGGGTAGTATTATTGTTTTGGGCCTATTTGTGGTTTTTGTGTGGATGGTGAATTTTATAAATTGCGAAAACGTTTGTAAGTTAATTCAAGCAGTAATAAAATGTTGTATAAAGAGTATATTAAGATAAGTAAGTTATCAATACACAAAATAGGAAATAAGTTGTGCCTAGAAGGAGTAGAGTTCTCTAATCGAGAACTTATTATAGATTCTGAAATGTCAGAGATTTTAAAAACTTATTTTCTATTACCTTTTAAAAAAGAAGAGACATTCCATTTTACTCATATTTCTGATGTGGCTCTTAATGAAGTTTATTATTATTCTTCTCTTATATTTGATGATATTAAGACTTTTCATGACAATAGTAAGAAACTTGCAAGTTTTTTATATGAGCAGAGTTCTCATCCTAATATAAAAAGAGGTGAATTGTATGTGGCATATTTCAAAGATTGTATTGTTGATGGAAAAACAATTGATGCAATAGGTATATTCAAATCAGAGAATAAGGATACTTTCTTAAGAATAAAATCTAATGCTGGTGATTTTAGTATAGAGAGCCAGATGGGTGTAAATATAAAAAAGTTGGACAAAGGATGTTTAGTTTTCAATACTAATAAGAATGAAGGCTATGATGTTCTTGTTGTTGATAATACAAACAACGGAGAAGCAAAGTATTGGATAAACGATTTCTTGCAGGTAAAAAGAAAAAATGATGATTATACACAAACTCATAATACAGTGACTTTATGCAAACAATTTATTTCTCAATTGCCAGACGATATCGTCAAAGCTGATAAGGCTGCAATGATGAACCGTGTCGCAGAGGGAGTGAGGCAAAAAAATGTTGATGTAAATGAGTTGGCAGAAAATGCTTTTGTTTCTAAACCTTTAGTTAATCGTTTCCTCGATTTCATGGAAGACTATGAAATGACACATGATGTTAGTATTAAACAGTTATTTAACGGTAAACCAGAAGCTGTTAATCGTCGTGTAATTAATACGATAACTACTATTAAATTAGATAACAATTTTGATATCAATATCCATGGAAATAATGATTTAATAGAACATGGATATGATGATGTTAAAGGAATGAAATATTACAAACTCTATTATGATGTAGAGAGATAGATGAGTGCTTAATTTAAAATAATTTATTTATGGAAACGCCTAATTATCCAGTTTATATTGATATTGATAAAATCAAGTATAACAACCTTGTTTGTGATGAGAAATCATTGATTCATCAGAGGCAATTTCTTGAAGTTTGTCGTATCATAAGGATGCGTATGGATGCATGGAATGATTATGAACCAACGAAGAAGATGCTTTCGATGAATGAGGTTATCTCTATTTTTGCTAGGCGGGGAGCAGGTAAAACTACATTTGTAAAGTCGCTTAAAAGTATTCTACATAAAAGTGATGAAAAATGTCATGGTGTGGATTGTGACAACTTGATGTATGTGGAGGTGATAGAACCTAATCAGATTCAGAAAAAAGAGAATTTCATGATTAGGTTTTTAGCTTCTATACATGATGTTTTCTCTGAGGCAATAAAGAAGAAGAGTGAGGTTGACCAGGAGAGGTTTGAGAGAGTAACAAACAGACTTTATGAGGCTTTACCCGTCATAGATGGAGTAGGAAAACTCTCTATGTATGCTGATTGGGATGATTCAGAATATGTCGCAGACCGCTTTATGGGGCTTGCAATTAAAGCTAAGGATCTGGAGAAAAAATTTCATGAGTATTTGGCAACTGCGCTTGAATTGGTAAGAAAAAAAGCATTGTTGTTTGTGCTTGACGATTGTGATGTGAATATTGAGAAGACGTTTGAAATCCTTGAGACAATACGCCTCTTTTTTACTTCTCCACAAGTGATTGTCGTGATGACAGGTGAGTCGTCTCTATATGGTATGACTGTAAGACGTAATTATTGGAAATTTTTTGACAAAGAATTTCTCGATAAGGAATGTGGAAATGGATCTGAGGAACGTAAGCGTGTTGAATATAAGAAAATGGTGAACAGATTGGAGACTCAATATTTACAGAAGATGATAAAACCAGAGTGTAGAATCGCTCTTGATAATCTGTTTGAAAAATACCAGTCTAATAGATTTGTAACAAATAAAACAGAACGCTATTCTGTAAACATTAGATTCTCGAATGGCAGGGAAGAGGAACTGAAGAATATTTATCGTGAGATATTGCTTATGCTTGGGTTGAGATATAGTAATCAAACAGATGCCAATATATATGTAGACCATTTGTTGAAGCAACCATTCAGGAATCAATATCGACTGTTATCTGTATATAATGATTGGCTTTTGACAATAAATAAGCAAGTTCCCAATGTACAAGAACTATCGGCAACAGAAAAACAGGTGCTGACAGACAAATTGCAGAAGGTGTTTGAGGTATATATAAATCAGTTTTCTTCAGACAATAAGCATCTGATGTCAAAGACTCCTATTTATGCTGCATGGATTTTGAAATTTCTTATTGATAATAATATACTGGCAACAGGAGCTCAAATGTTGCCCAATATGGAGAATGACAGCTTAAACAATGCTTTGTTTGCGCTTGGTGCATCATGCTCGCGACAAATACAAAATAATCGTTCTATAGTGTTTGATTTTTGGGTAAGGGTTTCATTAGTACGACAGGCTTTATTGGCTCTTGGCGAAGATGGCAAAAAACTAAATGACTTTGCTCATCTTTATTATGACTTAGGTATATGTAAGATTTTGGGTAATGTACATGCTTATGTAAATGCAGAAATGAATATAATACCAAATATGAGAGTCGTCTCTTTTGAGAAGAATAAGATGTGTGGAATGTTTGTTTTGTCAATGCCACTATTGTACAAAAATGGAACGTTTAAAAAGAAATTAGTAGACCTTGTACAGCTTACAACAGTGGCATCGGATATGAGGGAAACGTATATGGTCTCTTTCTATAAAATATTTTCTGCTTTAGCTGATTTATTGAGATCGGCTGAGGATTGTTTCGTTGGTGTAGATGAAGGAGATGAATTGCTAAATAATTCTGTTAGACAAACGATATTAAGAGATAAGTTTAATCGTATATCGCAGATTCATACATATATTGAGCCATACGAGATTCGTTCAGGTAGGAATATAAGACGCAGTGTGTCGAATGAAAGACAGACTATGAATGAATCAATAAATAATGAAGATGATTTTTTTAAAGATTTAGATATTTGGATTGGCAATCCATCTGATTCGAAAAAAATAACTGTATATAATTTGGATAGAATTTTTTCAAGGATGTATTACACTTTAAAGGGCGCGGAATCAGAGGTTATGTCAACATATAAAACTTTAGCAGATGAATTGAGTAATTGTGTGTTGGCTTTTTGGAATGCATGTATTATAGAGTATAGTATTGTAAACCAAAGTATTAAGGATATACAGTTGAATCATGAGGGAGATATCGCATGGCTCTTTATAACTAATTATAGGGTATTTGAAAAAAATGTTAACAATGGAAAGATGGATGGTTCTTTTGTTAACTGGATTATAGACTGTCCTCTAATGAGATGTTATGTTGATCCTGATATACTAAAGTTAATTGATAACTCTTCTATCGGTTGGGAAAATTTTGAGAAGAAAAGGACCTTGAGGAATTTGAGCTTTATTCAAAATGAAATAGGAAAAATTGATGGATTAATAAACACGTATGATGAGGAACTGAAAGAAATAACAAGTAAAATAAGGGATTTAATTGAAGTACATACACAAGAACGAAAAAGAATCATCCTTGAAGAAGAACTAAAACGAAAAGATATTGACCGTAAAGAAAAGGAGAATATAAATAATGAAATAAAACATATTGATTTGTTTATAGCATTTGTGAAATTTTCGGAACCATTGGAGGAATTGGAAGAATCTCAACGGCGTCAAAAAATGCAACGATTAAGGTATGTTGCTCAGAAGAATGATTTGGAGAAAAAAATAGCCAGTGAAAAAGAGAAGTTGGATAAAATGAAATATCCATATAAGAATGTTTATAAATATTCTAATATTACTTACAATGTATATGATTTATTGACTAATCAAATGTTATAATGCGATTTCCTTTTCTTTCTTATTTATTGTGCAACCAATGGGCGCTTAATATATATGAACATAAGGGCGATAATCCTTCTGTAGAAGAGATTAAGCGACACCTTTATACTATGGCTAAATGTTTTGACATGTATAAGCCTGACTATTGCTTTGTTGATGATATGGATGAAGAAATGCAGGCTGTGGGTGTACGAGATGAGCATAGTATGTCGTTTTTTCTTGTAAAGAGCCTAAAATGGTTAGCTAAACGCTATCTGTTGTTTCTGAAGGGACGTATGTATGTAAAGAAAGAAAGGCTGGAAGAATGGATGGATGTTGTAAAGGTGTTTCCACCATTGGTGATTGAGGCTGCTTTCTTTTTAGATGATGAGCAACTTGAGCAAGATGAGACTTCTTTCTTCAGAAATGTGTTGCGTCCTCTATTTGCTAATACTGCAATAAGAAGACCGTATCACAGAAATCTTGAAAAACTTGTTGAGGAAGCAACTGGCCTTTCTGATTTGCACATACATATAAATGGTACATCAGAGACTGATTTGATATGGTGGTCGCAGATTGGAGAAGTGGATTTGTGGAGTAATAGCTTTAATGAAGTCTGGGAATATAGCGAAATAAATAGGCAGAGAGAACAGCTATCGGAAGTTCCATTGTCTGTATATAAGAAAAGGCTCCGTATGGGCAAGCAACTTATAAATGACATTCTTGACGAGTTAACTGCTTGCGAAAATTATAAAATGCTGTTTAAAACTAATCATAAGTTTTATCATCCAAAATCTTTGGATGAGACTCCACGTCTTGCATTGGGAGCCTATTTTTATATTAAAGTGCTTCAGTATTTAGAACGTCCTGAACGCAAGAAAGATATATCGCACATGTTTTATCATCTCCTCTTGATTTTGGGTGTGGTACATCGAATGATTGTACAACAGCAATGGCAGAAAGGATTTCCACAGTTTCAGATGATAACCGAGAATGGATATCGATGGCGCCATGAAGAAAAGAACTATGAGAGCCGTTTTGCACAATTATCATATGACAATGATTTTAGGTTTTTAAGGTATATAGAGGGAAGATTCAGTCCGAAGCTTTCTTTCGACAAGAATATGGCTCTTGTGAATGGCATAAGTAAGGGCTTCAAGGCTTTTAAGGCTAAATATAATGCTGACCATGTAGAATTGAGACTTATAGCGCATTTCATTAAGATGAAAGACCGCTATCCAAACGATCGTTTTTGCAGACATAGAGATTTGAGGGCTATGAACTGGAAAAAAGCAATTGCCTTAAATCAAATGGGCATGTATCTTGAGCAACATAAGATAATAAACATTGTAGGTATTGATGCGGCTGCTAATGAAATGGATGCAGGACCAGAAGTGTTTGCTCCAACATTTCAATGGCTTAGAGAAAAATGGAGGAAGCGAAATCGTGATTTACATTTTACCTTTCATGCTGGTGAGGACTTCAGGCATATTTTTAGTGGACTGCGTATGATGGTTGAGGCTATAGATTTTCTTGAAATGGAGCAAGGTGACAGAATAGGACATGGTACAGCAGCAGGAATAAGTCCGCAATTATGGATTGAAAGGATGGGTGGCTCTGTTAATATAAGAAAAGGTGAGTGGCTTGACGATTTGGTTATGATTCATTATCTTATTTTGAAACCAAGTAATCCATACGTTGATTTAGTGGAACTTTTGCCAAGGATACATGTCGAGATAATGGATTTATATCATGAGATATATAACGACAATAACAGTGTGTCGGATATTGTAAAAGCTTGGCAAATGCGAAGGTATGAACCTGATGATAGTAGGAAGGATAAATCGAGAGTTGATAAAATGTTTTGGTCTTATCATTTTAACGCCAATGTAAAAACGAGATATAATCAAATTATGTCTCTTAAAATAAGCAAAAGCTATTTTACAACTACTCATATAGAGCATTTACAAAATTTGGTGCTTGATTATATTGCACATAAGGATATTGCGATAGAAGTTCCTCTGTCAAGTAATGTTGCTATCAGCTTTTACAATAATGCTGATGAACATCATTTGCTGCGGTGGATTAACGACTCATCTGAGAATAATTTGTTGATACCACCGATTGTTGTCGGAACTGATGATCCAGGAATATTCATGACAAATATCTATATAGAATATGCTAGGATATCATCTTATCTTGAAAGTCACGGCTATGGATTTAATGCGCGTGTAGAAGCTATAAAGGGTATGATAAATACAAGTAACTATTATTGTTTTAAGGAATGAATGTAAATGAATTGAGCGTTGTTGCTGCTGGTCTTTTTATATATTATTATGACATTCAGCAACAGCAAGATATGGATGTTTTTATCAATCTCTCTTCCGAACAAATAGACGAAGTTTATAGCTTTATGCTGTTGTCGAAAAACAAAAGAGAAGATAAATATTCTTTTTTCAGATTTGACAATCGTTCGATAGTTGAGGGTGTAGGTGATGTCTTTATAGACTATAGTAGTGGCGATATTTATTATATCCTTCATCGCGGATACAAGAATATTGAAGTTTTGAATAGAAAAACCAAAACAATATACATGGCATCGTTGCAAGGTTTGCAACGATGTAATGTGGTAGATTTGGCACATAGGACTGTGGTTAACTTTGAAATTAAATATAGTAATGTTGATTCTTCAGAAACTAATAATTAACAATATGTACTTAAATTTTTTTAAAAGAGTCTTTGACTTTCTGATTGCGCTTTGTGCGCTTCCGTTCTTTTGTGTCATCTACATCGTGTTGGCTCCGTTTTATTTCTTCATGGACAGGGGGCCTATGTTCTATTCTGGTAAGCGAATTGGACAGTATGGGAAGCCGTTCCCGATGCATAAGTTCCGCTCGATGAAGGTGAATGCGCCTGACATTCGTCTGAAGGATGGCTCGACCTATAATGGTGATGATGATCCTCGAGTGACAAGTCTCGGTCGATTTCTGCGTAAGACGAGTATAGATGAGATTCCGCAGATACTGAACGTTTTGAAGGGTGATATGAGTTGGATTGGCCCTCGTCCTGATCCTCTGGATTGGTTGGATAAGTATAAGGAGGAGGAGCGTGTGTTCTTGAATGTACGTCCTGGTATCACTGGCTACAATCAGGCTTATTACCGTAACAGTGCCGATGCGCAAGAGAAGATAGATAATGATGTGTATTACGCAAAAAATATCAGTTTTGCGCTGGACGTGAAAATTATCTTCAAAACAATCAAGACTGTTTTGTTTCGTGAGAATGTAAATGTAACGAGAGAATAGGATTATGCGAGAATATGGAAGTGAACATCCTGCGATAGTATTGCCAGATGGATATTTTGAGAGTTTCAACGATTATGAACGTGAGGTGATGTATCTGCGTTGTGGTCGTGAGGCTTTGATGTTTGCTGGCATCAATGTTTGTGACTGCAAAGATAAGGTTATTCTCTTTCCTGCCTACTGCTGCTGGTCAATGAGTGCACCTTTTGAAAAGTTGGGCTATAAAGTGGTTTATTATCGGCTGAACGAAGACTTAACCGTGGATTTGGCATATCTTGGAGGACTACTGAAAGTATATAAGCCTCAGGCTGTATTGACGATGAACTACTATGGCTCGGCAAGCACTAAAGAGGCAGTAGCGTTGGTGAAGGCTTTTGATGAGACGATACAGGTGATTGAGGATTTCAGTCATTGTACGTTCTGCTTGAAAAATATCTTTAACGAGCAGGTGGATTTCTATGTATCGAGCATACGTAAGTCGATTGGCGTGTGCGATGGTGCTGTGATCTTGAGCAAGAAGCCAATGAAGAAGGAGTATATTCAGATAGAGTTGGCTGACTTTGCCGATAAGCGATTTGTTGCACAGTTGGACAAAAGACGCTACACCTGGAGCAAAGATCAGGAGAAGAAGCAAGGATTCCTTGGTACAATACGTGAGTGTGAGGGGCTGATTGATGAGTTCTCGGCTGTTCATCCTATATCGGCGCATGCAAAGAAAATGCTCGCAATGGTAAATGGTGAAGAGATTGCATTTGCGAGAAGGGAGAATATGCAACATCTCTGGAGCAGACTCCAAGAACAGGAGGTTCAGAATGGTTCAGAGAAGTTTAGAATGGTGTCAGGATTGGAGAGGTCGTTTGAGAAGGAGGGCAGTTCACCATTCTCATTGCCTATTCTGGTGGAGAAACGTGATGAGGTACAGAGTGCGTTGGCTAAGAGGGGCGTTTATACCCAATGGTTGTGGCCATTGTGCAATGAAGCCGTTAGCATATGCCATGTATCGAAAGAAATGAACGAAAAAATGTTGTCGGTTCCTATTGATCAGAGATTTAGTTGGGATGACATCGAAGATATTGCAGACATCATCTGCGATGTGGTAAATAATGTATAGAATGTAGTTATATGCAACAAAAAAGACTATTGGTACTGGCTGCAGGTATCTTGCAAGTGCCTGTGATAAAGAAAGCCAAGGAAATGGGTATATATGTCATAGCTGCAGATGGTGATCCTAATGCTGTTGGACTTAAATATGCCGATAAAGCCATTGTGGTAAATATTATTTCTGAAGAGGAAGTATTGAAGGTGGCTCGTGAAGAACATATTGATGGTGTGATACATCCTTGTTCGGAGGTGAGCATGAATGTTATGGGTAGACTTAATGATGAATTAGGTCTTTCGGGCATTACTCGTGAACAGGCTATACGCGCCACAAATAAGCATTTGATGCGTGAGGCTTTTGAAAAAGGTAATGCGCCTTCTCCTAAAAGTATATTGACTGAGAATGCTGAGGATGCTTGGATGCATTTGCAGAATGATTTTTCTACTGATGGCATATTGAAGCCTTCTCGAAATTCGGGTTCGAGAGGTATTGCTAAGGTTTCTCGTGATATGGACAAGGCTGATTTTGTTAAGGCTTATGATATAGCTCTTAATGAAAGTCGTGACAAGTCGGTATTGATTGAGCAGTTTATTGAAGGTCCTGAATTCTCGATAGAGATTATAGTATGGAATGGTAAAGTAAATGTGCTTACTGTTACAGACAAAAAGACGACAGGGGCTCCTCATTTTGTGGAGTTGGGACATAATCAACCATCATGTTTTTCTGCTACTGATGTAGAAACACTGAAGGCAGCTGCTGTTGCTGGTGTAAAGGCTTTGGGTGTAAACAACTGTGCTTGCCATGCTGAAGCTAAATTAATGGAAGACAAGGCTTATTTGATGGAGATTGGTGCTCGTCTTGGTGGAGATTTTATTTCAACTGAATTGACTCACCTTAGTACGGGTATTGATATGGTGGCAGCTGCTATTAATGTTGCATTAGGTGTTGAGCCTGACTTGAACCCGAAAGAAGAACCCAAAGGCGTTTGTATTCGTTATTTCTGTCCAAAGCCTGGAAAATTGGTAAGTATTAGTAACACGGAAATATTGAAAGACCCTCGTGTGTATCTTTGGGAGATATATCATAAGGTGGGTGACGTTATTCCTGAAATAACAAGCAGTCTTTGTCGCTCAGGACATGTGATTGTTACTGAAGAAACCCCTCAAAAGGCAATTAGTTTTGCAGAGAATATTATTCATAATGTAAAGATGGAAACTGAATGAAGATAATTGTACCATTCTCATATTATTTTCCTGAACAATGTGCAGGATTGACCATTATTGATGATGTATTGAAAGCTTGTGCTGAGCATGGTGTGCAATCTTATTTGTATGTGCCGACTCCCACGCGAAATGTACCTGAAAATGCAAAATGGCAAAAAGATGAATTGTTGTGTGACGGGATGATGCATGTGCATAGATTCTCAATGTATGGAGAAGGGAAAAATTCCATTTTAAGAGCATTAAGATATGTCTTTTGTGAGATTGTATATACTTATAAATTAATATTTTCTGATTACGACGTCATATTCTTGGATAGTACTCCGCCTATACAAGGACTTAAAATACCATTTGTAAGACTATTTAGAAAGCGTTCTGTTATTCATAATGTACAGGATTTGTTCCCCGATTCGTTGAGTGGAACAGGGTTAGCAAAAAAAGGTGGCTTATTATGGAAAATAGGGACTTGGGTGTCTAAGATAACACTGAATAATTCTGATAAGATTATTTGTATTTCAGAAGACATAAAGAATAATCTTGTGAAGGAGAAAGGTGTTCCTGAAGAAAAGATAGAAGTCGTATATAATTGGGTTGACGAAAATGCGGTTGTTCCTGTTGCCAAAGAGGATAATCCGCTTTTTGATGAGTTTGGCATTAGTCGTGACAAGTTTCATGTGGTATATGCAGGAAACTTGGGAAATGCTCAGAATATTGATGTTATAATTGATGCTGCTAACGTGCTGAAAGAAGAGAACGATGTTGAGTTCTTAATTTTTGGTACTGGTGGACTTAAAGAGCAATTTGTTGCAAAGGTAAATGACCTTAAGCTCGACAATGTGAAGTTCTTCCCATTGCAGCCCATGGAAAGGGTGTCGCAAGTATATGGCTTAGGTGATGTTTGTGTAGTAAGTTGTAAACCAGGACTTGGCGGAGCCGCCATGCCGAGCAAAATGCTTTCTATTATGTCGGCTGGTCGTGCTGTGGTTGCAAGTTTTGATAAGGGCGAGCTGACATATATATTGGAGAATCATAAGTGTGGTATGTATGCTCCTGCTGGTGATGCTGAAGCTTTTGCAGAGATGATAAAACATTTGTCGCAAAACAGAGATGAATGTAAGGCTATGGGAGAGAATGCCAGGAAACTGATTCTTCAGAAGTTTACAAAGGCTTACGGCACTTCGCGGTATGTTGATATTATAAAGAGTTTGACAAATAAAAAATAAGGAAACTATATTAAGCCAAAGTATAGCTCCTTTTTGAAGTAAGAATGAAGGAAATGAGGGCGCTTCTTGCGCGTTTTACTACGCCCTCATTTCTATTTATACGGGTTCAGATACTATGGCTTTTATTATCAGTGAAACGGCATAGAGAGGAATGTCGTATTTCAGTTGTAAATTGATAGCGATTTAAAATAATCCAAACAAATAAATTGCTGAAAAACGAAATTTTCCAAACAAATAATTTAAACAATTAAACATTTATAATCATATTATGACAATGAAATTGCGTAATGTGCCTTTCTCTCCGCCTGATATGACGGAGGCAGAGGCTGCAGAAGTGCGTGATGCTATTTTGTCTGGCTGGATAACAACCGGACCGCGCACAAAGAAGTTAGAAAAAGAAGTAGCCGAATTTGTAGGTGTGGATAAAGCTGTATGCTTGAATTCTCAAACTGCTTGTGGTGAAATGGCTCTGAGGCTGTTGGGTATTGGTGAGGGAGACGAGGTGATTGTGCCTGCTTATACTTATACTGCAAGTGCCTCTATTGTGGAGCATGTGGGAGCCAAGCTCGTGTTTGTGGATGTGCAGAAGAATTGTCTTGAGATGGACTATGAGGCAGTGGAGAAGGCTATCACTCCTAATACTAAGGCTATCATTCCTGTTGATTTGGCTGGTATTCCTTGCGACTACGACAGACTGTTTAGCATCGTGGAAAGCAAGAAAGACATCTTTACTCCTAAGACCGACTTGCAGAAAATGCTTGGCCGTATTGCCATTTGCTGTGATGCGGCCCATGCCTTTGGTGCTTCGCGTAAAGGAAAGATGGTGGGAGCGATTGCCGATTTCTCGTCTTTCTCGTTCCATGCTGTGAAGAATCTTACTACAGCTGAGGGGGGCGCCTTGTCGTGGAATCTGCCTTTTGGTAACGAGAAGGTGGTGAAGGATCTGGACAAGAACGTAGACAATACTTTTAGTGGTGTGCCTGAGGTTGAGGGTGAGACTTGGAATGAGAATCTTTACCGCAAGTCGCAGCTGTTGAGTCTGCATGGTCAGAACAAGGATGCGTTGGCTAAGACTAAACTCGGCGCTTGGGAGTATGACATCATTGGCACTTGGTATAAATGTAATATGACTGACGTGGTGGCTGCTATCGGACTGGTGCAGATGCAACGTTATAAGGGTATGCTGGAGCGCAGACGCAAGATGATTGAGCGTTATGACGAGGCCTTAAAATCATTAAACGTAGCAGTGCTGAACCATTATGATGAAGTGCATACATCGTCTGGTCACTTGTATTTGGTTCGTCTGTTGGGTAAAACACGAGAAGAAACGAACAAGGTGATAGAAAAGATGGCGGAACGTGGCATTGCTACAAATGTTCATTACAAACCGCTGCCAATGATGACTGCCTATAAGAAATTGGGCTTCGACATTAAGAATTTCCCTAACGCTTATAATATGTTTGTCAATGAGGTTACTCTGCCGTTGAACACGAAAATGACGGATGAGGACTTGGAGTATGTAATAGAAAATTTCGTAGAAATCGTAAATAGCATTTAATGATAGCATCTAACGAGAAACTATTATTAAACCTTATAAAAATAGCATTGGGTAAAAGTACGAAATGTGCTTTACCCAATGCTTTAGAATGGAACATATTGTTTGATTTGTCAATGAAACAGTGTGTTCCTTCTTTGGTTTTAGATGGTTTAAACAAATCATTAGCCTCTGAGCCTTGTCAAAACAATAAAGGTATAGGCAAGATGGATAAGTTAAAATGGCTCAGTATGGTGCTTAACATGGAAAGGCTATATACCAAACATGAAAGCGTCATTGCTGAACTGGCAGCTTTTTATCAAAGGGCAGGCTATCAGATGATGTTGTTAAAAGGTTATGGATTATCTAAATACTGGCCTATTCATAATCATCGACCAACAGGAGATATTGACATCTATCTGATGCATATGAATTCTGATGGTAAAGAGAAAAGCCAACCAGCATGGAAATGTGCCGATAAGTTAATGACGGAAAAACTTGGTATACAAGTCGACAATTCACACCATCATCATTCTGTCTTTACCTATAAAGGCATAATGGTTGAAAATCATTATGATTTTATCAATGTTCATTCTCATCGTTCAAATCGTTGGATTGAAAACGAATTTAAGACTCTGGCTTTGAAGGGGAATGAGGAATTTACTTTTGACAATGGTGCAAAACTGCTATTCCCTTCTCCTTTACTTAATTGTCTTTTTGTTGCACGCCATAATGCAAGTCATTTTGCCGCAGAGCATCTCAATCTACGTCAATTGCTTGATTGGGTATTGTTCGTAGAAGAGCGTCATAAAGATATAGATTGGGATTACTTTTGGAGTATGGCAAAAAAAATGGGAATGGAGAAGTTTGTTCTTTGTATGGCATTTATTGCCATAGAGCAATTGTCATTTGAGAAGGAACTCTTTCATATTCCTAATGAATTTAAAGATTTTCAGAAATGTGAGCATGACTTGATTGACAAGGTGCTTGACAATATCTTACACCCAACAGATGAAGCTAATGATGGTAAGGGTATTGCTTATGTAATTAATAGGTATAGATTATGGAAAAGCAATTTGTGGAAGCACAGGATTGTGTATAGCGATAGTGTTGTTTCTACATTTTGTGCTCAGATAAAGAGCCATTTAATGAAACCTGCTACAATTTTTGGCGTATGAAGAAAATTAAGAATTCTGCTTTACTGCATATACTTAATAACATTTTGCAGTTTTGCATTTATCTATTTGTACCAAGAAGGGCAAATCGTCTACCTAACAATGAATGATTATGATATTTGATAAAGATTTTTTGGGTAAGCTCTTTGAGCAAGCCACAATGAATCCTCGCTTAGGCCAGAACCTTGATTTGCGTACATCGGGCGAAGATACTAGTCAGCGTATGCTGAACGCGCTGCTGCCTGGAACAGTGGTGCCCATCCATCGCCATGAAGATACAACAGAAACTGTTGTCTGTTTGTGCGGGAAAATGGATGAAGTGATATACGAAGAGGTGGTGACGTATGAGAAGGCGGCACCCGACACGATGCCTATGGGTATAGATGCGCAGGATGTAACCCGTAAGGTGGATTATCGTGAGGTGCAGCGCATACGCCTTTGTCCCGCCGAAGGAAAGTATGGATGCCAGGTGCCGAAAGGGGCGTGGCACACGGTGGAGGTGATTGAGCCGAGCGTGATATTTGAGGCGAAAGATGGGGCGTATAAAGGATAAATGAAGAGCTGTTAATGGATGTGTAGTCAAGTTTACAGAATAGGAAAGAGAAATGTAGTATTAAATAGTTAATAATAACTCAAAATATACAGGCACTTGAAAAAGTGCCTATACAAAGGGCTATGCCCTAAATTGAGTACTAACCTTCAATGATATGAGTTAAAACCTCATCAATTCAGAAAAGTGAGAAAAATCTTTGTGATGTAAAATATAAATATTACCTTTGTTTTAAACAATAAAGACTATATATATGAACGCCACAGAGTGTATAAAAAAGCTGTCTCCAGTTTTGTTTTGGGATATAGACAAGTCGCAGGCAGACATGGATAAGTTTCCTTCATTTT
>ERZ1034753.370-NODE-370-length-16531-cov-5.070891_pt1 | contig 16531 bp, 15 predicted proteins | sample MGYA00520702_ERZ1034753 | MGnify/ENA primary metagenome ERZ1034753 (study PRJEB33766, sample SAMN09781700) | gut metagenome | biome: gut microbiome | host: Homo sapiens | place: Madagascar | study: EMG produced TPA metagenomics assembly of the PRJNA485056 data set...
GACCCATTGAAGGCGTCGAACCTCTTGTCCCTAGTCACCCACTGCCGCTTACTTTTCATTTTGCCGCAAATGGCCATTAGAAAGGAGCCCCCCATGAGCCTTATCAGACGAAATCCCGATCTTGCTGCAGCGGCGCTCCTTGCGCTCGTGACGGCGTGTTTCTCGGAGGTCAGCCTTTCCGCGCTGAGAGAGAGTATCAATTTTCCGCTCCTCGCGCTCCTTTTTTCTCTCATGACCATCGTGGCGGCTCTTCGGCGCGCCGGATTCTTCAGCGGTCTTTTCTGCCATCTCTTTCAGAAGCCCATGAATAGCCGGCGGATGGGGCAGGTATTCCTCTTTCTCTCCTTCTTTACCTCCATGGTATTCACGAATGACGTTTCACTCATCATCTTCGTGCCGCTTGCGATCTCTCTCTTCAAAGAGGCCCATGCCCTCCGCCTGGTGATCCCTGTCCTCACATGGATGACCATTGCGGCGAATCTGGGCAGTATGCTGACGCCCATCGGAAATCCGCAGAATCTTTTCATCTATGCCCACTACCATCTGCCGCTTGGCGAATTTCTCTCCATCACCGCACCCATCACCGTTCTTTCGGCCGTCCTGCTCCTCCTTGCCAGCTATACGCTCGAAGACCGGCCGCTCATGCTCCGCTTCGCAAAGCCGACAGGCATACCGCGTCTTCGTATCGGGCTCCTGCTCCTTCTCTTTGCACTCTGCCTTTTGAATGTTCTTCGAATCCTCCCGATCTCATTCCTCCTTGCGATCGTCATCCCGGCTTGTGCGCTCCTTGACCGGAAGGCCTTCCTCGAGGTCGACTACAAGCTGCTCGCGCTCTTCCTCGCTCTTTTCATCGCGGTAGGAAATCTGACGCACATCCCGGGGCTTCAGGAGAAACCGGCCGCGCTCCTTGCCGGACACGAATTCTGGATCTCTCTTCTCCTTTCGCAGGTCGTGAGCAATGTCCCTGCGACCGTCATGCTCTCACCCTATACGGAAAACTATACCGCGCTTCTTCTCGGCGTCAATATCGGAGGCCTCGGTACCCTCATCGCGTCTATGGCGAGTCTCATTTCCTTCAAGGCGTATCTCTCGATGCGATTCCACTTTGCCCGTGCCTATTTTCTCGTCTTTACCGGGGCAAATCTGGGCTTTCTGGCCGTTCTGATCGGGGCGTACCTGGTGCTGTGGGGAAAGTAGAAATGAAGAAATCGGTGTACACGCTAAAAAAGCCCGCCTCTTTCATAGAGAGGTCGGGCTTTTTTAGTATGCCTGTCAGGGGAAAAATGCGACTGCGCTGGACAGTCGGCAGCCGCTATTTCTTTGGCTTTGGCAAGGTGAAGGAAGAAATGAGCGGGATGAGAGTGATCAGGGCGATCACGTAGAAGGTCGTCTCCAGACCATACATGTCGCCGACCTTTCCGAGGAGCGGCGCTGTGATGCCACCGACGCTGACGGCAAGGCCGAGCGTGATGCCCGAGGCGAGGCCGACACGGTTCGGCAGGTACTGCTGCCCCAGGACGACCATCGGGCTATACGTAAGATTCAGAGCCGCACCAAGGACGATGAGACAGAGGATACCGAGAATGGAGCTGTCCGTCCATGCGAGAATGAGCGCAGCGGGGAATGCGAGGAGGAAGCCGAAGCGGACGAAGGTGCGATAGCCATGCTTGTCGCCCAGCTTTCCGCCGATCAGTGTGAAGAGCGCGCCGATGCCATAGTACACGCTGAGGAGCAGGTTGCTGAAATTCTGTGATTCATGGAAGTGATTCATGAAGTAAAGTACGATGAAGGTATTCAGCCCGAGGTACATGATAGAGCGGCCGAAAACGACGGCGCCGAGACGACAGAAGGAGCCCCACTGGTCCGGTGCGATCGTGACGGCGTGTTTCTTGTGTGAGGAGATCGATCTCTCGCCGATGGCCTTCAGACGGGGATAGAGGGCGAGAAGGAGCACGCAGATGATGATCTCCGGGATAAAGAAAATGAGCGTGCCCGGCAGGCCGAAAAAGGCGATCGATGCAGAGATGATCGCTGCGCCGAAGGTGAAGCCCATATTGCCGCCAAAAGAAAAGACCGAAAGACTGATGCCGCGGTTGTCATCTGTCGAGACGCGATTGACCATGAGCGCGCCCTGCGGGTGAAACATCGCGACACCGATGCCGGAGATCATCGTGAAGAGGCAGAGCAGATAGAAATCTGACGTGACGCCTGTCAATGCGATGCCGCCGCCTGCCATGAAGAGACCGAGCGGCATGATCCAGGGCCAGTTGTGCTTGTCGGAGAGAGTCCCTAAGAGTGGCTGGATGAGTGAACCGATGATGTTTGAGGACAGCACCAGCATGGCAGCGGTCGCGTAGTCATAGTGATAGGCCGCGACCAAAAAGGGCAGTACCGCCGCCAGTGCGCTCTGATTGATGTCCGAGCAGAAATGGCATGCGGCGAGCAGGGTCTGATAACTGAAAAATCTCATAATACCTCCTTGTTGAAACACAGACTTGGCATGATGCAGGATCCTTCGTGCGTGCCTATGTTTCCTTCCATAATAACCTTATAAGTATATAGTAAAACTGATTTCAATGCTATATGGGATCGATACGTCACTGCGCGATTTGAGCCGGTGCGGACATGTACTTCCGAGGGATGTCCTGCGGGTCATCAAGCTGCGTGAGACATGCCGGCCGAGCGTGATCTTCTTGACAGGGGAAAGGCTCTCATGCTATATTTCCTATAACATAGTAACAAAACCGCTGCTTCGCCACCGGGTGGAGCAGACAGGCGTTTCAGTCATTCTCCGTAGGTACGGCGCAGCCGGGAGAGAGTGGCTGGAGCGCCTTTTTTTTGAAAGGAGGATCTCCATGCTTGCTCTATGGTGGCCTGTCGTTCTGATCGTTGTGGCTGATGTGATATACCAGATCTGCGCAAAGAAGCTGTCGTCCGCAGCCTCTCCGCTCGCGGCACTGGGGGCGACGTACCTGGTGAGTGCCTTGACCTGCGTGCTGCTTTTCGAGGCGCTTTCTCCAGCGGGAGATCTCATGGCGGCGCTTGCTGCTGTGCCGTTTCCGGCGGCCATCGCAGGGGTCTCCATCGCAGGGCTGGAGGTGGGGACGATCTACATGTATCGTGCGGGCTGGCCGATGAATGTGGGATTTATCGTGTACACGGGGATCATTGTCGTGCTGCTGCTCTTCATCGGTTCTTGTATTTACACGGAACCGATGGGGCTTATGAAGCTCGCCGGGGTCGCACTCACCTGTCTGGGCATGTTTTGTATTGTAAGGTAAGGAGAAAATAGATGTTTTCGACTTGGTGGCCGCTTCTTCTCGTTGTCCTATCCAGTGTAGGATATCAGGTGGGGCTGAAGGAAGTCTCCGATATCGGGGATCCTATGGCTTCTCTCACAGTGACGTATCTTGCAGCGTCTGTCGTTTCCTTTGTGATCTACTTCTTTCAGTCTTTGGGGAAGGAGAGCTTCTTGCGCGGCGTACTTTCCGTGAATCTTTCTGCCATAGGGCTGGGACTCGCGATCGTCGGCATCGAGGTGGGGACGCTCTTCATGTACCGGGCCGGCTGGGCGGTGAATGTGGCTTTCGTCGTGGCGAACAGTCTCATCGTAGCGGCGCTGATGCTGACAGGATTTCTGCTCTACAAAGAGAAGCTGACTCTTCGCCAGCTCATCGGGGTGGGGATCTCTCTTGCGGGGATCCTTTGCATCGTGATGGGTTGAGCCTTTGATCACGCGGGATTGATAATTCCTGCAAAACCCGTATAATCAAGCCATATTCATAACAAAAGCAAAGGCGCTGCCCACGGGCTCAGATGTCTGAAGTCTGAGGACTGAAGTCTCCAAGTCTTCTAATTTTCCATCCCCGTTGACAAATAAGGGACACAGATTATAATAACTACAGGTGCAGAAACGCACTGCCTTTTAGCTGGCATCGCTTTCGCGGGCTGGACTGCAGAGCGCGTTTGCGCCTGTATTTTATTTGCGTCTTATATCTCACAGAGAACAAGAACGGAGGAACAGGTATGGAACAAAACAATCCCCATCAGAATCAGACCTTTATGAGCATTCGCGAGCTGACGATTTCCGGGCTGCTCGCAGGGATCACGATCTTTCTCGGACTGACAGGCTATGGATTCATCCCGCTCGTCGTGATGAATGCGACGATCCTGCACATCCCGACCATCATCGGGACGGTCGTCGCAGGGCCGAAGGTCGGCATTCTGGTCGGTTTCCTTTTTGGGCTCTTTTCTTTCATTCAGACACTGCGTGCGCCGAGCCTGATGATGCAGTTCGCACTGCAGTACAGTGTCATCGCCGATGCGTTCATCTGTATCGTGCCGCGGATCTGCATCCCGATCGTGGTGTGGCTTCTTTATAAGTACATTCCTGGAAATGCGCATCTGCGTGCCGGCATCTCAGCGGTGGGCGGGGCTATCACGAATACGGTGCTCTTCCTGGGTTCCTTCTTCCTGCTGGTCGGCGCACCGTATGCCGCAGCGAAAGGGATCTCTGTCGAAGCGGTCGGTCTGATGATCATGGGAATCGTCACTGCAAATGGTATCCCGGAAGCTCTCGTCTCCGGTGTCATCGTGGTGCCGATCGTCATGGCACTCAAAAAAGCAGGATGGAAAATGAAATAGCAGGCATGCGAAAAGCCGGATACGCGTGGAGCGTATCCGGCTTTTGAAATGGTTCGGGTTTAGCTCGCGAGGGTGGGCGACCTTTGAATGAGAAATTAGAAATGAGAAATTAGAAATGGTGGTGCGGCGCATCATATTTATAAAGCGCCGCGGAGTTTTGATAGCGCTTCGCGCCGTCGTCATTTCGAGCGTAGCCGAGAAATCTCTATTGCAGAACGCTTATTGTCTGATGTGAAACAGCACCAATACGTCGTTTCTCCTCAGTGCATACGTGCTGATTATTGCAGTGCAGTAAAGATCGAGGGCTACGCTCGGGATGACGCTACGGGGAATCCTTAGCCCCCAGTCACTCCCAATCCCTAATCCCTAGCTACTAGTCACTAGTCACCAGTCACTAGCCACCAGTCACTAGTCACCAAAAACTACGCTTCTTCCTTCCCACGCAGTCTTTCATCGCAGAGAGCGATGAGGTCTTTGGCATCTACGTTTGCTTCTTTGCAGAGAGTGCCGATGGTGGTTTTCATATCCTGCGGCATGGCGATGGATTTCTTCTGGAAGACGGGAAGAAGCTGCGGGTAAAGGGTGAGGATGGTTTCCATCGGTGTCTCTTCGGTGAGGAGCGGCTTCTTGTATTTATCCGCGATGAATTCGTTCATCTCACCGATGATCTCAAAGACGTCGATGCCGTGGCCCTGGGCAGCCTGCCAGAGGTTTTCATCATAGGAGACGAAGCAGCCGACGCAGGACATGCCGTATTCCATGAGGAAGGGTCCCATTTCCGGGTATACTTCGATGATCTGCATGATGTTGTTTTCCGGACGTACGAAGTCGCCTTCTTTGAGCGGCGGTACGTCGGGGGCGCCCCAGGAAGAGCCATAGTAGTCATTTCCGGCATCATTTCCCGCTGTGGTGTTTCCGAGGACGGTATCGCGGAAGGCTTCGTAGCCCATGGCATCGATGAATTCTTCCAGAGACTGGTAGGACTCATGTTCCAGATAGTAGGTGCAGGCTTTCACCATGATAGAGAGGGCATCGGCAGGGAACTGTGCAAAGGCGAAGAAGGTCTTCTTGCCGGTGTAGATGTCCCAGCCGTCCGACATGCCGACCGCACGGATCGGGAGCGGGGAGACGATGGTGGCGGTCAGGATGCATGCCGGCCAGGTGCCGAAGGCGAGGAGACCGAGCTCCTTCAGCGCGCCTTCTACGTCATCCTTGGAAAGCCCGGAGATGATCGGGCGGGCTTTCGGATCGAGGATGTAGGTGCCGTCAAATTTCTCGGAGACGCTCTTCATGTTCTTTTTCAGTTCGGCGCGGCCGTCCTGAATATCCGGGATGAAATCGATTTCAATGGAAAATGTCAAGTTATCTGCGGTCATGTAAACAAACTCCTTTCAAAGAGCATAGATTTTCTATACATTGGGATGCTACGCTGATGATATGCTCGTAAGCATACATATTCTGTGCTTTCACAATATCCTATTATAGCATAGAAGGAAATCGATGGGAAAGATGTTTTATTAGCGAGTCAGTTTTGGTACAATGGGGGAAGCTGAAAATAGTGACTAGTGACTAGTGACTGGGAGACATCAGACTCCCGTATCGTCATTTCGAGCGAAGCGAGAAATCTTTGTCATCCGCGGTCAGACGGTTGATGTTTGGAAATCCGAAACGGTAAACCTGCTATGCAAGAAACCTTCGGGCATCGCCACCATCTATACTCCGCGGCGCTTAGATCCTTCGACTCAGTTCTTATATTCCAGATTAGCCATTTTCTAACATACGACGCTTTTCTCCGCTCAGGATGACGAAAAGCGCCGCACCACCATTTCTCATTTCTAATTTCTCATTCAAGCGAAGCTTTCAAACGGAATCAAAGGACGGCACGTCCCATAAGCTAACCCTGAACCATTTCACCATATATACTCGAAAAACACTAAGGAGACAATCGCATGCATATTTTTTTGACGAACGATGATGGATATGAAGCGCCGGGCATTGTTGCCATGGCAAAGAAACTGGCGACGCTCGGGCGCGTGACGGTGATCGCGCCGGATAAGGGACGGAGCTCCTGCTCCTCTTCCCTGTCGCTGCAGACATACCTGCGCTTGTGGTACAAGGAAAGCTATGGGGAGAACATCACTGTGCTCGCCTGCAGTGGGACGACGGCAGACTGTGCGAAGCTCGCACTCTGCCACTGGCTCAAGAGCGATATGCCGGATCTCATTGTCTCTGGGATCAACAATGGCTACAATACAGGAAGCGACTGCATTTACAGCGGGACCGTCGGCGGTGCGCTCGAGGGCATCTTTGCCGGGATACCGTCTATCGCGCTCTCTGCGGAGACGACAAAGGAGGAGGCTTTTTTAGAAAAGGCATCAGACTTTGCCTTGGATGTCGTGAAGCGATATTTCATCGAAAAGAACTATCGCGGCATCCTGAATCTCAATATGCCAAAGCCTGCTGAACATCTCTCCTTCGCGCAGCTCAAGGTGAAACGCCTCGGCCTGCAGCACTATGACAATGCGATCCAGGAAATGAGAGATCCGTCCGGTCATTTGGGATTTTGGCTCTCCGGCAAGGCGCTCTCCTGCGAAGATCCGGAGACGGATGTATACTGGGCGCATCGCGGCTATCCGACCTTGACGCCGATCACTTGGGATCAGACGGAAGCAGGAAGGCTGGATGTGGTCAGAAAGATCACGGATGAGGCCGGGCAGTAAGCCAAGAAAGCGAAAGGCATGGCGGAGAAAGAGCGGATACCCATTTGACAGTGAGCCGGCATGTGTGCCCGCAGTCTCTTTAAGGAAACGCGGATCCCCTTTGATGAGAGGATCCGTGTTTCCTTCTTTTTTCAATTGACAGAACACCCCAGGGGGGTGTAGTCTATGGATAGCCGGGGAGCAGAGATCGGGGATCGGAAATGGATCTATGGAGTTCTGCTGGACCGGATGGTTTATTTTCATAGGATCTGCACCATTGATTTCGAAAGGATATCTGTCATGACTGAAAAAATAACGACCACATCCTGCGAGTGCTGCCGTCACACGGAGCGGACGGAGCGGGAAAGAAAACGGCTGATGACGCGGCTCAAGACCATGGAGGGACAGATCCGCGGGATCGAGAGGCTGGTAGAGAATGATGCCTACTGCCCCGACATCGTGATGCAGGTCTCTGCCGTGTCAAATGCGCTGAACAGCTTCAACAAGCTCCTTCTTGCGGCCCACATCCGCGGCTGCGTCGCCGAAGATATTCGTGAAGGCAAGGAGGATAAGGTCGATGAGCTCTGCGCGATGCTGGAGAAATTGATGAAGTAGGCAGGGGAGCCGTCATTTCGCGTGAAGTGAGAGGAAGCCGGACTTTGCGCGAACCGATGGCAGACCGATTTCTGGTGCTTCCTTTCATAGGAAGAAGCAGAATCGTTGACTTGTTTTTTTAGAAAGGGGGATGGGGAAGGAAAGGGAGAGCGCAGCCGAGGCTCTCGCCGCTCCTTTCCCGCAAGACCCATTGGATCTGCCGACCCATGTGCTGACTGCTTTCCCGGATCGTGGCGCTGACAGGGTGTGGCAGCTTGGAGGTGAATCGTGGATCACGAAACAAATAAAACACAGTATCTGGTGACCGGCATGACGTGTGCGGCGTGTCAGGGTCATGTGGAGCGGGCGGTGAAAAAAGTGCCCGGCGTTTCCAAGGTTTCCGTGGCTCTTTTGACGAATTCAATGATCGTCGAGGGGACGGCCGGAGAGGACGATGTGGTGCGTGCGGTGGAGAAGGCAGGCTATGGAGCTTCGCCCATGGGAGATACGAGGGCGGAAGGCAGTCCGCTGATCTCTGCCGAAGAGGAGGCACTGAAGGATCGCGAGACGCCGCGGCTGATGAAGCGCCTCATCTGGTCCGTCCTTTTTCTGGTGCTTCTCATGTACATCACGATGGGGCATAATATGCTTTCCTGGCCGGTGCCGGCATTTCTGGATCACAACCATCTGGGGCTGGCGCTTTCGCAAATGCTGCTCTCACTCTTCGTGCTGGGCATCAACCGTGACTTTTTCATTTCCGGTTTCCGCTCGCTTTCGCAGGGCGCGCCGAATATGGATGTGCTCGTCGCGATGGGATCGGGGATCTCCTTCCTCTGGTCACTCTACATCTGCTATCGGATGACATGGCTCATCACCAATGGTGTGTCGAACATGAATATCATGCCGCTCTACCATGATCAGCTCTATTTCGAGTCTGCTGCGATGATTCCTGCGCTCATCACTGTGGGAAAGCTCCTCGAAGCTCTGTCGAAAGGGCGCACGACGGATGCGCTGAAGTCGCTCATGAAGATGGCGCCGAAAGAGGCATTGCTTCTCCGAAACGGAGAGGAAATCCGTCTCCCTGTGAGCGAGGTCAGAGCAGGCGACATCTTTCTGGTGAAACCGGGCGAAGCGGTCCCTGTCGATGGTGAAATCCTCTCGGGAACGGCGGCGCTCGACGAGTCGGCACTGACGGGCGAGTCGGTGCCGGTCGACAAGGGGGTCGGCGATGCCGTGCGCGCAGCCTCGATCAATACGAATGGGCACATCACCGCAAAGGCGACGCGCGTGGGGGAGGATACGTCCTTTTCTCAGATCATCCGCATGGTAAGCGAGGCGGCTGCGACGAAAGCGCCGATCGCCCGCATGGCAGACCGGGTCTCCGCCGTCTTTGTGCCCGCAGTCATTGGTATCGCGGTGCTTGTCTTCGCGGTGCATCTGGCATGGGGAAGCAGCGCGCGGGAGGCCCTGACCTATGCCATCTCGGTCCTCGTGATTTCCTGTCCCTGCGCGCTGGGGCTTGCGACACCGGTCGCGATCATGGTGGGGAATGGTCTGGGCGCGAAGAACGGCATCCTTTTCAAGACAGGGGAAGCGATGGAAATGACGGGCCGCATCCAGATCGCGGCGCTCGATAAGACAGGGACGCTGACCGAGGGCGCGCCTTGCGTGACTGGCATCGTGCCCGAAGACGGTATTTCAGAGGATGAGCTCCTGCACGCGGCATATGCGCTGGAAAAGAAATCAGAGCATCCGCTCGCACGCGCCATCGCCGATTTTGCGGAAGAGCGGGGGATCAAAGCCGAGGAAATCACCGATTTTCTCATCCTCCCCGGAAAGGGCCTCACCGGGAAGCTGCAAGGGAAAACGTTCGCCGGCGGCTCCTTCGCCTACATCACCTCTTTGGCAGATACCAGCACTCTTCGCGCTCGGGCGGACGCTCTTGCAGAAGAGGGGAAGACGCCGCTCCTTTTTGCGAGAAACGGCGCGCTCCTGGGGCTCATCGCCGTCGCGGACGTTCTTCGGAAAGATTCGGAGAAGGCCGTGCACGAACTGCACGCGATGGGCATCGAAGTCGTCATGCTGACGGGAGACAATGAAAAGACCGCCAGCGCCATTGGCAAAGCGGCGGGCGTCGATACCATCCTCGCAGGCATTCTTCCGGACGGGAAAGAAGCCGCTGTGAGGAAACTGGCAGGGCGTGGACGCGTCCTCATGATTGGCGACGGCATCAATGATGCGCCAGCGCTCACACGCGCTGATGTCGGCATGGCGATCGGAGGCGGGACTGACGTCGCGATCGACTCCGCCGATGTCGTGCTCATGAATTCGCGCCTGACGGACGCGACGGCAGCCATCCGCCTTTCAAGAAAGACACTGCGAAATATCCACGAGAATCTCTTCTGGGCTTTCGCCTACAATGCGCTTTTGATCCCCATGGCAGCGGGGCTGTATCCGGGGATTTCCTTAGAGCCCATGTGGGCGGCGGCAGCAATGTCGCTTTCCAGTCTCAGCGTGTGCCTGAATGCGCTCCGTCTCGGCCGTGTGAACATCCATGATGCATCTCATGACAAGCCTCTCAGGCATCGCGTGGGCGTCAAGGAAAAAGAAGTCACTCCCATGAAGGAGGAAAGCCATGGCTGCGCCATCATCCATGTCGAGGGCATGATGTGTGAGAACTGCGAAGCGCATGTGAAGAAAGCATTGGAGACGCTCCCCTCCGTTACCTGTCTGAAAGCCGATGCAAAGACAGGGAAGGCGACCATCAGCTACACCCTGCTGCCACAGGAAGCCGACATCAGGAAGGTTCTGGAAGCAGCAGACTATACCTATAGATCGATTCAATTTTCAAAGGAGGAAAACGAAATGAAAGAAACAGTCAAAATCGAAGGCATGATGTGCGGTCACTGCGAAAAGGCGGTGAAGGCAGCACTGGAAGCACTGAGCGGCGTGGAAAAGGCAGAAGTCTCTCACGAGAAGGGCACGGCGATCCTGACACTTTCCAAAGAAATCCCCGACGCAGACATCCGGAAAGCGGTCGAAGATAAGGACTACACCTTCCAGGGGATCGAAAAATAATCCGGGACGTGTGCGGCAGAGTGCGCTCTCCTTTTGCCAAAGTCAGGAGGCAGGCGTGAGCATGGCATGAGGATCCTCATACCTGCTTTTTCAGGGGGCTTCTCTCCGGTCGTATGAAAATGTAGCACGGCGAGCTGACGATGGCCGGATCAGAATTTCACTGACTGCTTACTTGTCATTGACGGCATGTCGATAGGTATGCTACAATACATACTATCGATATGCCGGAGTGGCGGAATGGCAGACGCACCAGACTCAAAATCTGGCGATGGCGACATCGTGCGGGTTCAAGTCCCGCCTCCGGCACCAAATGATCCGAACCTTTCTGGAAGAGGGGTTCGGATTTTTTTGATTGGAATAGGTACAATGGTTAGCCCACGGGCGTACTGCCCATTGATGGTGAGTGAAAGCTCTGATCGAATGAGAAATTAGAAATGAGAAATGCGAAATGGTGGTGCGGCGCATAAGAATATAGAAGCGCCGCGGACTATAAAAAATGGCGATGCCCGAAAGTGGCATTTAGTCACCAGTCACTAGCTACTAATCCCTGCCAACCATTTTTCTGAAAGGATCTTATCATGGACATCTTATCCATCGGAGAAATACTGATCGACCTCACGCAGACCGGGGTGAATGCAAAGGGCGTGCCGCTCTATGCGGCAAATCCGGGCGGCGCGCCGGCGAATCTGTCTGTCGCGGCAGCCCGGCTCGGGGCGAGGACAGCCTTCATCGGCAAGGTCGGGGATGATGCCTTCGGGCGTTACCTGACGGACGTGCTCAAAAAGGATGGCGTCGACGTGTCTGCGCTTGCCGTCGATGCTATGCACCCGACGAGCCTTTCCGTCGTTTCTGTCGATGCAAACGGGGAACGGAGCTTCACGTTTTACCGGAGATCCCATGCGGATACCATGCTTATGGAGGAGGAGATCCAGGATTTTCTCCTGAGAAAGGCGCACATGGTGCATTTCGGCTCGGTGTCTCTGACAGCGGAGCCGGCCCGCAGCAGTGTGCTCTCTGCCATCCGCCGCGCAAGATCCTATGGCGCGGTCATCACCTATGATCCGAACTACCGCGCCCGTCTCTGGGATGATCCGCGGGAGGCGATCATCGCGATGCGCCAGCCGCTGCCGCTCGTGGATATTCTCAAGGTGTCCGAAGAAGAGCTTCCGCTCCTTTCTGGCTCGGAGGACTGGGAGGAAGGGAGCCGGCGTCTGATGGAGAAGGGTATTTCCCTCATCCTTGTGACGCTCGGAGAGGCAGGCTGCTTCTACCGGCTTGGGCATTTGACCGGCCGCGTCCACGGCTTCCCTGCGAAAGTCGTCGATACGAATGGTGCGGGAGACACGTTCTTCGGTGCGGCTCTTTCCAAACTTTGCCGTGAAGATCTCAGCCGTCTTTCGCAGGAGCGTTTGGAAGACATCCTTACCTTTGCAAACCGTGCGGCCAGCCTTTCGACGACCAGAACCGGTGCGATCCCTGCGATGCCCAGGCTGGGAGAATTGGAGTGACTAGTGACTGGGGACTAGTAGCTAGGGATTAGGAGTGACTGGGACTAGTGACTAGGGATTGGGGATTAGGAGTCTCGAGCGACTGCTGATGCTTTCGTATCGTCATTTCGAGCGAAGCGAGAAATCTTTGTCATTCGCGGTCAGGCAGTCGATGTTTGGAAAGCTCAAAACGGGAAACCTGTTCTCAAAGAAACCTTCGGGCATTGCCACTATTGATACTCCGCGGCGCTTCTGATTTTTATGCGCCGCACCATCCCCGTTGAACCTGCTGAACCCGTTGAACCCCTTGAACCCCTTGAATCTTTTCCCCATATCATTTGACACGTATCTTTCCCCTTTCTATAATGAAAGACATGTATAGCGAAAGACATGCGGCAGACTATCTGCCGACGATCTATGGAAACGCTGATTACATCTGACAACGATTTCATCAGTGCTTCCCTACAAGGAGCTGATCATAATGGATATAAAGAAAACAGTCGAAGCTGAGGAGAGCTTTCTCATTTCTCTTCGCCGTCATTTCCATGAAAATCCGGAGCTGTCGCAGCAGGAATGGAAGACCATGGACTTCATCGAAGAAACACTCCATGGCTGGGGGATCTCTACGGTCCGTGTACCGCGAGGCGGTATCTTTGGCATGATCGACAGCGGGAAGGATGGCTGGACGGTCCTGATGCGAGCAGATATCGATGCGCTGCCGATCGAAGAGAACCCGAAGAATCTTGCATGCGAAAAGGTGTGCCTCTCGAAGAATCACGGCGTCTCTCATGCCTGTGGGCATGACGGACACATGGCGATGCTCCTCACCGCGGCGAAGATCCTTGTAGCACACAAGGACGAATGGGAAGGCAAGGTACTTCTCATGTTCGAAGAAGCAGAGGAAATGGGAGAGCGTGGTGTCGGTCATCTGCTGTCCTATCTGGACGAGAAGAAGATTCACGTGGATGCCTGCTATGGTACGCATATGATGTACTGCTTGCCTGCGGGCAAGGTCGCGGTCATGTATGATGGTGTACTGGCAGGTGCCTTCTTCTACCGTGTAAAGATCCATGGCAAGAGCGGACATGGTTCCATGCCGAGCCTTGCCGTCAGCCCGATCGACTGCTTTAATACTTTCTACATGGCGCTTCAGTCTTACCGCATGCGGAAGGTCAGTCCGAGAAACTGTCTCACCTATTCCTTCGGTATGGTGCAGGCGGGTGACACGCCGAATGTCATCCCTGACGAGCTCACTTTCGCCGGTACAGCGCGCTGCTTTGTGAATGAAGACGGGCTTTCCTTCCGTGAGGATTTCTGGAAGCTGCTCAAGGACATCTGCGACAACTACGGCTGCACGGCAGAGATCATGGAAGACCAGTACTTCCCTGTCACGGCCAATAATAAAGAGTGTGTAGACTTGGCGCGGAAAGCCATCGCCGAGCGTGTGGGTGATGTCATGGAAGACGCCGATCCATGGATGGCTTCGGAAACCTTTGCCATCACCGAGTCCATCTACCCGGGCCTCTTCACCTTCACTGGCGTGAAAAATGAAGCGCTGGGCACCGGAGCGAACCACCATACGCCGGAATTTGATATCGATGAGAGCGGTCTCAAGGTCGGCGTCGAAGCGGCACTCGCCTATGTCCTTGCTATGCTTGAAGAGAAACCGGAGATCAAGTCCTTCCATAAGGAAGATCTGAAGCTCATGCTGGAGAGAGCGGAATAGATAAGGTTGTTGGGTTCAGGTTGACAGGTTTCAGGATAGGAGAACGCGCACGGAGAGCCCCTTTCCGGAGGAAAGGGGGACAATACGCATGTTACATGACAAAAGTTTGAAAGCAGGGATTAGGGATTAGTGGCTAGGGATTAGGAGCCTTGAGTGACTAGTCATGGGTGACTGAGAGACATCAGACTCTCTCGTATCGTCATTTCGAGCGTAGCGAGAAATCTTTCTTGCAGTCCGATAAACGATGTATGTATGAAAGTAGAAATACCTAGCACCAAGGCGTAGGTTCCCTGCCAGTGCCTATGCGATGATACTTACCGTAGTGTGCCATAGAGATCTCTCGCCAACGCTTTTGATGACGACGGCGCGAAACGCTATCAAAAATCTGCGGTGCTTCGTTATGTTTGCGCCGAACCAACCCCTTTGAACCTCTTGAACCTATAGAACCCAGTCCCAAGTCACTATTCTTTGGAGTTCCCTATGACGAATACCATCAAACTTCTTTTCCTTGCGATTCTCACCGCGTTTGCCTTCTGGCGGACGCGAAGCCATGATGACGCCATGACACTGGTGACGGCGGGCATGGTGACACTCTGCTTCGTCCTTTCTGCGTGGCATGTGTGGAGAAATCGGAAATAAAAAGAGCCTTCGGGCTCTTTTTTTATGGAGACAAGGAGGCTGTGAGAAGTCAGAGGTTTGAAGTTGCAAAGTCTTTGGGCTAAAGTCTTCGACTCTCCCCGTCTCCCTGCCATCAAGATATTTGTCTCTTTTTGAGAACGCCAAAGAAGACACCTGCGATATGAGCTGACCTTGAACCTGTAACCTTGAACCTTTATACTAAAGCCATAGAGACGAAATCGATTTGACCATTTCCCAAAGGAGATTTTCATGGCAGTCAGAAGAAAAAGAGCAGCAAAAAAGAGCAATGGACATCCATTCCTGGTCCTTCTCTTCTTTATCAGCCTCGTGGTGGGCTCGGCATATATGACAGACCGGATGACGAACGCACCAACGGCGGACAATGCGGATCAGGTGACGGCGATCCGTCATATTTTCAATGACAAGGAAATGCAGGGGCTCGTCCCGAAGGAAGACCAGGGAACGCCCGAGAGCGTGAAAGAAAAGATCAAGGATATCATCAATAAAACCGTCGTCGTCGAAGCCAAAGCGGACGATGAGGATACGCCGAAGGCCGCCGAAGTCACGAAAGCCGACGGGAAGACAGAGCGCATGAAAGAGGATGAGGCGAGAGAGACAGAGCCGGCGAAGGAGGTCTTCAGCATCAGCCATGTCGTCTCCAAGATCACAGGCAAAGAAGAGCCGAAGGCGGAAACACCGAAAGAAACGGTCGTGGCCTCCGCTTCTTCGGAAAGGACAGAGAGCGCAGACTCTCGTGAGAGAAAATCTGCGCCGGCTCCATCCTCCGTAAAGAAGACGGAGTCCGCAAAAGCAGCACCTGCAAAGTCCGGCAAGAGTGAAGCCCGTGCGGATGGCAGCTCCGAAAAAGCATTGCCGGCCAAAGCGGCATCCATCTTGCCGCCGAAAGAAAACGCCGGCGGGCAAGTGACCGGTCGCCTTGCCATCGTCATCGATGATGCGGGGCGCGATCTGGACTCCCAGCATATCTATGAACAGATGGGCATCCCGCTCACGCTGGCCGTCATGCCGGATCAGATCCATACCAGAGATGCCGCACTCTCGTGGCGCGCGCACGGACTTCCCGTGATTCTCCATCAGCCCATGGAGTCCGTCTCTGGCATCGGCATGGAGCCGAAGGTCATCTTGACGTCCATGAGCGATGCGGCCATCCGGCAGATGCTGAGGGACTCGCTTTCGCAGCTGCCGGAAGCCATCGGCATCAATAACCATCAGGGATCGAAGGCTACCATCGACGCAAGGACCATGGATATCGTCATGAATGAGCTCCACCATCGCGGGCTCTTCTTCTTCGACAGCCACACAAACAGCACGACGGCTGCGGACAAGGCTGCGAAGACCTATGGTGTGCCCTATGTGAGAAATGACCTCTTCGTCGATAACTCGGCCTCCGTCTCCGACATTTGTGCGATGATCCAGGAGGGCGCCGATCGCGCGAAGAAAAAGGGGACGTATATCATCATCGGCCACTGCCGTCCGCACACCGCCGAAGCCTTCCGCCAGATGGTACCGAAGCTCAAGGCACAGGGGATCGAGTTCGTGTACCTGTCGTCGTTGAAAAAGTGACCAAGGATTAGGGACTAGGGATTAGGGAAACGCTGATTAAATCGCAGAGTCAGATTTTACAAGAATTTTTATACATAGCT
>ERZ1034753.371-NODE-371-length-16522-cov-25.794620_pt1 | contig 16522 bp, 15 predicted proteins | sample MGYA00520702_ERZ1034753 | MGnify/ENA primary metagenome ERZ1034753 (study PRJEB33766, sample SAMN09781700) | gut metagenome | biome: gut microbiome | host: Homo sapiens | place: Madagascar | study: EMG produced TPA metagenomics assembly of the PRJNA485056 data...
TTCTGTTCTCTCTCCAGAGGTTTACGCTGAGAAGACCAAAAAAGCTGACGCTTAAATTTTAAAGTTTTAGAAAAAACTATTCCAAACAAACAACATAGAAGCCTGCTCATACCTAGAGCAGGCTTTCTGCATTTATATACCCTCAAGCGAAAATGACTTTATGCTTTCAGCACATTATCTGCAAAGAAAACCACTAAAACACTTTATTTCTACCCTTCTCTGCAAAAAAGTCAGCATTTTTTTGCGTTATCACAAATATTTTTTGTACTTTTGCCTTCAAATTGTAAATAATTAAATTAAAAGACATTATATGCTTACACTTAAACTCATCAGTGAAGAAACTGAACGTGTAGTTAAAGGTCTTGAAAAGAAGCATTTTCCAAATGCTCGTGAGGCCGTAGAGAAAGTTTTGGAGTACGACAAGATTCGTCGTGAAGCTCAGCAGAAGCTGGATAACAACAAGCAGCAAGCTAACCAGTTTGCCAAGCAGATTGGTGCCTTGATGAAGGAAGGCAAGAAAGAGGAAGCTGAAAGCGCCAAGGCGCAGGTAGCTATGCTCAAGGCTGACGCTAAGGCTCTGGAAGAGATCATGGAGAAGGCTCAGAACGATATGACCAACCAGTTGCTCGAAATTCCTAACATCCCTTGCGAACTGGTTCCTGAGGGTAAGGATGCAGCTGACAACGTAGTAGTAAAAGAAGGTGGCGAAAAGCCTAACCTCGGTGAGGATGCTCTCTGCCACTGGGATCTCCTGAAGAAGTACAACCTCGTTGACTTCGACCTCGGTGTCAAGATTACAGGTGCTGGTTTCCCTGTATATATCGGCAAGATGGCTCGCTTCCAGCGTGCTCTCGAGGCTTTCTTCCTCGATGAAGCCCGTAAGAGCGGATACCTGGAGATTCAGCCTCCTTACGTAGTAAACGAGGATTCAGGTCGTGGAACCGGTCAGTTGCCAGACAAGGAGGGTCAGATGTATCATGCCAATCTCGACAACCTCTTCCTCATCCCTACTGCTGAGGTTCCTGTAACCAACATCTTCCGTGATGTGATTCTCGACGAGAAGGATCTCCCTATCAAGCGCTGTGCTTACTCTGCCTGCTTCCGTCGTGAGGCTGGTAGCTACGGTAAGGATGTTCGCGGCTTGAACCGCTTGCACCAGTTTGACAAGGTAGAGATTGTACGCATCGATAAGCCAGGTCACTCTTACGAGAGCCTGAACGAGATGCTCGACCACGTAGAGGGTCTCTTGAAGAAGCTGGAGTTGCCATACCACATCCTCCGTCTCTGCGGTGGTGATATGAGCTTCACCTCTTCTATCTGCTACGACTTCGAGACATGGAGTGCAGCACAGGGTCGCTGGCTGGAGGTTTCATCAGTATCTAACTTCGAGAGCTACCAGGCTAACCGTCTCCACTGCCGCTATCGCCATGCAGAGGACAAGAAGATTGAGCTTTGCCACACCTTGAACGGTTCTGCTCTCGCCTTGCCACGTATCGTAGCAACCATCCTGGAGAACAACCAGACTCCAGAGGGTATCCGCGTGCCTAAGGTATTGGTTCCTTACTGCGGATTCGAGATGCTCGATGACAAGAACTTCGACTAATTCGAAAAAAAAAGACTGGATAGACATCCATACAAAAACATATTGTACGAGGATAACTTCGACTGCCATGAAAGGTGGTCGTAGTTATCCTTTTGCATTTTCAATACCATGCACAAACATGCATAAACAACTAAATTAGAAATAGACAATAGTCAACATAAAAAGTTAATAGCCCATGAACAAGATTATCAAGAAAATACAATACTCTGAAAAGGTATTTCGTTTCGATGTGGAAGCTCCACTCATTGCCAAGAGCCGCAAGGCAGGCAACTTCGTCATCATCCGTGTAGACAACAACAGTGAACGCATGCCGCTGACCATTGCTGATGCCGACATAGAAAAAGGCACCATTACCCTGGTAGTGCAGAAGGTAGGCTTATCATCAACCAAGCTCTGTGCCCTAAACGAAGGCGATGAGATTCATGACGTAGTAGGTCCGCTCGGAAACCCAACACATATTGAAAACTTCGGTACCGTCATCTGTGCTGGCGGTGGTGTAGGTGTAGCTCCTATGCTCCCTATCATCAAGGCTCTGAAGGCTGCGGGCAACCGTGTGCTCAGCGTGATTGCAGGCAGAAGCAAGGACCTCGTCATCATGGAGGATGAGGTACGTGCTTCAAGTGATGAACTCATCATCATGACCGACGACGGAAGTTACGGGGAGAAAGGCGTAGTAACCGTAGGTATCGAGAAGCTTATCAATCAGGAGCATATCGACAGAGTCTTTGCCATCGGTCCTCCTATCATGATGAAGTTCTGCTGTCTCCTGACCCAGAAATACAATCTCCCTACTGATGTATCACTCAATACCATCATGGTAGACGGTACGGGTATGTGCGGTGCCTGCCGACTGACTATCGGTGGAAAGACCAAGTTTGTCTGCATCGACGGTCCTGAGTTTGACGGTGCCCAAGTAGACTGGGACGAGATGTTCAAGCGCATGGGAACCTTCAAGGACGTAGAGCGCGAGGAGATGGAACACTTCGAGGAGCATCTGGCTACCGTAAATACAGGAAAGAAGAAGGAGACCACAGACATAACAATGGACGTAGAGCCAACAGATGCATCCATCGAAGAGCTGACAGACCGCAACGCAGAGTGGCGCAAGGAATTGCGTGCATCCATGAAGGCAAAGGAACGTACAGCTATAGAGCGTGTAAAGATGCCGGAACTCGACCCCGTATATCGTGCAACCACCCGTACGGAAGAGGTGAATATCGGCTTGACCAAGAAGATGGCATTGACCGAGGCAAAGCGCTGTCTGGACTGTCCTAAGCCTACCTGTATGGAAGGCTGTCCGGTAAGTATCAATATTCCGTCATTCATCAAGAATATCGAGCGCGGTCAGTTCCTGGCAGCAGCCAAGGTTCTGAAGAACACCTCTGCCCTACCTGCAGTCTGCGGACGTGTCTGCCCACAGGAGAAACAGTGTGAAAGCAAGTGTGTGCATCTCAAGATGAACGAGCCAGCAGTGGCTATCGGATATCTGGAGCGTTTTGCAGCCGACTATGAACGTCAGAGTGGCAACATTTCTGTTCCTCAATGCGATGAAGCCAACGGAATCAAAGTTGCCGTTGTCGGTTCAGGTCCTTCCGGTCTGAGCTTTGCTGGCGATATGGCAAAGAAGGGATTCGACGTCACCGTATTCGAGGCTCTGCACGAGATAGGTGGTGTATTGAAATATGGTATTCCTGAGTTCCGTCTTCCTAATGCCATCGTAGACGTAGAGATTGAGAACCTTCAGAAGATGGGCGTGAAATTCATCACCGACTGCATCGTAGGTAAGACCATCTCCGTGAAAGACCTGGAAAAACAGGGATTCAAGGGCATCTTCGTGGGTTCAGGAGCCGGACTTCCGAACTTCATGAATATCCCTGGTGAGAATGCATTGAACATCATGTCTTCCAACGAGTATCTTACCCGTGTAAACCTGATGGATGCAGCCAATCCTCATACCGACACCCCTATCAACCTGGGTAAGAAGGTAGTTGTTGTAGGAGGTGGAAACACTGCGATGGACAGTTGCCGAACCGCCAAGCGTCTGGGAGCCGAAGTAACATTGGTTTATCGCCGTTCTGAAGCAGAGATGCCTGCCCGACTAGAGGAAGTCAAGCATGCCAAGGAAGAAGGCATCAACTTCATGACTCTCCATAATCCTAAGGAGTATGAAGCTGACGAGAAGGGCGCTGTGAAGTCTGTTGTCCTCGACGTCATGCAGTTGGGTGAGCCTGATGCCAGCGGTCGCCGTCGTCCGGAAGCTACAGGCGAGACCGTGACATTGGAATGCGACCAAGTGATTGTTGCAGTAGGTGTTAGTCCTAACCCTCTTGTTCCTCAGAGCATTGAAGGATTGGAGCTCGGCAGAAAGAACACTATCGCCGTAAACGAGCAGATGCAGAGTTCTATCAAAGAAATCTACGCTGGTGGTGACATCGTCCGTGGTGGTGCTACAGTAATTCTTGCCATGGGTGATGGAAGAAAGGCTGCACTGAATATGAGTGAAAGACTCTTGAAATGATAAACAAGAAAAAGAGGGTGCGTCATGAACTTATGACACACCCTCTTTTCTATTTATGTTTTAAAGATTGAATCTCAAACCAAACTGAAAATTGAAGTTCAGTTTCTTATCCTTGAAAGTGTTTTCAATCTCGCTGCCATTGTCAATGTAATATTTAGCACCCGGCTCGATATACAAGCCTACATTTGGCGTGATATCATATTGTGCTCCGAGCGAAGCCTTTCCGGAGAACTGCACTCTATCCCGTTTGGCATTCTCTTTCTTTACTCCCTCCTCTTCCGTATCATTCTTCACATTCAAGTCAGCCTCAGCACCAGCCATCACATAGGCATGGAATCCTCCACTCTTCCATAACTCATAATTTAGACCTACCGGAATGCCCACATAGTGAAGCACCTGATGGACATTATAATTATTATGAGGTGCATACGGATAAAAGTCGGAAGAGGTGCGGGTATACACGAAACCCGAACTCAACGACAGACGTGGAGCAATACCAAATGCCACCTGCAATCCTACAGAGACAGGAGCATGATGCTTGGCTTCACCTTTATAGGTTTTCTGAACCACCTTATAGGATGCCATCAGATAATCGATGTCATTCACACCTCCTACTGTTGGATCAGGAACAACACCCGGCATAGGGTCTGCCAAAACACCAGAACCAGAACTCGCATAGGAATCATCAGAAGTAGACAATCCCAAGTTCGGACTCAGATTTTCTGCATAGAGTTTCATTGACAAGCCAGCAGTCTCTTCATGATGAGAGAATTGATAAGCATCAGCCACTACGGCATTCGCAAAGAGGTTATCAATAGACTTTGTCTTTTGAGTCTGCCGGGCCGGAGAATCCTGCTGAAGATTTGACTCAGTTTTCTCTTCTGCAGATGAGACTGGCTGAGAATCAACAGATGCCACCATCAATTCATTCTCCGAAGTTGGCATCACTTCATTCTCGGAAGCAGAAGCCAAAAGAACCGTTTGATCAGTCAAAAGGTGTCTTCCAGCATTTTTACCTTCTACGGTTTGCTTTGGATTCCTTTTCATCCCCAACCCTACATTGTCATCTCTGGAATCAAGCGTATTCCCAGCTCCATTTTCTGATGTCTTACCCATAGGATGCGAATGCTCTGCAACCGCAGATGCAGATGGTTTATCTGTTACCATTGCCAACTGCGAACTGGCAAGTTTATCTTCCTCCTGATGGAAGTAGACATAACTACCTCCTACTCCCAACAAAGCCACAGCCGCAGCTGCAGCAGACCAACGTTTCCAAGTGTTTATATGGATTATTTTACCAGGTTTAGATACCTCTTGATGTCCCGTCTTCTGAGCAAGCGATTGTTCAATACCCGCCCACAAGTCGCGGCTGACAGGCTCTTGATAGTCTGCCAACTGATCTCGAAGTTTGTTTGTCCAATCATTATTACTCATATTCTTTCTCGTTTAATTTACTCAGATAATCATTAATTTTTCTTGCCAAGAGTTTCTTGGCTCTCAAATACTGCGATGCCGAACTACTTTCCTTAATGCCTAACCGCAGGGCTATCTCCTTATGACTCAACTGTTCGAAGACATACATATTAAGTACTAATCTATAGCCATCAGGCAGTTCTCCAATCATTTTAGTCAGCTCAGCAGGTGGTATCTTTTCTACAGGCGGTTCCTCTTCCAAAGGCTCATCCGGAAATTCTTCCACCAGCGTAAGTTTACTTTTCTGCCGAACACAAGTAATCGCTTCATTAACAACAATACGAAACAACCACCCCTTCAGTGACCCTTCACCTCTATACTGAAAATTCGGAATCGCAGCAAAAACCTTGATGAAGCTGTCCTGGACAACATCCTCGGCATCTTCGCGCAAAGGGACATACCTCAGCGCAACCGCCATGGCATGCCCTACATACCGTTCGTACAACCGATGCATAGCATCCCGGCTGCCACGAAAAATATCGTCCAAAAGCTCCTTCTCAGATTCCACTTTTATTTTCTCTTTTATAAATTAAACGAAAGATATGAAAATCCTTGCATCAAATCATGAACTTTTTTTGAAAAACTTATCAAACGACGTCAAAAACCATTCCCTCCTGAGAGAGTATAGAGTGATCAAACACCGCTTTCGCTTCTTCCAGCAAGACCTGTTCGTCATTATATCTCGCACTATAATGTCCCAGAAGCAAGGTACCCACACCCGCTCCTGCTGCTATGGTAGCAGCCTGGCGTGCCGTACTATGATAATAAATCTTGGCACGATCTTCCTGATCCGATGTATAGGTACTCTCATGATACAACACGGTAACGCCCTTCACCTTCTCTTTCAAACCAGGCACAAAACGAGTATCACTGCAGTAAGCATAACTACGAGGCGAATCAGCAGGCTGAACGAGTCGGGCATTCGGGATAATATCACCATCCTCATTCGTCCAATCAGCACCATTCTTGATATTGTTGATCTGGCTGACCGGAATGCCATAATAGTCAATCATATCACGACGGATATGTGGCAAGGTAGGTTTCTCACGGAAGATGAATCCACAACAAGGCACACGATGCTGCAAAGGTACAGTTTCAACGGTAAGAGAGTGGTCCTCATATATGACCTGCTGCTTCTCTGTATCAACGGGAATCATTTCCATCTCATACTCCATCGTCTGCATGAAGAATTCAACCTGCTGCCTGAAGAGAGGTTCATAATCCTTGGGAGCATAAATTCTCAACTTGGAAGTACGTCCGAGCATTCCAAGCGTAGACAACAATCCCATCAAACCGAAACAGTGGTCGCCATGCATATGACTGATAAAGATGGCATTCAGTTTGGAGAAATGGATGTGAGAGCGACGGAACTGCATCTGCGCTCCTTCACCGCAATCCACCATGAAGCACTTGCCTCTCATCTCTATGAGTTGAGAGGAAGCGTTATGTTTGAGGGTAGGCAGCGCACTGCCACAACCCAGAATATGTATCTTAAAAGGTTCCATTAGCAAAATTATTCATCTTACACCGTTCCTGATTCACCAGGCAACTATTCCTGACGCTTAAAGACGAAGATACCCTGATGATTCTCCAACAGCAAACTGTCAGGACCCAAATTATCGATATCAAAGGTGTCCTTATTCAGAAGCAGCTTACCATTCAGGATTTTCCAGGAAGTCCAAGGGTTGGTTTCAGCCTTGACATTATTCTTCACCACGCCACCTTCCAGAAGGTCGAAATTCTTATCCAGAGAAATCCACTTACCCAACAAAGAAGTAAGATTGATAACCTTCCTGGCTACCATCTCCCCATCCTGTGCTTTATAAGCCAAAAGGGCAATACGGTCGCCAGCCATCAAACCACCCTGGACAATAGAAGGATTGGCGTCATCAATAAAGACAGAAAGCGTATCACCCTCATCAGAACACAATTCCAAACTGTGCATGGATGTACCTTCTCCGCACACACCATATATCGTAGAATCATTAACCTCCTCAACTTCGACAGAATCATTGGCACTTATAACAGGGGTATTTTTCTTTTCCTTACAACTATTGGCAGCAAACAAGACCACCATAGCAATTGCCATATAAACTAACTTCTTCATAACTTGACTATCGTTAAAAATTAATATTAAACAACATGACTGTTGAGCTGTGAGCTTATCAGTTTTCAGTCACTATTCCGCTCTTGCAGCTTAGCTTCATTCCAGAGATTATCCATTTCTTCCAAACTCATATCCTTCAGGTTCTTGCCCTGTTTTAAGGAATGATCTTCAACATAATTGAAGCGACGGATGAACTTCTGATTCGTCTTTTCGAGAGCATTGTCAGGATTGAGTTTATAGAGACGGGCAGCGTTGATGACAGAGAAGAGGAAATCCCCCAATTCCTGTGTAGATTTTTCCTTATCTTCCTTAGCCAACTCTACCTTCAGCTCCTCCAGTTCTTCCTGTACCTTATCCCATACATCCTCCTTTTCCTTCCAGTCAAAGCCCACATTGCGAGCCTTGTCCTGAATGCGATAAGCCTTGATAAGCGAAGGAAGAGAATTGGGTACACCACTCAGAACACTTTCGTTTCCATCCTTTTCCTGCTGCTTGATCTGTTCCCAAGTCTTTTCGACAGAAGCCGCAGTCTTGGGCTTTCCAGCATTCAAAGCCAAAGATGCATCAGACTCTTTATATACAACCTGTCCGGCCTCATTGATATACATATCAGGATTAGAGACCGTCCATTCACCCTCTTCATTCCAATTGATAAACGGATGACGGAACATCAGTTTGTCAGCTTCCTGGTTGCAGACATCACAAATATCAAACTTGCCATCTTCACGACCAATAATGCTATAAAACATCACATGTTCCAAGACGTCACCCAATTCTTTCTTTATATCCTTATAATCACGCTTCATGAGGGCATCACAAAGTTCGAAAGCCTCCTCGATGGTGTTAGGTCGAAGACTTTCAAACGTCTGTTTTCTGTCCCAAGGACATTGAACACGAAGTCGGTCCTGAACATCCAGCAATCTGCTGAATGCAGCTAGTTTTTCTTCTTTTGTATGCACTTTTATAGAGTTAAAATTAAATATTCATTATAAAATCATCGATAATCGAATTATTTTTGTGCAAAGATAGGCAAAAAATTTGGCAGAAACAAATTTTTTAATTATCTTTGCACTCGAAAGATAACTTTTCGAGCGATGTTTCAATTCTTGAAACGTCAAAATCACTCAGAAACAATATTCACATATACAATATATAATAATGTATAGCAAGGAAGAATTATCAGCAAATAGTGTCGTTCAGTTGAAGGACATTGCTAAGCAAATTGGAGTCAAGATTAAATCTGGCGACAATAAGGAAACGATTATCAATACTATTTTCAATGCTCAGACAGAGGATTCTACTCTGGCTGCAACAAAACGCAAACGTACCCGTATCGTCTCCAGCAAAGAGGATAGAGTATATAGCGTAAATGGTATCGACGGAGAAAACTTTGACGTACAAAAGCATCAAGTAACAGGTCCTACAGAAAATAATGCGAAGGAAGGAGACCACATGGAAGAGACCAATGATCCAATGGCCGCTTTCCCAAAGCACCGCGGACGCAAGAGTAAGGCAGAACTTGAAGCTATTGCTGCAGCCAAGGCTGCTGCCATAAAAGCACAGCAAGAGAAACTGAATGCGCAACAAACAGGTCAACAAGGAACCTTAGAAGAGGGAAACTTTGATTTTTCAGAGCAGAATATGCCTGAAACATTACCCGCAGAGCAGCAAGATTCCACAGAAACAAACAATGACGATTTAGTCACATCAGGAACAGAATACTCCCAGCAAAACGATTCCTTCATACCAGAAGAACAATTTGCACAAAGAGAGGCAACCAATGACTATCAAGGTAACGACAAAGAGGAGTTGATAGCTAAGTTGCAAGCTAAAATGGAAGCCCACAACAATAAGAATACTGATTCTGACAATAATGCGAATCCTGCAGAGGAAAAACAAGAAGCAAATAAGCCAGAAACAACATCCAATGCTGAAGGTATATGGGAGGGTGATCCTGGTGATGGTACAGACTTCATCACTGTTGTAGATATACCTATCGAAGACCAGACTGCCATTCCATCGGTAGATATCTTCGACAGACCTATCAATGCAGCCAATTCATCAGCAGCGACAGAAGAGTCTAATGCTGAAGCGACACCACAAGAGCCAGCCTATGACTTCTCCGGTATCGTAACATCATGCGGTGTTCTCGAAGTAATGCCAGATGGATATGGATTCCTGCGCAGCAGCGACTATAATTATCTTTCTTCACCAGATGACGTTTATGTATCTGCTAATCAGATCAAGCGATATGGTTTGAAGACTGGTGACGTCGTGTTCTGTCATGTTCGTCCTCCACACGAGGGCGAGAAATACTTCCCACTTACCAGCATAGAAAAGATCAACGGTCGCGAACCAGCAGAAGTAAGAGACCGAGTACCATTTGAACATCTGACTCCTCTCTTCCCTGACGAGAAGTTCAATCTTTGTGGAGATCGGAAGACCACCAACTTGAGTACCCGAATTGTAGACCTGTTCTCTCCTATCGGTAAGGGACAGCGTGCACTGATTGTGGCTCAGCCAAAAACCGGTAAGACAATCCTCATGAAGGATATCGCCAATGCGATAGCAGCCAATCATCCTGAAGCCTATCTGATGATGTTGCTTATTGACGAGCGTCCTGAGGAAGTTACTGACATGGCTCGCACCGTCAATGCGGAGGTGATTGCCTCTACATTTGATGAACCGGCAGAACGCCATGTAAAGATTGCAGGTATCGTCCTGGAAAAGGCAAAGAGAATGGTAGAGTGTGGACATGATGTAGTCATCTTCCTTGATTCCATCACTCGTCTGGCCCGTGCCTACAATACGGTTGCTCCTGCATCAGGTAAGGTATTGACCGGTGGTGTTGATGCCAATGCATTACAGAAACCTAAGCGTTTCTTTGGTGCAGCACGTAACATCGAAGGCGGTGGTTCACTCACCATCATCGCTACAGCTTTGATAGACACTGGTAGTAAGATGGATGAAGTAATCTTTGAGGAATTCAAGGGTACCGGTAACATGGAATTGCAGCTTGACCGCTCACTCAGCAACAAGCGTATCTTCCCTGCAGTCAACCTGGTGGCTTCATCTACACGTCGTGATGATCTCCTGCAAGACAGAACCACACTCGACCGTATGTGGATTCTCCGCAAGTACATCTCTGACATGAACCCTATTGAGGCAATGAATACCATCCACAAGTCTATGCAGAACACTCGCAACAATGACGAGTTCCTGCTTTCGATGAATTCATAAAAAGTCTCAGCATAGTCTCATTGACTCAAATCAAGAAATGCATGTCATATACACATTTCTTGTAAAAATATTCTTTATTCTCATAAAAAAGTGTTAACTTTGCACTCGTATTAAGGAATAATGAATAATAAAATTTAAAAGATTAGAAAAAATTATGATGACTATGTTTACTTTAGCGTTAGCAGCAGTAATGTTCTCAGGAATGGTTGTATGTATGGGTATGTTCTTGAAGCATGTGATACATTCTATACCAGAAGTTGTAGATATCAACCATAGAGTATGTCTCTGCAAGTAAAGTAGACTCAAAATATTTCAGAGAGAGATTTTTTATAAGAGAAAGGGCGGGTTCCAAATATGGAACCTGCCCTTCTTGCTTTATTATTATATATACCGATCATATTATTTACCGCTTTCCGGTACCAGGAATTTGTCACCAGACTGCTTAACCAATTCCTTGGCATACTTCTCAGGATAGCCAGGACGAGCTGGACGAGCACCCAAACCATACTGGGTCTTCTCGAAAGTACCGTTCTTGTCGGTTGGCTTGATAATCATATCATTATACTTCACCACCATGAACTCGAAAAGCTGGTTCCAGCGAGCCAACATCTGCTGTGCCTTCTCAACACTGTAATCGTTGAGATACTTCACAGCAGCCTGTGGGTTCTGGGCATAAAGCTCCTGAGCCTTCTTCTCAACACCTGCCTGAGCAGCGAAATAGCTGTTATCCAAGCTATCACGAACCTCCTTCAAGGTTGGGAACATCAGACTGTAACGAGGATAAACCATGTTGCTTGTCATGTTGCAAACCCAGTAAGCATTCTTCTTACTGAAATGCACCGCATCAACACCAGGAGTATTATAACACTCAGGACGCTGAGTCATTGAGCAATAAACCGGTGTGAACGCAGCCATGTTGGCATCATCGTTGGCAAACCAGAACACGCCGCCAATCTCTCTTGGCAACCATGAACGCATCTGGCTCACGAATACGAAACCACTCTGCTGGGTGCTTACAGGACGCTCGTTGAAATACTGCTTGCCATCCACCTTGTACATCAATGGTGTAGGACGATAAGGCATCTCCCAGATACCACCGCCGATATCAGAACCGTCGGCTACAGAAAGAGGAGTACCCTCGTAATGATCGCGCATCACATTCTCTACATCCTGCACGCTCACCTTCTTGTTAGGAACCACCCAGAGAGGCATATCCTGCGCATCAGGATTCTTGCCGAGTGCCCAATCCAGGTAAGGACTCATATCATAGAAGTGGTTCAGCATCGCCCAGGCACGGGCATCGCAGAAACGACGACCCGAAAAATCAGGCTTTGCATAAGCCATCTTCCAGGAGAAATCGGCATCCTTGCCCTTGAACCAGCCCTTGCTGCGGGCAAAAGAAACCACATCCTTGGCATACATCACATTCTTCTTGTCCTTCATGTTGAACTTGCCGATACGGCTCTGGTTGGCATGAGCACAGATGGCATCATCCGGAATGCGGAGAGCTACCCATACAGCACCCTTGGAACCGGCACCTTTACCCATCATCTCCATGATCCAAGCCTCGTTAGGATCGCAGATGGTAAAGGTTTCGCCTTCTGAATTATAACCATAGGTATTGGCAAGGGTGGTCATCACCTTGATAGCCTCGCGTGCCGATTTACTGCGCTGGAGAGCTACATAGATGAGTGAACCATAGTCCATGATACCGGTAGAATCCACCATCTCCTCACGACCGCCATAGGTAGTCTCGCCGATGGTAACCTGCCACTCGTTGATGTTGCCGATTACGTTGTAGGTCTCGGCAGCCTCAGGAATCTCACCATGATACTTGTTGCTGTCCCAATCGAAGATCTTGCGCATCTCGCCCTTGGCATGTTTAGCCGCAGGATAATGGCAGAGGTTCTGGAACATACCGTAGTCGTCGGCGCTATAAGAACACATCACCGAACCATCCACAGATGCCTTCTTACCCACGATGAAGTTGCTGCAAGCCTCAGCCTCTGAGACGCAGCCCATCATAGCCACAGCCATCATGGCTGAAGCAAAAATCTTATTCATAAAAAATACCTTTATTTATATATAGAGAGAGAAGAGCAATTGAATTCTTCACTCTTCTCTCTTCACTTTACACTTACTCAAATTATTCGCAAGCCTTGAAGCTCATATCCAAGCCCTTCACACTATGTGTCAAGGCACCTACAGAGATGAAATCAACACCCTGCTCAGCATAGTCACGGATAGTATCGTAGGTGATACCGCCAGATGACTCTGTCTCATACTTTCCGGCAATGATATCCACAGCCTTCTTGGTATCAGGCACAGAGAAATTGTCGAGCATAATGCGGTTGACACCGCCGTGCTTCAACACCTGGTCAAGCTCATCGAAGCTACGTACCTCAATTTCAATCTTCAGGTCGAGACCCTTCTCCTTGAGGTAAGCATGGCAACGGTCGATAGCGTTATCGATACCACCAGCAAAGTCGATATGGTTGTCCTTGAGGAGAATCATATCAAAGAGACCGATGCGATGGTTCATACCACCACCAATCTTCACAGCCTGCTTCTCCAACATACGGAGTCCAGGAGTAGTCTTACGAGTATCGAGGATGTGAGTCTTGGTACCCTCGAGACGCTTTACATACTTAGCAGTCATGGTAGCAATACCACTCATACGCTGCATGATGTTGAGCATGAGGCGCTCTGTCTGAAGCAAAGAACGGGTCTTGCCCTCTACGATCATAGCGATGTCGCCCTTCTTCACGTGGGTACCGTCCTGCAACAGAACCTCGACCTTCATGGTAGGATCGAAGCGTGCGAATACCTTCTTAGCCATTTCTACACCTGCCAAAACGCCATCTTCCTTGATGAGCAAATGGCTCTTACCCATGGCGTCCTCTGGAATGCAACACAAGGTTGTGTGGTCGCCATCACCGATATCCTCAGCAAATGCCAAGTCTATCAACTTGTCTTCTAATTGATCTACGCTTAACATATTATTTAATTTTAATTTATTGTGTACTATTGTTATTGTGTATTCATTCTATTCGTTACGCAACATCCTGTCATGCCAATAGGCACGTCGAATACCCTCATCGTCCATGACGATTCGAATTTCTCCACCCAGCCATTCCGTCATAGGCAGTTCATCCCGAAATTCATAGTAGTTCACCACACGGCTATCTACCAATTCAACAACAGCCTGGAGGAGTTGGGTACCATCAGGAAGAAAAATAACATGCGCACCACATCTTCTTGTTTCCATCGTCCTATTCAACCTTCATTTCTATAGGTCTCAACTGCTTTCCTGTTGGTGAAGCAAGCGGTTTGTCAAGCAATGGCCTTTCAGCATTATTCCGTGGAATAGATTTCATGGAATCGACCTTAATACTATCCTTTGATGCCGCATTCTTAGACTTATCCTCTTTCTTTGCATGCATTCTTATGAGTCGGATATGATCAAGGAACATCAGCTTGAGAGTAGTTTCAGAACTCTCGCTTGTAGCAAAACCACCATTACTCAACATGAAGTAACCCTTCACCTTCTTAATTCCAAGATTCTCATTATCTTTAACTTGCAAAGAATAATGCTGCGAACCAGAGATATGTACGATAGACTGAGCTACGCTGTCATTCGCAAACTCCACAGCCAACAAGGCAATACCATCACGAATACCATCCTGGTAGATGAACTGCGAATCGAAATCCAGCATGAAGCAATCACCCTTGCGGAATGCAGTATCAGCCTCAAGCTTGAAGCTGAATTCATTATAAGGCTGAATAGGCGTAAATATCATAGAACTAGCATACTTCCAGATATTAGCCGTATCACCATTAGCAGATAGAGTAACCAAAGTGCCTCCTGCATTACCACTTCCACCGAGCGATTCGGTTTCCTTGCCCAAGCGGTCAGCCAAGTCTTTATAGACATCCTTCAACAGTTCAGTATGTCGCATGTAATACACCATAGAGCTATCAAACTCAGCGGAAGTAACATCATGCTTTCTCAGAACCGCCTCGCGATAAGTCAGACTCTCTCCCTTGTCACCTCCATCCTTGTTGTGCGCCATGGATAGTGCCAAATGGTAATCGTATAGAATATCCGTCATTTCCCCTTTAGACAATACATCTCCCGGAAGTGAAGGCTTACACGAAGCCATCATTTCCACCAGGCACACAATGCATATCAGGAAACACAGATAGATGAATGATTTTCTCATAAGACTAATCCTCCTTATTTTGAGCACTATGCTCCTTAGCAACCTCTACATGATTCTCTTCTGCAGTTTCGGACAGTTCCCCATCAGCAGACTTAGCTTTCTTCTTTCCATCTCCCAGACTTTCCAGTTCCTTACGGCAGAAAAGAAGCATTGAGATAATACCGACAGAGACACAGGCATCAGCAAAATTGAATACAGGATCAAAAAAGACACCATGCTGACCACCAACAAAAGGCATCCATTCCGGCCATGTATAGCTAAAGAAAGGGAAACGGAACATATCCACTACCTTACCCATCAGGAAAGGAGCATAACCATCGCCAAAAGGTACCTGATAAGATACATAATAAGGCGAAGCTGCTGTAAAGATGAGACCGTAGAACATGGAGTCGATGATATTACCAATGGCTCCGGTTGTAACCAGAGCTACCAGGATGATATACAGCTTCCGATGCTTTCCCGACTTGATGATGTGGCACAAATACCACAACAGAACACAGATGGCGGTGAGGCGCAGCAGACTAAGCCAGAACTTGCCGATAAACGTCATTCCCCAAGCCATTCCATTGTTCTCAACGAACTCAATAAAAAACCAATCAGTAACACGCACAGACTCGCCAAGGCAAAAATGGGTCTTGATGTACAACTTGATAATCTGGTCGATAATCAAAAGTACAACCATCATTGCGGTGACGAGCCAGCCGATATGTAATTTACTATTTTTCTCCATTTATTAATGTTTTCTTGCTTCCTTGGAAGCTACACTCAATGTGGCATGAGGTACAGCACGCAATCGCTCCTTAGGAATCAGCTCACCTGTCTCGCGGTCGATACCGTAGGTCTTGTTCTCGATGCGAATCAACGCAGCCTCCAATCCCTTGATAAACTTCTGCTGGCGCTGAGCCATCTGGATGATTTCCTCCTTGCTCTGTGCCTCGCTTCCCTCCTCCAGGGCCTTATAGGTTGGAGATGTATCTACCACATCATTACTGTCAGAATGATTAAGCTGAGCCATACAGTCTCTGTAGGTCTGCTTTGCCACCTTCAATTTCTCTTCAATGATAGCGCGGAACTCAGCGAGATCCTCATCGCTATAACGTGCTTTTTCGTTAGCCATAGATGTTCTTTTGTTATAAAGTTATTATTAATGTTGTTTAGCTATAAAGGTATTAGAAGTTAGAAGTAAGCAGTTTTTGTAAACTCCGAACTCCCAACTTCTAACTCCTAGCTTATTTAATTCTTCTCTACAAGAATGTTCAACTTAAAGTCATCAAACTCGGTCTCAACACCTGCGTTGTCGCCAATTTCGATGCTGTCTGCCAATACCTGACCCTTGATGTAGTCGGCGAATGTCTCGA
>ERZ1034753.375-NODE-375-length-16330-cov-4.396805_pt1 | contig 16330 bp, 8 predicted proteins | sample MGYA00520702_ERZ1034753 | MGnify/ENA primary metagenome ERZ1034753 (study PRJEB33766, sample SAMN09781700) | gut metagenome | biome: gut microbiome | host: Homo sapiens | place: Madagascar | study: EMG produced TPA metagenomics assembly of the PRJNA485056 data set...
AGTGTCGCCGCATACATAAATTCCGCCGATAACGGCAACCGCAGCATACACAAGCGCATTTACGAATCTTGTAAGAGGGTTGGTAAGAGCCGAATAGAAATGTGCGATAACTCCGACCTTTTCCCACTTGTTGTTCATATTCCTGAAAGCCTCTGTCGCGGTCTGCTGCATATTAAATGCCTTTACGACCTGCGCCGAGTCAATCATTTCAGAAGCATATCCCGTAAGCTTGCCCCTGAGCCTTGCCTGCTCGGTGTATTTCGAGTGTGCTCTCTTTGCTATAAACGAAGCCATAAAGAATGAAACGGGCGTGAGTATCACAACGACGAGAGTTATATACGGGTTTATCATAAACATAAACACAAGCGTTGCAACTATCGTTACAATGCCCGAAAGCACCTGCGTAAAGCCCTGCAAAAGTCCCGTCGAAACTATATCGACGTCGGTTATTACAGAGTTTATGAGGTCGCCGTGCGGCACGGAGTCAATGTATTTGAGCTCTACCCTGTTGAGCTTTGCGATTGTCTCACGGCGTAAGAGCTTAACGGTTTTGTATGAGAGCTTGTTCGAATTGTAGGTCATTATCCACTGTAAAATCGCCGAAGCGATAACGATTACAAACAGCTCCATGCAAACCTTTGAAAGTGCTGAAAAATCAACATTGTCCTTGCCGATTATACAGTCAATGCCCTCGCCTATCATAATCGGAACAAACAGCGAAAGCAAAATTCCGCCGATTGCGGAGATGACGGCAAAAACGATATTTGCGGTAAAGGGTTTAACGTATTTGAAAAGTCTTTTTACCGTTTTCACTGTGCATCCACCTCTCTTTCCGAAAGCTGAGAAAGGCAAATTTCATTATATACCTCGTTCGTCTTATAAAGCTCCGAGTGCGTTCCGATAGCGGAAATTCCGCCCTCGTTCATCACGATTATTCGGTCGCAGCTCTTGACGGTGTTTACCCTTTGAGAAACTATGATAACGGTAGTGTCCGAAAGCTCGTCGTGAATGGCTTTACGAAGTTTTGAGTCGGTCGCAAAGTCAAGTGCAGATGATGAGTCGTCGAAAATTACAATCTTCGGATTTCCGAGCAACGCCCTTGCAATGCAAAGCCTCTGCCTTTGACCGCCCGAAAGGTTTTTACTGTTTTCGTTTATCTCGGTATCAAGTCCGTTGGGAAGCTTTTTGACAAATTCCTCGGACTGTGAAATTCTCAATGCTCTTTCTATATCTTCTTCGGTTGCGTTTTGGTCGCCGTAAAGCAAGTTTTTACGCACCGAGCCCGAAAAGAGCCTGTTTTCCTGCGGAACAATATGTGCGATGCTCCTCAATGCCGAAAATTTATAATCACGAACATCATGACCGAAAACGTCAATTTCGCCGCTGTCAACATCATAAAAACGCATAATAAGGCTGACAAGCGTTGTTTTACCGCTTCCCGTACCGCCGATTATTCCGACAGTTTCGCCCTTGTTTATTGAAAAATCAACGTCGGTAAGCACATTTTCATCAGCCTCGCCGTAAGAATAGCAAACGCTCTTAAATTCAACCGCAGGCCTTGTCTCGTCAGCCTGTGTAAAGCGTGCGTTGGCGTCGGTCATACTCGGCTCAAAGTCAAGTACCACTGCCTGTGTGAGCTTACCTGTGTTTACCTTAATTCCGCCGAAATAAAGGATTAAAACAATCGCCGTGTTCATAACCGCAAAGGTCAACGGATTGAGAAGCGCCGAAAGCCTGCCGACTTTAACGCTTCGCTCGGTCAATTCCTCATTTGCCTTTTCGAATTTGTCCTTTTCATATTCCGTTCTCGAAAATGCACGGATTACACGCACACCCGAAAGGCTGTCCTTTACGATTGATGCGGCTCTGTCAAGCTTCCTCTGAATTTGAGAGTAAAGCGGCAGCGAACGGCTTAAAATGTAATATAATATTACGCTTACAAGCAACGCAGCCACGAAGAAAATTATTGACATTTTCGCATCAAGTCCGACAGCGGCGATAAGCGAGCCGACAATCAAAAACGGCGAACGGAAAACAAGGCGGATAAGCATTGCAACCGCCGACTGAATTTGAGTAATATCGTTGGTTATCCTCGTTGTGAGCGATGCGCTTGTAAATGTGTCAATATCCTCTCTCGACATAAGGTTTATCTTGTCGAATATATCATTTCTCAAATGCGTTCCGACACCCTGCTGTGCAACCGCCGCCGAATACTGACAGACAATAGCAAACAGAACGCCGAAAAGTGCCAGCAGGAAAAGCACAATTCCCATTTTGAAAATGTATGCAGTGTCCCCTACCGCAATTCCCTTGTCAATCATACTTGCAACGGTAATCGGAACAAAAAGCTCAAGTATAGCCTCCGCAAGCTTGAACGCAGGGCCTAAAATGAACTGCTTTTTATAAAGATTAAAATACTTTTTCATTTCATCTCTCCAACGATTGCTTTTAACATTATAATTATACTCTTTTTTTGCAATTTTTCAATATTCAGCCTCAACATAGCACCGATTTTATGTAATGTTACAAAAATAGCTTTTTTATTTGCTTTTAGCTTATGCTTAGAGTATAATGGGCTACGGGAAAATAAAGAAAGGATATGTGTTTTATGGAAGCTTATTCGGTATTCAAAAGCTTATGCATAATTATAATTGCCGCAAAGATTTTCGGCATAATCGCACGAAAGCTCAAAGCACCGCAGGTTGTCGGCGAGATTATCGCAGGTCTTATCATAGGTCCGAGCGTTTTGCACCTCGTTGACCAGACGGATTTCATAGCCCAGCTTGCTGAAATCGGCGTTGTACTTCTTATGTTCTCGGCAGGACTCGGTACTAACCTCAAGGATCTTGCAAGGACAGGCTTTAAGGCGTTCTTAATCGCTTGTTCCGGAGTATTCGTTCCCCTTGTCGGCGGTACGCTGCTCTATTTCGCATTCTACGGCACTGCGCCGTGGGGCTCTCCCGATTTTTACAAAGCTGTGTTTATCGGTGTAATTTTGACGGCTACCTCCGTCAGCATTACCGTTCAAACGCTCAAGGAATTGGGTAAGCTCTCAACAGAGGTCGGCACAACAATTATGAGTGCTGCGATTATCGATGATGTTATCGGTATTATCGTGCTCACATTTGTAATCGGTATGAACGGAGGAGAGGCAAAGCCTGTTACGGTTATTGTAAAAACTGTTTTGTTCTTTCTGTTCGCATTCGTGCTCGGCTATATCATCTACAAGATTTTCAGATTTTCGGACAAGCTGTGGCCTCACACAAGACGTATTCCGATTATGGGACTTGCGCTTTGCTTGGGTATGGCTTATATTGCGGAAAAATATTTCGGAATTGCCGATATTACAGGCGCTTATGTTGCAGGTATTATCCTTTGCAGTATTCACGACTCGAACTACATTGCAGAGAAAATGGACATCAGCTCATATATGCTCTTCGGTCCCGTTTTCTTCGCAAGTATCGGTCTTAAAACCTCGATTGACGGCATAACGGGAGAAATGCTGCTGTTTGCTATTTGCTTTGTTATCGTCGGTCTTATCTGTAAGGTTATCGGCTGCTCGCTTATGGGCAAGGCTTGCAAATTCAACTTCGGCGACTCGCTGAAAATCGGCGTCGGTATGATGACAAGAGGCGAAGTTGCGTTGATTGTCGCTCAAAAGGGACTTTCCTGCGGCATAATTTCAAACGAATACTTTACGCCCGTTATCGTGCTTATTATGGTATCGTCAATTATAACGCCTATTATCCTTAAGGCGCTCTATTCAAAGGACGAAAAGAAAGCTTTGAAGAAAGCGTAAAACAACATAATATGCTTAAATCCCTCTGTAATATTGCAGAGGGATTTTTTATGTTCTGTAAAAGCTAATCAATCTACCTTAAAACAGCCGTAATGCCGTCAAACAGAGCTTTCAAGGCGGTTGGCAGGTAACAACAGCTACAAGCCTTTAAGACACACAAAAGCTCCCTTACCGTTGCCGATAAGGGAGCTTAAATTAGATGTTATTATTGAATAATCAGATTATTCGTTAATAGCTGTAACAACACCTGAACCTACTGTTCTACCACCCTCACGGATAGCGAAACGAAGGCCTTCCTCGATAGCGATAGGAGTGATGAGCTCAACGTCCATCTCTACGTTATCACCGGGCATGCACATTTCTGTACCTGCGGGAAGAGTGATGATACCTGTAACGTCAGTTGTTCTGAAATAGAACTGAGGACGATAGTTGTTGAAGAACGGTGTGTGACGGCCGCCCTCGTCCTTATTAAGAACGTAAACCTGTCCCTTGAACTTTGTGTGGGGGTGAATTGTGCCGGGCTTAGAAAGAACCTGTCCACGCTCAATACCCTTTCTGTCAACACCACGAAGAAGAGCACCGATGTTGTCGCCTGCCTCAGCGTAATCAAGAGTCTTTCTGAACATCTCGATACCTGTAACAACAGACTTTGTCTTCTCATCCTTAAGACCAACGATTTCAACCTCTTCGCCTGTCTTAAGCTGTCCACGCTCAACTCTACCTGTAGCAACTGTACCACGGCCTGTGATTGTCATAACGTCCTCGACAGGCATAAGGAACGGCTGGTCAGCCTTACGGTCGGGTGTGGGGATGTAGTTATCAACTGCATCCATAAGCTCCCAGATGCACTGAACTTCAGGAGCATTGGGGTCTGTAGCCTCAAGAGCCTTAAGAGCTGAACCCTTGATGATCGGGCAGTTCTCATCGAAATCATACTCAGCAAGTGTTTCACGGATTTCCATCTCAACAAGCTCAAGAAGCTCGGGATCGTCAACCTGGTCGCACTTGTTCATGAATACAACAATTGCCGGAACGCCAACCTGACGAGCAAGAAGAAGGTGCTCCTTGGTCTGAGCCATAGGACCGTCTGTTGCTGCGATAACAAGGATAGCACCGTCCATCTGAGCTGCACCTGTGATCATGTTCTTGATGTAGTCAGCATGGCCGGGGCAGTCAACGTGAGCATAGTGACGCTTTTCAGTCTCGTACTCAACGTGTGCTGTGTTGATTGTGATACCACGCTCTCTCTCTTCGGGAGCCTTATCGATGTTTGCATAATCAACGAAGTCAGCCTGACCCTTAGATGCGAGTGTCTTTGTAATAGCTGCTGTTAATGTTGTCTTACCGTGGTCAACGTGACCGATAGTACCAATATTAACATGGGGTTTAGTTCTTTCGAATTTTGCCTTTGCCATTGGAATTTCCTCCTTTTATTAACGGAAAATATTTTGTATTTGTCTGTGCTTGATATTTTACCAATAATTCAGCAAAATATCAAGCCTTTTTAATGAAATAATCAGTCTTTCTTAGTTCTTTCACTGATAATCTTCTCAGCTACGCTCTTCGGAACCGGCTTATAACCGTCGGGTTCCATAACATACTGTCCACGGCCCTGAGTCTGTGAACGGAGGTCTGTTGCGTAACCGAACATCTCTGCAAGCGGAACTCTTGCATTGATCTGCTTGAGGCCTGAACGGTCCTCGAAGCCCTGAATTTCACCACGGCGAGCGATAAGGTTGCCCTGTACGGTGCCGAAGTATTCATCGGGAACGATAACAACAACCTTCATGATGGGCTCAAGAAGAATCGGGTCTGCAAGTCTTGCAGCTTCCTTGAATGCCATTGAACCGGCAATCTTAAACGCCATTTCCGAAGAGTCGACTTCGTGGTAAGAACCGTCGTAAAGAGTAACTTTAACGTCAACAACGGGGTAGTTTGCAAGTACACCTGAGTTCAATGCGCCCTGGATACCCTGATCAACAGGTCCGATAAATTCCTTCGGAATCTTACCGCCGACAACAGCGTTAACGAACTCATAGCCCTTACCGGGTTCGTTGGGCTCAAGGATTATCTTAACGTGACCGTACTGACCCGAACCGCCCGACTGGCGCTTGTACTTGGTTTCGTGGTCAACCTTCTTGCGGATGGTTTCCTTGTAAGCAACCTGAGGCTTACCTACGTTAGCCTCAACCTTAAATTCACGAAGAAGTCTGTCAACGATAATTTCAAGGTGAAGCTCGCCCATACCTGCGATAATGGTCTGACCTGTTTCTTCATCTGTATAGCATTTGAAGGTGGGGTCCTCTTCAGCAAGCTTCTGAAGGCCGATACCCATCTTCTCCTGTCCTGCCTTAGTCTTGGGCTCGATAGCTACACGGATAACCGGATCCGGGAAGTTCATTGACTCAAGAACGATCGGGTGCTTCTCGTCGCAGAGCGTGTCACCTGTTGTTGTATTCTTGAGACCTACGACAGCGGCAATGTCGCCTGCGTAAACTGTCTCAATGTCCTCTCTGTGGTTAGCGTGCATCTGAAGGATACGACCCATTCTCTCTCTGGTGTTCTTAACAGAGTTATAAACGGTTGTACCTGCGTTTACAGTACCCGAGTAAACTCTGAAGAAGCAGAGCTTACCAACGAAGGGGTCTGTTGCTATCTTAAATGCAAGAGCTGAAAAAGGCTCTGAATCTGATGAATGTCTCTGCTCCTCTTCATCGGTCTCGGGGTTTACGCCCTTGATAGACTCGATGTCTGTGGGAGCCGGCATAAAGTCAACGATAGCGTCGAGGAGAGGCTGAACACCCTTGTTACGGTAAGCTGTACCGCAGCAAATCGGAACCATCTCGTTGGCAATAGTAGCCTTACGGATAACCTTCTTAATTTCCTCAACTGTCGGCTCAACGCCTTCAAAATATTTCTCCATGAGTTCATCATCCTGCTCAACGACTGACTCGATAAGCTGTGAACGGTACTTAGCAGCAAGCTCCTTCATATCGTCCGGGATTTCCTCACGGCGAATGTCTTTACCGAGGTCATCATAATAAACCTCAGCGTCGTTATTGATAAGGTCAACGATACCCTTAAAGGTAGCCTCAGCGCCTATCGGGAGCTGAATCGGAACAGCGTTGCAGTTGAAACGCTCCTTAACCATATCAAGAACTCTGTAAAAATCAGCACCCATGATGTCCATCTTATTAACGAAAATCATTCTGGGTACTTTGTATTCGTCAGCCTGACGCCAAACGGTCTCAGACTGAGGCTCAACACCGCCCTTTGCGCACAAAACGGTAACAGAACCGTCAAGTACACGAAGCGAACGCTGAACTTCAACGGTGAAGTCAACGTGGCCGGGAGTGTCGATTATATTGATACGATGATTCTTCCAGAAGCAGGTGGTAGCAGCGGAAGTGATGGTAATACCTCTCTCCTGCTCCTGAGCCATCCAGTCCATGGTAGCGTCGCCGTCGTGTGTCTCACCTAATTTGTGGTTAACACCCGTGTAAAACAAAATTCTTTCTGTTGTAGTTGTTTTACCGGCGTCGATATGAGCCATGATACCAATATTTCTTGTTTTTTCAAGAGATACCTTTCTCGGCATAATATCCTCCATTGCCGAATTACTCGGCGTAAAAATTCTCCGGTAAAATTACCATCTGAAATGTGCAAAAGCTTTGTTAGCTTCAGCCATTCTGTGTGTTTCTTCACGCTTCTTGAATGCTGCACCGGTCTCATTGACTGCGTCAAGGATCTCGTTAGCAAGTCTTTCCTTCATCGTTCTCTCTGAACGTGAACGTGCATAAAGCGTGATCCAACGGAGTCCCAAAGTCTGTCTTCTCTCGGGACGTACTTCCATCGGAACCTGATAAGTTGCACCGCCTACACGGCGAGCTTTAACTTCGAGAACAGGCATAACATTTTCCATTGCAGCATCAAAAACCTCCAACGGCTCTTTACCTGTTTTCTCAGCGATAATGTCGAATGCGTCGTAAACGATCTTCTGGGCAACACCCTTCTTACCGTCGAGCATAACGCTGTTGATAAGCCTTGTTACAAGCTTTGAATTGTAAAGCGGATCCGGCAAAACGTCACGTTTTGCAATCTGGCCTCTTCTTGGCACTTCGCTTCCCTCCTTCATAGTAATGATATCATAGGTACTCTGGTGACAAAACCCGTGGTGTCAATGCAAAGAGGCATATAAATATATATATACACCAATTATAGCATTTGACTGAATTGGTAGATTCTGTCTGTTGATAATTTAAGGTCTGACTACCTTATTTTTTTGCGCCCTTGGGTCTCTTTGCGCCGTACTTGGAACGACTCTGCATTCTTCCGTTAACGCCCTGTGTATCGAGTGTACCACGGATAATATGGTAACGAACACCGGGGAGATCCTTAACACGGCCGCCTCTGATAAGAACAACTGAGTGTTCCTGAAGGTTGTGGCCTACGCCCGGGATGTAAGCAGAAACTTCGATTCCGTTAGTGAGACGAACTCTGGCAAGCTTACGAAGAGCTGAGTTAGGCTTTTTAGGTGTATCTGTCTTAACAACAGTACAAACACCTCTCTTCTGAGGAGAAGCATTATCAGTCATAACGTTCTTCTTAGAGTTAAGTCCCTTACCGAGAGCAGGAGCCTTTGACTTCTTCTCGATAGTATCTCTTCCGTTGCGTACAAGCTGGTTAAAGGTTGGCATTTTTTCACCTCCGATAAAAAATTATGACACGATGTGTCAGCAAAACAAACACTATCGATTAAAATAGTGTTTATTTTGCTCACACAACCAAAGATTTTAACATTAAAAACCTTCGGTTGTCAAGCATTATTTAATTTTTAGTCATTTATTTCTTCTTCGGACTCGGTTGAAGCGGTATAAACTTTCTCGTTTTCTACCTCGCTGTAACAGCGCATACCTGTTCCCGAGGGAAGAAGCTTACCGATGATAACGTTCTCTTTAAGACCCATAAGGTTATCGACCTTACCCTTGATAGCTGCATCGGTAAGAACTCTTGTCGTCTCCTGGAAGGAAGCTGCCGACATAAAGGAGTTTGTAGCCAACGAAGCCTTTGTGATACCGAGAAGCACGGGCTCGCAAACAGGCTCGATGAACTCTTCGCCCTTTGCCTCACATTCCTGCTTAGCCTTTCTCTTCTCGATAGTAAAGTCAACCTTTTCAACCTGCTCGCCGGGGAGGAAGTGGGTTGAGCCGGGCTCTTCTACCTTGAGCTTTCTCATCATCTGACGAACGATTACCTCGATATGCTTATCGTTGATGTCAACACCCTGCATACGGTAAGTTCTCTGAACTTCCTTGATAAGATAATCGTGAACCGCATGGACACCGTTGATAGCAAGTATGTCGTGCGGATTGGGAGAACCCTCTGTAAGAGCTGTGCCCTTCTTAACGTAAATGGGATTGCCGTTTTCGTCGGTCTCCACGTTGAATTTCTTACGGTAGCCGTAAGGAATAAGATATGATTTTTCGTCGCCCGTCTCGTCATTTGTAATAACGATATGCTCGTTTCTCTTGATTTCTCTGAACGAAAGACGTCCGTCGATTTCGGAGAGGATAGCAAGCGTCTTGGGCTTTCTTGCCTCGAACAATTCCTCGACACGGGGAAGACCCTGTGTAATATCCTGGCTCGAAGCGACACCGCCGGTGTGGAACGTACGCATTGTAAGCTGTGTACCGGGCTCACCGATTGACTGAGCTGCGATAATACCGACAGCCTCGCCGACCGTAACGGGCTTGCCTGTTGCAAGGTTTGAGCCGTAGCACTTGATACATACACCGTGCTCGGATTCACAAGTAAGAAGTGAACGAATCTTAATTTTTCTGTCTGCGGGATTTTCTCTTGCATTGACAATATCGGCAACGATTTTAGCGTCAGCCTCGGACATCATCTTGTCCTTCGACATAACAACTTCGCCGTTTTCGTCTGTCAAATCCTCAAGCAAGAAACGACCTGTAAGTCTCTCCTGGAGGCTCTCGATAAGCTCCTTGCCCTCCATAATATCGTAAACATCGATACCGTCGTGGCAATGACAATCCTCTTCACGAATGATAACGTCCTGTGAAACGTCAACAAGACGACGGGTAAGGTAACCCGAGTCAGCTGTACGAAGAGCTGTATCGGCAAGACCTTTACGGGCACCACGAGATGAAATGAAGTATTCAAGTACGTTAAGTCCCTCACGGTAGTTAGCACGAATCGGAACTTCGATGACCTTACCTGATGTATTGGCGATAAGACCACGCATACCTGCCAACTGACGAAGCTGTGAGTCAGAACCACGGGCACCCGAGTCAACCATCATATAAATCGGATTGTACTTACCGAGGTTATCTTTAAGACCGGAAGCAACGTCGTTTGTGCATTTCTCCCAAACCTTAATAACCTTCTGACTTCTCTCGCTGTTGCTGATAAGACCGAGATTGTAGTTTGCGCTGATCTTGTCAATCTTTGCATCAGCCTCTTTAAGAAGCTCTGCCTTATAGGGAGGAATTACTGCGTCGCAAACAGCAACTGTAATACCTGATTTTGTCGAATATTTGTAACCCTGTGCCTTGATAGCGTCAAGCACCTGAGAAGAAACGTTTACGCCGTGAACCTTGATACATTTATCAATGATTTTACCGAGCGTTTTCTTGTTGACAAGGAAATCAACCTCAAGCTTGAACGCATTTGCGGGATCGCTTCTGTCAACGAAGCCGAGGTCCTGCGGAATGGGTGTGTTGAAGATTATCTTACCGAGAGTTGTCTCAACAAGCTGTGAAACCGTCTCGCCGTTAATCTCCTTAGTCATTCTGACCTTTATCTTTGAATGAAGACCGATATAGCCCTCATCATAAGCCATTGTAGCCTCATCAACAGTTGAGAATACCTTACCCTCGCCGGGTTCGCCGTCTTTATCCATTGTAAGATAGTACGAACCGAGGATCATATCCTGTGTAGGTACGGTTACGGGTTTACCGTCTGACGGTTTAAGGAGGTTGTTGGCAGCAAGCATAAGAAGTCTTGCCTCAGCCTGAGCCTCAGCCGAAAGCGGAACGTGAACAGCCATCTGGTCGCCGTCGAAGTCGGCGTTGAACGCTGTACAAGCAAGGGGATGAAGCTTAATTGCTCTACCCTCAACAAGAACCGGCTCAAATGCCTGAATACCGAGTCTGTGAAGTGTGGGAGCTCGGTTAAGCATTACCGGGTGTCCCTTGATAACAACTTCAAGAGCGTCCCAAACCTCGGGATTAGCACGTTCAACCATCTTTCTTGCAGACTTTATGTTGCCTGTAACACCTGTCTCAACAAGACGCTTCATAACGAAGGGCTTGAACAATTCAAGAGCCATTTCCTTAGGAAGACCGCACTGATACATCTTGAGCTCGGGTCCTACGACGATAACCGAACGTCCCGAATAGTCAACACGCTTACCGAGAAGGTTCTGACGGAAACGTCCCTGCTTACCTTTAAGCATATCGGAAAGAGATTTCAACGCTCTGTTGTTCGGACCTGTAACGGGTCTGCCTCTTCTGCCGTTGTCGATAAGTGCGTCAACAGCCTCCTGAAGCATTCTCTTTTCATTTCTGATGATAATGTCGGGAGCGCTCAGCTCAAGGAGCTTTTTAAGACGGTTGTTTCTGTTGATAACTCGTCTGTAAAGGTCGTTGAGGTCGGAAGTAGCAAATCTGCCGCCGTCAAGCTGAACCATAGGACGAATATCGGGGGGAATTACCGGAATGACGTCCAAAATCATCCACTCGGGACGGTTGCCCGACTGTCTGAATGCCTCTGCAACCTCAAGGCGCTTGAGAATTCTTGTCTTTTTCTGACCGCTTGCATCCTCAAGCTCTGCACGAAGGTCGTTTGAGAGCTTTTCAACGTCAATACCCGCAAGAAGCTCTTTGATAGCCTCTGCGCCCATACCTGCCTTGAAATCGTCCTCATATTTCTCTCTCATATCGAGATATTCCTTCTCGGAGAGAATCTGATTCTTTTCAAGCTCGGTATCGCCGGGATCGGTAACTATATATCTTGAGAAATAGAGAACCTTTTCAAGATCTCTGGGAGATATGTCAAGGATAAGTCCCATTCTTGAGGGAATACCCTTGAAATACCATATGTGAGAAACGGGAGCAACAAGCTCAATGTGTCCCATTCTCTCTCTTCTGACTTTAGCCTTTGTTATTTCAACGCCGCAGCGTTCGCATATTTTGCCTTTATAACGAACTCTTTTATACTTTCCGCAGTAACATTCCCAGTCCTTTGTGGGTCCGAAAATCTTTTCGCAGAAAAGTCCTTCTTTTTCGGGCTTTAACGTGCGGTAGTTAATTGTTTCGGGCTTCTTGACCTCTCCGTAAGACCACTCTCTGATCTGCTCGGGTGAGGCAAGGCCGATTTTAATTGACTCAAAGGTTATATTTTCCATTAAATTTTTACCTTCTTCCTTAAAATCTGAACTGTGAGTTTACTCGGTTAAAATTCGTCGTCGTTGAATTCGTCGTCGTCAAACGAATCATCATCTGTGATATATTCGTTGAAAGCGTCCTCTCCGAGTTCTTTTTCTGCATCCTCATCCGTAACGTAGCCGTCATCGAGTGAAGCGTCGTTTACGTAGGACATATCCTCATTAGCAACAACAGGAGTATCCATCTCATCATCAAAGTTTTGTTTAAGGTCAATTTCGTTGTTGTCCTTATCGAGAACTCTGATGTCAAGAGCGAGAGCCTGAAGCTCTTTAACAAGAACCTTGAACGATTCGGGAACACCGGGCTTCGGAATGTTCTGTCCCTTAACGATGGACTCATAGGTCTTAACTCTTCCGACAAGGTCGTCCGACTTAACAGTAAGGATTTCCTGAAGAGTATAAGCAGCACCGTAAGCCTCAAGTGCCCAAACTTCCATCTCACCGAAACGCTGACCGCCGAACTGAGCTTTACCGCCCAAAGGCTGCTGAGTAACAAGTGAGTAAGGACCTGTGGAACGTGCGTGAATTTTATCGTCTACAAGGTGGTGAAGCTTCAAGTAGTACATAATGCCGACAGTAACGGGGTTATCAAATTTAAGACCTGTTCTGCCGTCTGTAAGGATCGACTTACCGTCCTCACGGTAGCCTGCCTCACGAAGTGCATCTCTGATGTCGGACTCATGTGCACCGTCGAATACCGGTGTGGCAATCTTCTGTCCGAGCTTTCTGAATGCGAAGCCGAGGTGTACCTCAAGAACCTGTCCGATGTTCATTCGGGAAGGAACGCCCAACGGGTTAAGAACTATATCAAGCGGAGTACCGTCATCAAGGAACGGCATATCCTCCTGCGGAAGTATTCTCGAAACAACGCCCTTGTTACCGTGACGGCCTGCCATTTTATCGCCGACGGAAAGCTTTCTCTTCTGTGCGATATAGCAGCGTACAACCTTATTGACACCGGGGCTTAATTCGTCCGAATTTTCTCTTGTGAAAACTTCGACGTCAACAACGATACCGTATTCGCCGTGAGGTACTTTAAGAGAAGTATCACGAACCTCTCTCGCCTTCTCGCCGAATATCGCTCTGAGAAGTCTTTCCTCGGCGGTAAGCTCTGTTTCGCCCTTAGGTGTAACTTTACCGACAAGAATGTCGCCCGAGTGAACCTCTGCGCCGACACGGATAATACCGTTTTCGTCAAGGTTTGCCAAAGCGTCCTCGCCGACGTTCGGAATATCTCTTGTGATTTCTTCTGCGCCGAGCTTGGTATCTCTTGCTTCGATTTCAAATTCTTCTATGTGAACAGATGTATAAACATCATCACGAACAAGCTTTTCGTTGATAAGAACAGCATCCTCGTAGTTATAGCCTTCCCAGGTCATAAATCCGATAAGAGCGTTCTTACCGAGTGAAATTTCGCCGTTTGCGGTTGCGGGACCGTCTGCGATAACCTGACCCTCTGTAACCTCTTCGCCCTCAGAAACTATCGGGCGCTGGTTGATACATGTATCCTGGTTGGAGCGCATAAACTTAATAAGCTCATAGGTGTCAACGTCTCCGCCCTTGACTGCAATTTCAATCTTCTGAGCGTCAACCTTTACAACCGTACCTGCACGCTTAGCGAGAATAACTGTACCCGAGTCAACGGCAGCCTTATATTCCATACCCGTTCCGACAATCGGAGAATCGGTTTTAAGAAGCGGAACTGCCTGCTTCTGCATGTTAGAGCCCATCAAAGCACGGTTTGCGTCGTCGTTTTCAAGGAACGGAATCATTGCGGTAGCAACGGAAACAAGCATCTTGGGCGATACGTCCATATAGTCTGCGTCCGAAGCGTTGACCTCAAGGAATTCGTCTCTGAATCTTGCAGTAACCTTTGAATTTACAAATCTGCCGTTCTCGTCAAGGGGCTCGTTTGCCTGAGCAACAATGTAGTTATCCTCGACGTCGGCGGTCATATATTCAACCTCGTTAAGTACAACACCCGTCTCCTTATCAATCTTTCTGAAGGGAGCTTCGATAAAGCCGTACTTATTTATTTTTGCAAATGTAGCAAGGTAAGAGATAAGACCGATGTTCGGACCTTCGGGAGTCTCGATCGGGCACATACGTCCGTAGTGAGAGTAGTGAACGTCTCGAACCTCAAATCCTGCACGGTCTCTCGAAAGACCGCCGGGGCCCAATGCGGAAAGTCTTCTCTTATGAGTAAGCTCCGACAAGGGGTTTGTCTGATCCATGAACTGTGAAAGCGGAGAAGAGCCGAAGAACTCCTTGATAGCCGCCATAACAGGTCTGATATTTATAAGAGCAGAGGGAGTAACCTTATCGGGCTCCTGTGCCTGAAGGGTCATTCTCTCCTTGACAACTCTTTCCATTCTTGAGAAGCCGATTCTGAACTGGTTCTGAAGAAGCTCGCCGACAGAACGGATACGTCTGTTGCCGAGGTGGTCGATGTCGTCGGTAACGCCTACGCCGCAAGCAATGCAGTTAAGGTAGTTGATGGAAGCCATAATATCGTCAATGATAATATGCTTCGGAATAAGGTCGTCGGCACGGTTAGCCATTTCCTCACGAAGTGCATCCTTATCGTCGCCGCACTTATTAAGGATTTCCTGAAGAACGGTAAAGCGAACCTTCTCGTTGATACCGATTTCCTCAAGCTCGTCCTCAGTGAACATCGGAACATACTCGCCGATGTCAACCATACCGTTTGAGAATACCTTTACTTCCTCGCCCTCGGAATCAACATAAGCGACGGTAACGCCCTCCTGCTCGATTCTGTATGCAAGCTCGGGAGTAATCATCTCGCCTGCGTCTGCAAGGATTTCGCCTGTAAGCTCGCTGATAACGGGCTGTGTAACCTTAAAGCCCTCAAGTCTTGAAGAAATGCCGAGCTTTTTATTGTATTTATATCTGCCGACTCTCGAAAGGTCATAGCGTCTCGGGTCGAAGAACAAGCCGTCAAGATGAGCCTGTGCCGTTTCAAGTGTGGGCGGCTCGCCGGGACGAAGTCTCTTATAAACCTCGATAAGAGCCTGCTCTGTATTGATAGTGGTATCCTTTTCAAGCGTAGCCTTAATTCTCTCGTCATAGCCGAAGAATTCAAGGATGTCGGTGTTCGAGCTGAGTCCCAACGCTCTGATAAAGGTTGTGATGTAAATCTTTCTGTTCTTGTCTATACGAACATAGAAAAGGTCGTTCTGATCTGTCTCATATTCAAGCCAAGCACCCCTGTTCGGGATAACGGTTGCGGAATAAAGCTCCTTACCGGTCTTGTCGTGAGTCATATCAAAATATACGCTGGGAGAACGAACGAGCTGTGAAATGATAACACGCTCAGCACCGTTGATAACGAAAGTTCCCGACTCGGTCATAAGCGGGAAATCGCCCATATAAACCTCGTTCTCTTTGATTTCGCCCGTTTCCTTGTTAAGAAGTCTTGCGGTTACTCTCAAGGGAGCTGCGTAAGTAGTATCTCTCTCCTTACATTCCTTTACAGTATATTTCGGGGTGTCATCCATTCTGTAATCTACGAAACTCAGCGCAAGATTGCCGGAAAAGTCTGTAATGTCTGCAACATCACGGAATACTTCCTTCAATCCTTTGTCAAGAAACCACTTGTACGAATCCTTCTGAACCTCGATAAGGTTGGGTATCTGCATAACCTCATTGATTTTCGAGAAAGTCATACGGGTTGTTTTTCCGAATTTTTCAGGTTTGACATTCACCATAGGGCTTATCACTCTCCATCATTATTTTTATCTTAAAGGCTTTTTCACAAGCCCGGAGATTACTCTCAAAACGGTTAAATATGCTCTTGATTTTCAACGCATATTATGGTAAAATACCGTTACGTTGATAAATGAAAAGGCATACATTTCCATTCTAATAGCAGTTAATTATAAACCATTCGTTCAACAATGTCAATAGATATTGTTGAAATATTTTTATTTATAATGTATTTGACCTATTTATTATGTAAACAAAGAAAAAGGGAGTTATAAAATGGCAAAAATCAAGTATGATTGGGAAAATCCCGCCGTCATCAAAAGGAATAAAGAGGACGGTCA
>ERZ1034753.382-NODE-382-length-16197-cov-5.602094_pt1 | contig 16197 bp, 28 predicted proteins | sample MGYA00520702_ERZ1034753 | MGnify/ENA primary metagenome ERZ1034753 (study PRJEB33766, sample SAMN09781700) | gut metagenome | biome: gut microbiome | host: Homo sapiens | place: Madagascar | study: EMG produced TPA metagenomics assembly of the PRJNA485056 data set...
TCATCTTCTATTGGTTCATAATCAATAGTAGGCTCTTGTATAAACTGAGGAACTTGTACCTAATTATAAGATACTAGTAAATCATTGATTCCCATTTAATATTCCTCCTTTCTTACATTCTTTAATTAATCCTGTTCTATCTATAGTGTTATGAAGAATTTCATAAACAAGTAATTTTCCAGCTTCTACAGCTGCTTCATCTTTTTCTTTCTAAGTAGATTCCTCACTTTGATATTTCTTATATAATTCTTCTAACTATTTAGTTACTTCTAATGAGAATATAATTTCGTTTTTCTCAACCTCAGCTTGTTGTTCTCCTTTATTATCTATAACAGGTATCCCCTTTTTAGTTAAATCTTCAGCATGTTCCATATTATGTTTATGGGCATGTAAAGCACCCTCAGGAATAACATTTTTCTAATTAGTTTCCTATTTAGGCTTTTCAGATTCCTTAGTTTTTCCTCCTTCTGCCATGGTCTAAATAGTTTCAAGATTTATAGTAGGTTGCCATACTGAATCAGTTTCCTAAATAGTTTCTTGATTATTAACTAGTTCACCACCGTCTTTAAATTCTGGAGTTTCCTAATTAATATTAATTACCGGTTTCCATTCAACTTCTTGTGTTTCAAGATTTATTTTACTGTGTAACTAATTAGATAAAGTTCCACCTTTTCTATGTTTTTTTAACTAAATACGATTAAGAATAGCACCATATTTAGCAGCTCTAATATACTATTGTGGGTAACCGCCATTTATATCCATGTTATATCTAGTATAAGCTAAATCAGATTTATTAGCTAATTGGTCTTGATATTCATTAGATATACCAGTCATAATATTCTATTGATTTCTTGCAGTATTAATTAGTCTATTAGCTCTCCTTCTAGCACCGCCACTAAATAATCCATATTTTTTACCTGCTTTAGATACCGCCTCATTTATAAGATTTACAGATCCACCATAAGAACCTCCTACTTTTTCAATAGTATCATTATTAGCTGAGAAATCTTGTGTTCTTTTACCTCCAATACCATTAATTAGACCAACAGGAGTTAATTTCATAAAGCTACTATCAAGAATCTAATCTGTAGTGGTCATTTGATCTGTTCCTACTCCTAATGCAGTCAATCCATCTCCTAAAAGCTTTCCTGCTTTCATAGCTCCTCCAACTATAGTACCAACTGGGCTAAACATCATTGCCGCACTAGATACAGCGTCATAAGCATTATTTAAACCTTTAGTCAAAGCAGAATCATTAGCATGTTGTTTATTAAAAAACATATTATCTAAAGTGTCTGACGCTTGACCTGCAATTCCTGCAACACCAGTAGCTTTATCAGCATTAGATAATCCTTTCCAATTCTAAGCTAACTAAATACCATTATTTATAGAGCCACCTAACTATCCTAAATTAGCCATAGTGGGGTTACCTGACATTATACCAAAATTAGTTAATCCTCCATAAATATAAGGAGAGGCTGACTAATAACCATTTAATAACTAATTGGCAAACTATCTAAGATATATCTAGTTACGGATACCCTAAGTGCTCTAATTAATCTAATTATTTACAGCATCCTAAGCTGTTTGGGTAAGAGTGGGGTTACCAATATTAGTAACTCCAAACTCTAAACCCAATTGTCCTTTCTATATTCTTCTTACTTTTGTATATTTACTCATATTAAATATAGCTAACTTGATATATTGTATTTAAATAGTCAATAACCGCCAATTCTTTTCCACTATATCTAATTCTAATCTTTATGAATTTATCTCGCATATCTGTTTCTTTTCGATTCTAAGCTGCTCCAAAGCTAGTATTATATATGTTAGAATCATCCAACCACTTAGATGTATCTAAATAAAAAACATCTTTAGCGTATAATCCACATAAAGCATTATCAGAACCTTCTCCTGTTTTTTCGTTAGGCATATCTATCGTACCTTTACTTATAATATCATTAGGAATAGGTGAGTTATAAATAGATAATTTAGGTAATCTAGTTATACCATCTGCAGCATAAGTCCAAGTGGAGTTATTTGGTGTGATTAAAACTCCAGAAGTATAATTATTAGGTCTCTTATATTCGTTTTTATAAGTAACTAATAAAGGATTTATCTAGATTCTCCATCTATCTTCCTAATATCTCATATTAGAAGCTATTAATCCTCTACCTCCAAATGCAGAATTTGTTGTATCTACCTAATCATCTAAGTCAACTGCCATAGCATGATTCCATACTCTATATTCCTATCTAAGTGGATAATATACTATTTCTGCACCAGATAAATGTCTATAATCAGAACCTGTAGGAGCTGTAGCATTTACATAACTATCTTCTACCTCATTTATTTTATCCTATCTAGCATAATAAACATGAGGTAAATCAGCAGATTTAGCATTTTGTCTGGGTTGAATCTTTAAAAAGTTATTATTATACTCAATATCACAGCCATTATACTACCAAAGTGCTTTCAGAGCTTCTTGTCTAAAATACATATTTGGTTTGTCTTTTGCAAAATCATAAGCTTCTCCAATTACTTCATAATGAAAAGATTCAGGTTTTGCTTTATTAGCTATAAGTTCAAGATTAGTAAATATCTTATGAACTGCGGGATCATTAACTACTATAACTTCAAACTCAAATGGATGCTACTTACCGTACCAATAAGTAGGATAAATGTCATCTGCTATATCCATAATACCAGCTTGTCCATGTTTCCAAAAATCTGTAGATAAAAATTGCATATTCCATTTAGGTGTTACAGCTATAGTAGACTCATACTATCCAAAATTAACTAAAGTAGTATCAGTATTATATCCTGCTTTATAATTATAGAACGTGTCAGAAGCATTAGCTGGTGTTTCTATATCAATAGTAGCTTTAATATTTAATAATCTAACTATTTTATCAGAGTTAATCTATTGTTTTTCTGGAAGTACTTCTCTTTTACCTACTATATTCTTATAAATAGGTAAATTAGTATGGATAGTTTCATCATGATGAATTACATTACCGTCTTTATCTATAGTAGAATAAGGACCAGGAGCTACTTTTTCAGTATCGTAATCTGAATAAGCATGTCCTGATTTATTTCTGTAATACATTTCTGACAAAACTGCTTCTGTTATAGTATTTTGTGTATATACATAACTACCATCATGTAACTACACATATTCCATACTGTTATTTTTTATATAAAATACTTTTTTCTTATTCTCATCATTTTTTAAATATAGACCATATCTAATTAACTCTTTACCAAAATATTTAGCATCTGTTGGGTAAGTATTATCCTCAAACTCTAATTGTTTGATTTCAAACATTTTATAGTTTTTATAGTTATCTCTTACTAGTTTATAACTAATGGTATAGAATAACTATTCAGTTGGAAGAGTTCTATTAGCTAAAGATAAAGCTCCTATATAATTATCTTTATTAGCTACGGTTTTAATTATAGTCTTTTTTAATCCATAAGTAGTAGTATAAGTAATTGGAACTTCATAACTAGATACCATTCTAGTTCCATTAAGAGTGTCAAATACTGTATTAGTTAATGTAATGCCATCTGCAAAAGAATTGCTAGAATGTGATACTCCTAATTTAGCTATCCATTTAGAAGTATCTCTATTAAATGAAAATGGAATATTATCTATATTTTCCATAAAACTAGGAACCCAACTATAAAAAGTTATAAATTTCTAAAGTAATTCGTTCCAACATAAATTCCATACTTTTTCCTAGAAACCATAAGTATTATCATAGAATGTAAATAATACATCTCTCTTATAAGCATTATAACAAGTTTTTACATTACGGATTCCTAATTTAGGTGTAAGCTCTCGTTCACTAAGAGTAATGTTATTATTTAAAAATTCTTGAACTCTAGAGTCTGATATACATTCTAACTAATTACCATCAGTACGCCATATCTTCTTAGCTATGGTATCTACTCCATATACATATTGCTTAGAATCTCCAGTTAATCCTGGGACTTTTAAGACACTATCTGCCCATTGACTACCAAATATATCAGATATAACAGTTGGGGCTTCTGGAAGGACCTTAGAAGTGGCTATGAACTATCCGGCTGACTGCTAAACTACCTACTAATTAACAGGAGCAATTGCAACTCCATGTTCAAATATAATTAATAGATTAGAATTTAAGGAGATTAATTTAACTATTTCTCCATATTCTCTAGTATAATCTACACTTCTAGTTTTTCTAAACACTCTATATCCATTTTTATAAGCATCATTAATATGAATATCAGAATACATTATTCTAGTACCAAACCAATTCTTAATGTATGGAACATCAGGTAGTATGTTATTCTCTCTATCACTTAAAGATTTACTAAATCCTCTATTGTAAATATGAGACTCTGGTATTTTATAAGTGCCTTCAACATTTATAGGAACATAAGGGTAATAACCTCTAGGATGTCCTGTCATTTGTTTTTCATCTACATTAGAACTATCTAGTGTACGTATATTTAAGTTATATGATGAACGAACTCTAAATGTTACCCACATTCCTAACTATACAGCATTAACATCTCCAAGATTTATTTTTTCATAATTCTCTGTTTTAGATGGATTATAATTGTCTTTCCAACTGTTCTCATCTACAATATCATCATTATATGGTGCAGAAGGATCATTAAAGTTTCTAATTATTCTATGGGTAAACTAACATATATAACAATCTCCTCTATATGCAGAAAACTAATATCCTTCTTTATAAAAATCAGTACTATCGTTCTATAATACAGATTTAGGAGTAACTAAATAATCGTCAGATTCAGAAATATCAATTCTATCAGTAATAGCACTATAAGTAGAATTATCATCCATTCTAATCTAAATATATTCTGAAGTATTAGCTGAACTATATTTAGGTATATAAATATTTACTGTAGTTGCAGGAGTTAATTTATTAGAAACATTCGCAACTCCTAGGTATGCTCCATAAACTCCTCTAACTATATCAGAATTTATCTGTTTATTGCTTATAGTTTCATCATCGGATTCTGAATTATTATATTTATCTTTTTCTGATTTATATTCATTACCTACAGATTCATATCTCCATGCTTCTTCTGCGTATCCAGCTCTACTCCTAAATTTAAGATTATCTAGTCCAACGCATTTAACATCTTCAGGAACACTTATAAGTTTATAAGTACCAGATATATTTGAAGAAGTATCATAGTAATCAGGGATATAATAATGTCTCTAATTATTCACAGTATCCTCTGTAAAATAATTAGAACTATGTCCTAATAACAAATTATTTCCCTAAGATTTAGTAGATTCTATTAAATGTTCATTACCTGTGAATACCTAATTAAAATAAGCCTAATTCACTTCATAATCAGGACATAATATTACCTAAGTTTTATTCTTAGAGCCATCTTTAATTATTATTCTGTCCTCAAAATTACCACCAAGCTATCTAGATTCATCTAATTCAACTATTTTATAGCCAGATGGACATTTAGTATTTCTACCATCTAACTTTTTACGTTGCCAGGACTAAATACCATACTTTATTTCCTAACCAGTTGCTATTGCAGCTGTAACTAATCCGGCTGCTGCACCTGCTCCCACTGCTATAATTGCAGAAGCTCCTGCGACTCCTGTTGCTAAACCTAATCCTGTAGTTGCAGCACCTGCAGCTACTAATACTCCGCCTAAAGCAGTACTTCCTGCAGTTACAGCACCAGCTAAAGAGGCTCCAGCTACTAGTGCTCCAGCTGCTCCTGCTGTAAATATCGTAGCTGCTCCCAATGCCACTACTCCAGCAGCTATTGCAAAAGCTTTACCTATAGAACCCCACAATCCAGAAGATTTCTTTTTAAATTTGAATTTATATCTAGATAAGAATCCTTCTGAGATATAATTAACATCATTAATATCTTCTGTAGTTACATATGTTTTATTTAAAGAACCAGAAAGTTGCTCAAGTAATCCACCTGCTGTTGGAATTGTAGGGGTGTATGAATTTTGATCCAATCCTAAAGTAATGCCCTAAGCTAGTATGGTTGGGATACGAGTTTGTCTAACAAAGAAAAATCCTTTAACATATTTCTTTAACTCCTACATAGCTTTATCATTAATTCTAATATCCAAGCTATGTATAATATTTGTATCTTTGTCAGATACTAACTTAATTACTCCCTTAACATTCTCATTCTAAGCTGTACTAGTACTATCTCTATCTGGATTTATCAAATAAGTAGATTCATTATATTGTATGTAATTACGTTCACCTTCTTTATTATATATACCAATATTAGAATATAATATATCCTTATCTTCTTTATTATATTCACTAACATTGCTGCATCCTCTTATATTAAACACAGGAGTTAATTCGCCATTTGGTAAAATATATACTACTCCCAAACGGTAATACTCATTGTTCCAATATCCTACATAATTATATATATACTAAGAATCCCAATATCCAAGAGAAGAAGTATTTATATTATAATTCTAGTCAAACTTACATTCATAATCTTTATCTTTTAAGTAAGGTAAGAAATGTAAAGACAAATCAGATAATTCCTTATATGGTATTTCTGGTTTATGAACATTACCAAGTAATAACATATTCTAACAAACAGTCTATGCTTTAGCTGCATCTACTATTTCAAAAGAATCATTAATATCTGCAGAAGTTATTGGAATAGTAGGTTCAAAACCGTTAATACTTATATTGCAGGTTCCATCATTAGATACTACAAATTTTTTATCAATTTTTATATATTCTGTATTAAAATTCTCTCCCTATTCAGCAGTATATCTAGAATAATATACATATAAATAATCATAAGAAGGATCTATGTTAGATATATAGAGATTAACAGTTTTAAAACTGTTTTCGTTTTTAGTTCCAGTGGTTAAACTATCAGGAGCTCCAAATCCTATAAATACACTAACTAGTCCTGATTCAGCTACGAAATCAGTTTCATTTCCGTCAGCATCGGAGTATTTAATATAAAAATGATAATTTCCAATTTTAAGATTGCCACCAGAAGATGTGCCATTATAAAATAACTTAGGAATACTAGTTACCCTCTTATATAATGATGTATCTATGTCAAACTAATTACCTTCATCATATATATTAGTATCATTATTCCCTTTTCTATCAATTATTTCATAGGTATTCATTCCTGTGGTACTAAATCTACTGTTAATTAATCTTGGAGGATTTATACCGTCATTAAGAATAAGATTAACAGAACCATCATAACTATACTAAGGAACTATATTTACAGGATGTTCAATATCAAAAGATAACTCATCTGTAACAAAATCCATTAATTCCCCTTTTTCATGTAAAACTATTTCACCTGGGTCTATTTTTACTGATTCCTAATCACTTATCTTCTGCTACCATTCAGTTTTTTCTTTATTAGGAGTTATCTGGAATTTCTAAGCTAATTCATCTAAAGTATATAACTAATCTTTATATTCATACTTATTCTAAGTAAGTCTATAGTTTCTAAACGGATTGTACTCATATACTAAGTTACCTTTAGTTGGTAATACCTTAGTTTGTACATTAAATGATATTTTAGTATTTTCCATATTAGTTAACTATTTGCCAACCGGGAATTAAACATTCAGATTTAAACAAATCATAAATAGTGCTACAACCTTTATCACTAGAAAACCACCACTTATCATTTAAACCAGGTACATGACTTCTCTCACTTTTATTAACCCAAGCATAATTTTCAGGGGTACCTACAGGGCTTGACCTTTTCAAATTTAAAGATTCATTATCATAATTGAATACACTAAATGCTTTAGGACTATATTTTATATTAGTAGAGTCATAATCAAGATATAATAGGTTAGCATTTATATTTAAAGTTGGTTTCATTCCTCTTAGCTAGTAATACTAAAAATTAGTATTAATTGGTATTATACTATCATCTGTAATCTACAATATTCCAGAAGATGCTTTTATGTTACTTACAGATTTTACATAATCAGAATCAATATAAGTATTATTAACAGACTATTTTGCAGAATTAATTACTAACTATAGAGGTAGATTTTTAACAATATCTTTTAAATTGAGTTCTATATTAGTGTTTATCATGTTATATTCTTTATCTAAATGTTCTTTTAACTACCCAAGGTAATTTGTGTAAGAAGTGTTATTTATTAATATATTATCCTAACTTTGAACTGTTAAAGTTTTATATATAATATCCTAAACATAATTAGTACTATATTCATAATATATATTTGAAGTATTTAAATAAGAGATCTAAGTAGAATTAGTATATGTGTACATACTAGATAATACTTCCACAAGGCAATCTGCTGGAGTCCTGACATCACCAGGTAAATTCTAATATACTCTAGATCCGCATCCGTCATTTACATGTGACCGGGATGATGTATTAGAAGCCTTTATAACAAAATAATCATTAAATAAATGCCAACATCCATTCTTATCTCCAAGAAATCCTAATTGTCCTAAAATGTTATGATTATCTTTAGATGGATATTGACCAAAAAAATTCCATTTATTACTAGGTTTATAAGTAGTAGTCATTTCTTGATTATTTAGATTTACAGACTAGTATCTATTATAAGGAAGTGATAAATTGATAAAAAATCCATGCTCTATCTAAATAGTATTATAAAGGTTTTTTTCATCATCACCTGTAGGACCTTCCATAAAATTACCATTAGATGTACCTACCAGTTGTGACCTACTAGCTGTACCAGAACCTGAATATATCCAATATCCTGCAAGAGTTGTTGTTAAATTCGAGTCTTCTAGGATATGTCTCATAGAACCTAAATCTCTTAAAGCTGTTAAATCTATGGTGCCAGAATCACTAACTTTCCATTTTAAAATCACATTATGTTTATCAGGAGCACCTTTGTTGTCATCCTCCCATGGGAATATAGAATATACATTACTAAAATAGAAATGGTCTCCTATCAATACTATTCCTAGATTCTATAAAAATTTATAATCTCTAGTTAATGGACGAATAACATTAGAAGATGTTACATTTTTAAATATCTAATAGAATTTATTAAATTAATTTTAAAGTTTATACTATTTGGAGATAATATCTTATTAAGTTGAAATATATTATATATTGAATTACAGTTTTCTAAAAAGTTCTAGTCATTATCTAAATAAGATATTGTACCATTTTTATCAGAAGTATCAAACTTTACTGATAAATTATCCTAAAACTTCTCATATGAAGTATTTGTGTCATAGATATTGCCGGTTGGAGTATCAGTTCCGTGTTTGGGGAGTAAAAATGTACTAACATCCAAATTTTCATTTGAAATTAAAGTCTAATTAGCATATTTTATCTTATTTTTAACAGGAATATCAACCCTTATTTTTATCCTATCGTAGACTCCATCCTTATTACCATTTAAATTAAATGTGTTAAAAGAATTTTCAAGTCCCAAGTGTAGAGAAGTCTTAATATTTCCTGTTAAATTTTGTTTAATTACTCCTAATCTCTCATAATCTTTTGAATCTTCTGTAATACTAGATTTCTTAAAAGTGTCTTTATTTATAGTAGTTTGACTATAATAATCAGCACTTACATCTAACTATAATTCAAACGGATTGTCTTTAAAGTCTTTTACATTATAGTAATACTAATTAAACATAGTGTTAGTCCATAACCATCTCCATTCTACCTTATTACTATTAGTATTAGTTAAATCATACTCTCCTAAAACGTTTTTATTAGTATATTTATAAATAATTTTCACAGCATATAACATATTACTATATAAAGTGCCGGCATCATTATAAAATATAGGATTATCTTTAGATGGGTTTATTATTGCGTCTCCATTTACGAATTTACCTTCTTTAAACGTTACTGCTTTTGGAGTTATTTTGTCCTTATCTTCTCCTTTTCCTTCTTCTAAATATACGTAAGTTAAAGTTGTGTCTACATTACTTGGTTTATCTGAGTCTGTAAATACTTGTCCAGCATGATTTATTAAAGTCTTATCACTTTTAATAGAAGACAATCTATAACTGGCAGTATCACCATTTAAAGGAATGTATTCAGTTATAACTCCAGAATATGAAACCCTATTATTTATATTATATGTTGCACATAACCCTTGATTATCATAGAACTATAATTCAATTCCTGCTACTCCTTTATTCTCTTCCGGATATATAGAGCTATCTAATTGAAGTGTACATAAATTTTCACCTATGTAATATTTATAACCTTCTAAGTTTATTTCTCCACTACCAATTTTACTAAAATCAATATAATGAGTCTAAGCAAGGTCAACTAAAGCTCCATATTCCATCATTGGAGCTATTTTAAAAGAGAGTATTAAATCTTTCTAATCAATTATATTTTCTTTTTTATCTTTATATGGAATAGATATATCAAATAGTTTTCTACTTATTGACTATTTAAAATAATTATTAATAATGAAGTCATCAATTTGTACAATATTATCTTCTTTTTCAGATTGTACATTATTATCTGGTTCTTTTTTTAAAAGGTTTCCATCTGAGTCATAATATTCTTTATTATTACCCTTAATTATTATATGATGCAAATTTTTCCAATATGTATGATCTTGTGGAATCCCACCATCATTCCTCTACTAAGTTATCTTTTTTACCTTTGTATAGTTCTTAATAATTTCATTGTAATCAAGATATTTTTTAAAATACTTATAACTACTATTAGTAGATAAATCAGACTTTGGAGGTTTTTCCTTATAGATTGGAATTTTAATATACTAGTCTTTACCAAGAAATTCTGTACCCATCTCACCTTTTTGTATCTACCCTTCGGAATCCTAATATTCATATTTTCCTGCCTTCTTTAATGATTCTGCTCCAGAATAATTACTCAACCACTAAAAATCATATGCCACTAAAGCAACAGGATTAATATTAGGATTATCAGTATTCCAATTAAAATTAGTATAAATAGAATAGTTTTGATACTTTATGTCTTTTATAATAGCTTGGGCTTCTTCCTAATTGTAGATTTCATAAGTGCTGCTAAATCCCTATATTCTTTCTAATTCTATCAATATAGCTAATTTTCCAGATACTTTGGACTGAAATACAGAGTAACCTGAATTAAGAATATTTCTATAAGTACTTAAATCTGGTTTATTTTTATTATCCGTTGATTCAGGATTTATATAATAATCATTGTACCATTTTAAAGTACTATTTAAGTAATTAATTTTACCAGAATCCTCAATAGCTACTACACTTACTTTATACCATTTTGGAAAATCTTCTAATATATGAGATTCGTTTCCAAAATCTGAAAGTATGTCTGCTTTATCTTCTAAGTCTCCAGAATAGACTATGAATTTGTCTCCAGGATTCAAGTTATTCTAATATATTACTTTCTTAATAGAGTTACTGACAACCTCCTCAAATCCAAAATTATTAGTTTTAGTAAATTCGCCTAAATCAAACTATGTTTGTGTTCCCTAAATTTCCTCACTACTAATATTTCTTTCAGGAGATGGAAAACATCCTATCTAACTCTTATTAATTATAGGATTATATGATACGATGTAAATAATACCTCCAAATTCACAAGTTCCAACTGGTATATATCCCTCTGGTAAATATGCTGTTTCTACTCTACCATTACCCATGTCATTCTATAATGAAAACTCATTACCATTCATAGTTAATAGAGTGGCATTAAGAGCATTAGATAAGCATGTAGCTGGTGTGTTATCAGGTGCAAGATCCATAAGAAGACCATCTCCAAAGGTATTTTTTGCAGTCATTATAGTATTACCTGCCATAAATTATTTCTTTTTATATTTACGTTGTTCATCTATTATAAATTCATAATTATATTCTGATAATAATATATCTTTAAATTTCAATGGTTCTCTAATTAATACTAACTATGTTTTATCAGTTTTTAATTTGGGATAATAAAATACAAATCCTCTATCCCATGTTGAAGGATATTTAAATATAGCTACCTAGCCAGAATTAATTATACTACATTCATCGAATATTTTATACATATAAACTTATTCAAATAGAAAGTTCTTTTTAGGTCTCCCTTTTCCTGTATGTGTTTGAGCTAAATACTTTTCATACTAGTCTTTAGATAAAGCAAAGTAATAATAACCATCCCATTTAATCTGTTTTCTTTTATACATTACTCTTAATTTGGTTCTCATTTTTCTCTTATAATAATCAAACCATTTTAGAGAGTCTTTCATTAATCTTCCTGAATAAAACCATAAATCTCTCTAATTTAAGAGTACATCACCTCCATAACTATTATGTAAATAATATGATTTCCAACCATACTAAAGTATTCTTTTAATATCTGATTTAGGAATAGTTGGATATTTTTCATATATTTGTTCATAATAATCCTAAATAGTTTTCTATATCAATATTGTTTTCCCTAATTAGTGTATTCAGTTATCTGGTCTTTAAATTTAGAACTAATATAGATAGGTTTAATACGCTATGTTCTCTTTTTACTCTCCATTCTAAAACTTAACTAATAACCACTAAAGTTTGAAGTAATAAAATCTACATCACGCCATTTACCTCGTTTAAATGCTCTTTTAAAGTCGTCTCCAGTAGTCCTTTGCATTTCTATATAGGACTAAGTTCTACCCATACTAGGTAATTTAAACTAAGTACCATTATCTATAATATCCTACATTACTAATCTTACACTATACAAAAATATAGATGCTGCTAAATCTCTTTTACTTCCATCTGAATAAACTTCTTTACACTATTGTGGTGTCATTTTTAATTTATCCACTTTTAAGTTCATAAATATATCATGGCAAGTAAAGGAGTGCCCAGTTGCTAACTATTTTTTAATCATAATCATTTACATTTAAAAACAAAAATAGGGAGACATAATTGCCTCCCTATTACATAATTGGTTTATAAGATTTATTATATACTTTTCTATTGTGAGAATATCTAGCATCAAGCATGTCATTGAGTTCATTTTGTGACATATACATAGGAACTCTAGCTGCATCACAATTAAATAACCATTGTTGTTTTAAATCTTTAGCCTCCTACATAATTGTCTAATTATGTGTTTTAAGAGCTTCTTTGTATTTAATTGTATAAGCTATATAAGCAGCTATTGCATCAGCTTCTTTATCATTTATATCTGGTAAACCATCTTCATCAAGGAGTTCTCCATGATACAATACGTTAATCATAGGTAGTCCTTTATTTATATAGAGAGTATTTCCAACTCTTTTGTATTTAACAAACTTACCGCTTATATAATAAGGATTTAAGAAAGCTTTTTTACTTTCTATATAATTCTCTACATAAGCAGTATATGGTTCACCATTATCATATATATTACTGGTATAGTTAAAGTCTTCGCCACAATAAGTAATTGCTTCAATAATGTCAACTCCACATGGTAACTAAGCTGTACCAGTAGTACAATCAACCTTTAACTATATCTAATGGAGTTGAGTATTTTTATTACCTATTTTATTATAAGCAATTAAACCAATTTCCTATAAATCTTCTAAATCTCCATCAACATCATATAATGTCTAGGCTTGACTAATGGCATAATTAAAGTTCATATTAATTAGTTACCTGTTGTATATTGTTGGTCATTAGGTAATTGAGGTGCAACCGCCTATCTGTAATAGTAAAGCTTCTCTTTAGTTAATTTGTCTTTAACTAACTAATCTATAAAACTATTATTTACATCAGGACCATTAAGTTCATCTGTATTGCAACAACTATACCTATTTAACTATCTAGGATCTTTAAATACCGCTACTATTGATATCTATTTAACAAATGGAGCATTAAAAAGGAAACAATCTAACATACCATTTGCATTAGGTGAATAATCTATCCAAACATAAGGTTTAGATAATCCCCTTCTCTTATATTGTCTTGTTTTTAATTCAGACAATGAAGATATAACAGTAAATTTATTTTGTCTATCAGAAGAACCTATATAATCTATAGCTTGTTTTCCATACTATGTGACAATTTGTGGTATTTCAAAATGTTTTATGAGTTGTCCCTAATTAGTTTTACCACAAGAGCATCTCTCTAAAGATTCACAATCTACATCAATACAATTTATAGCAATTAATAAGTCTTTGATAGGAAAAATTCCCTTTAAAAAATATTCATTAAGAATAGCTAATCGACAAGCAACTATTTCATCTTGGAGCTATTCCATATTCATGGATAGATTCTGATGATAACCTCTTAAACCACTAGTTACATCGTTACGTATCTAACTCGCAAGTTTCTCAATGTACATTATTATTTTTTTTATCTGGATTTTCTTTGATTCTATGCTAACATATGAAGTTATAACATCTGATTCCTTTTAAATATGTAACTTTCGATTTTAGTTCAGCAATCTCAGTACATTTGCCAGCTATTGCTCTAGATTTTTCAAGAGATACTTTATCAATTTCTTCTCTTAAATCTTGTAGTTGCTTTCTAAAATCACTTTCTAATTCGTGATAATCCTTTATGTATTTATCACATGTTTTTTGCAAAAAATCATACTAATCCTATTTAAGGTCTTCTTTTTTATGAGCTACATCAATAACTGTTGATTCAGCTTCTGCTTCTACTTGCTTCTTTTTACTTTTAAAAGTGCAAATGTAGGTAATGGCAGCACCAAGACCGCCACTACCTATAATTGCAAGAAGCCATTCAATTATTGATTGTTCCATTACTTACTTGCTTTAACTCCCTTATTGAGTTCTGATACTGTAGCTGATTGGTCACGAGCTTCTGGTGTTACAGCAGCCTTAGTATCTGAATCGATAATATCACCAAGAGTCCTTAAAGCAGTTTCCCAAGCAGTAATAAGTTCTGTATCGTTCTTAACCCAGAATACATGAGTTGTATAAGAATCAAGACGACCACCTACAACTGACAATGGATGACTATTAGCAGGTGCATGATATTCAATTATGTATTGATTATAAACAGCACCTACAATAGGAATTTCTACTTTTCTAGTAGCTAACCACTGATAATTAGCAGCAGTAGGAAGTCTGAGGTCTTTAATTATCTATGAATAAGTTCCAAAAGCATTCTTACCCTTAGTTACAAGAGCTACAGCTGCATCAGCTACAACTTTATTAGGGTCTAATTCAGTTACTAAATCAGCATAATCAGCATCAGCCTCAAAGATATTAATTTCAATCTTTCTAAATCTTTGATACTCAGTAGCACCTTCAAGAGTAAGTTTACCTTCGCCATCATTAGTTACATTGATAAGGTCTTTATCAACTTGGAAGATATGATTAGACTTGATAGTCTTTTCTACACGATTTGCAATATCCTTAGCCTTATCACCCTTCTTTACAATAAACTCAACCCAGAAAGGTTTGCCCTTGTGATACCATGGTGTAGAATAAATGTAAGGTTCAGCACCCTCCACACCAATATAAATGTCAAGACGACAGTAATTCACACCATTAGTAGGTACTAAATCTGTCAACTTACTAAAATCAATTGTAGCTTTACACAACTCTGCTTCGTAACCTTTACGTCTACGAATACAATCAACATTATCTTTTACAAAGAGAAAATCTCTTTTAACTCTTACGATGTCTTTTTCAACACCATCTACATTCTCTTTCTTAGATTCAAAGAGAACTACGCCTTTACCAGAATCTGGATCCAGATTACTATTAATAATAGTCTGTGTTTGGAAATTTAAACCTGCCATAATTAATTATTAATTAAAAAAATTATTGGGCTGCCTACTATGGAGCAGCTTGCTACTATTGTCCAGTTGGTCGAGCAATAGTATTAGTTATCTACATATCATTAGCAAGTCGTGGGTCATTTGAATGAACCATAACTAAGTGTACCAACTCATTTATAATCTCTTGGTTTACATAATCTGGAAATTCCATAATTTGTGAAGTATCTTCTGTTAAATCAATCTATTCCTATGTAAGACGAATAAATTGAGGGCTCTTCACATAATCAATTTGTACTTCTACTAACTAGAATAATGAATCATCACGACCATATCTAATCTCGCAACGTACATTAGTAGGATTAGCTATACGAGCAGCAGTGGGTTTTTCTACCAAAGAAATATTCTTTGATTGATTATTTATCTTAAGATTAAAAGTTCTCTAAAAATTAGAACCCT
>ERZ1034753.383-NODE-383-length-16158-cov-7.250450_pt1 | contig 16158 bp, 2 predicted proteins | sample MGYA00520702_ERZ1034753 | MGnify/ENA primary metagenome ERZ1034753 (study PRJEB33766, sample SAMN09781700) | gut metagenome | biome: gut microbiome | host: Homo sapiens | place: Madagascar | study: EMG produced TPA metagenomics assembly of the PRJNA485056 data set...
AATTAACGTTAAAAAATACGCTCAAAGCTTGCTCAATTAGAGTAAAACAGGGCGCATTGCTCGCTATTTGGTTACCCAGGGTGTTGCCCTGGGCTAGGAGCTTCTGCCCCTTCAGGGCGTGAGGGGTAAACTTTGGAAAGTACGATTATTTCACTAAAACCTTAGCCTTTCCGAAGATGTAGATGCCGTCAGGGAAACCACTATAGGTGGCAGTGCCAGGACGGACATCCAAAATGCGATAAAGCTGACCGGTGGTTGAGAATACCTGCAACTGGGTGGCGTAAGTACTCTCTATGCGTACACGATGAGCTCCGATAGGGCGAATAAAGAGTGATTCGCCGGCAGGTGTATCATCGTTAACGTTTATTTCCGGTTCTATCCTGTCGATGCCTGTGGTCTCGCTGATGCGGATTATAGAAGGAACTGCTGAAGAACGGGCTCCGGCATTCGTACTTTCTGTTGTCAGATAGGTACGGAAAGGCATTACGGTCTGTGAGGTTGCCGTATTGCTGAATGCTGTTCCCTCTGTATTGAGCGCATAGATACCTCCATTAGCCACTTCCCTGGCAGCGAAGGTTCCCCGGTGGGCATATCCATTGCTTACGGTCTGCATGTCTGTCGTGATAGGAATCACGATGGCGCTATTCTGTGGGGCCATGTTCGCATAAGCATGGAAAGTGATAGTCTGAGGATCTTCCTTCTTGTTCAGAATACTGTTGTAGAACTTGCTGGAAAGGTCGAACTCATAATAATACTCACCTGGGAAACGGACGATATAAGGTACTCCTGCCAAGAGAGGCAGATAACCTGTGAGGGTCTGCGTTTCTCCGTAATATGGATTTTCCACATTATTATATAGCCATTTTCCGTAGGTATCTACAAAGAAGGTATTATGGAATGTATAATCCATACTTGTGGTATTTCCTGTGTTATTAAACAGACCGGTACCTGTACCCGGTCGCTGGAAGGTGGCTGTCTTCTCTGTTTCATTCACACCGGTCAAACCGCGCAGCCAGTACTCATGGTGCAGATCTTTCGTCCCATAAAAATGGGTAATCTCACCATTGAGTGAAGCTTCTGCCTTCTGTACGGTGAATGGAAGACTGATACCTTCCCATGCTCCTGTTGTATTTTCAGCATAAAGCATCGGCTTGCGAACATACCAGGCATGGTTGGTTACCGAGAATTCAAGAGGCACGCAGAAATCGTTGTTATAGCAGGTTTCGCCCTCGCTGTTCTCATTGTTAGCTGTTCGCTCTACGAGATGGAGGAATGGGGTAGCGTAGGTTTCTCCTGTTTTCACGATGTGATGTCCCTTGATGTTGCTCTCCTCTGTCTTTTCTTCATAATCCAATGCCTGATGAACGATATCGTATGCCTCGTTATCTTTGCTTGTATCATCGGCTGCGGTATAAACCAGGAGGTTCTTGGTAACTCCATCCTTTATGGTAAGGTTGTCATAGACCTCTGGTTCATCCCTGTCGGTTGCAGCAAAGTTGATAGCTGTCGTTGTAGGGATATGAACAAAGGTACCCATGTGCTTGGTGTCCTGGTTGTAGGCATTGTAGTGGAAATAGTCTTTCTCGGTATTTCCGTAATATGCATCAGTGCGGTATACGCGGTTGGTCATGTATTTATTCTGCTGCGATGCTATCCTGGCAGGATAATCTGCTGGAGTAAACTGCAGGTTCTGTCCCCAGAAGAGAAAATCGTTCATATCCTTCTCGTTCAGCAGCGGACGGTATGTGCCCGTAAAGGTAGCTGGCTTTTCTGCGGTTGCTTCGGTATAGATAGCACGAGCCTCATCTACCTTGTGCGTCTTGTCATGACGGGTTTCTGTCTGACCATAGTTAGGCAGGTCGCTGTCTGCACTGGTACGAAGATAGGTGATACCCGTGTTATTACCCGTAATGGCATCCGAACGGTGAGCATACTGATAGTCGCCGTTGGCATAATAATCGTAGATATACTTCAATGCCTCCTTGTCTTCTGGGCTGGTGTTGCCTTGTAAAGCCCGGAGATAATATCCGTTCAAATCATAGGCAACACGACCATACTTGAAGTCATCCAATGTATAGTTCTTCACTACTCCTTCGATGGTATAGGTCATCTTCTTACTATTCATATCATAAACGATAGGGGAGTTGGAAACTGGCTCTTTCTCGAAACAGCAGTGGTATCCCTTTGTAGCATTGGCATCATTCATTCCCTTTTGGGTGATGTTACCACTCTCCAGTCCCAGGTTATAGATGTTGCCCTGGTTTTCTTTAAAGAGCCACTTGTCTTTATCCAATCCTTGTATCACATGACCGTTTCCATGGAAGATACCTTTGAAGATGCCGTTGTTTCCGGTATAGTCGGCTGGAAGGACAAGATCGTTCTGAAGTACGAACTGTGCATCAGCGCCTCCGTCGTAGGATTCTTCCTGAATAAACTTGCCAAAGGCCTTCAGGTCGCTGGCATCGTTGATATAAATGCGAGGCTCTGCGAAATACGTTTCATTCTTGGCACGCTGGATGGCTTCCGGAAGATGGAGGTTTATGCCCGTCTTATGAGGATCCATCTGGTGATAGTTGTGAACCACGAGGGTATCGTTGGCAGCCATGTTGACCGGGAACACCACGTTATCGAATCCGTTCATGGTAACACCCAACTGTACGCCATAACCATTCATGAAGTAGTAGGCAGGAATATCAAGATAATCTCGGGTCTTGTCGTATACGCTACCGGCAAAGAGGTCCTTGCGACTGTCGTCTATCTTGTCTCCCTGTTTGTAGGTATTCTCTGATGAATTGGTTTTAAGCAGCCATGAGGTCTCTTCATCAAACTGCATGTCTCCCTTCTCTAGCTTTCCGTCCTTGTCTCTCTTCAACTTACCGATGTGCCAGAAGTAACCGTTGGCAGCGAAAGCCTGGTCGGCAGCAATCTTCACCTGGTCTTTCTTCAGACGGATCATCTCACCTGGCAAGGCACAGTTGTCGATGGTGATATGACCGGTGAAGGTAGGTCCCTGTACGTATTCGATGGTGAGACAGATAGTATAGGTATACTTGATAGTTTTTCCATTTGTATCCGTCCGTACTTGGTCATTATCGTCCAGCGCATCAGCCTCTAAGACAAGAGTAGCCTGGCATTTCTTGGAGAGATGGTCCGTGTAATAATTATCCTGAGTATTGTCAATGCTGTCAGCCAACATGAATGCAATCTTGGCATTACCCGTCTGAAGCTCCCGTCTGATATAATTCTTATTATCATAAGTACCCTCAGCTGTTGTGCCGCTCATAGGCAGTTTGGCAGCAAAACCCTTGCTCGGATTATAAGTATGCTCATCTGAAGCTCCTACGTAAAGCGTATATTTATTGCTTGCATTCTTTTCCAGGTCACAGCTGTAATCATTTAGGTGACCACTTCTCATCTTCCAGCTCTTGATGGTTACCCTCTGTCCTGTTTTCAGTCCTGCAAGGGCGGTAAGACCATCCGAGTTGTCGTTGTAGAAGGAGATTGGTTCCTTGTAGGTATAACCCGTGATGTGGGCATTATAATAATAGTTCAAACCGGTTACATACCAGTAGTGGATTTCTGCAGTAGTATCTGGATCCTGGCCTTTCATGTCATTGAAACCGATAGGAGAGCAGTCGTCCACGATATAGCGGTTGTTGTCTTTGTTGCGCTGGCTTAGTGGGAAGACGAAGTTACCGGTTGTTTCCAGAAAGTCTTTGTTCTCATGTATATTATCCGCATACACATAGCCGCCACCTTCACCCATTCTTGCATTCATCAGGTTCATCTCTATGACTCCATAGATAGGACCATAGTAGATTTTCTCTTTCATCTTATTGGTAACGGGATCAATGATTTCCTGTGCGTTCTGAATCTTCAGGGCATAACCCGAAGCGATGCCAATCATATTCTTTGCCGTACCATTGTTGCGCTCCTTGAATTCTGTTTCGTATTTCTGTTTATCTGATTTATAATTATCGATATATTTCTGCTTTTTAGTCAGATATGTATCAGATGATTCTTCTCCGTTTTCATTATGCCATTTATCAGAGAACTGGTTATCAGAGAACTGGACGTTGGAATTTACAGCACCTACATAGTGGATGTTATTGACCAGTCCCATGAAGTTGCGTGTCTTTTTATCATATTTAAAATTCTCTACAGTTGTTTCTGCCTGCAACTTGTTGTCTATCAGTTTGATATTTTCGTCTGTAGCCACCATCTTGATTTCTCCCACACGTGCGATAGAGTAAGGAGTCTTGTTGATTTCGTTGACGGTATAGTCACGGGCACCGAGCAGCGAGAAGCAGTTATCTTCCAGTCGCAGGAGGTCCATACGCTGGAGGGTGTTGATGATCTTCGGGTTGTCGATGGTATGAGCAGCAAAGCCGTAACCCGTGATGTCGGCACTACGGAAGCCCTGGGCGTAGGAGAGGTGACCATCGCCGAAGATACCACCTTCGCTGTCATATTCATAGAATACGTTCTCCTTGATACCCTCTAGCTTAGGCATTTCTTTCTCCTTGAAGTATTTTTCCTGTTCATAGATGAAGCGATAAGTATATTTATTATCGGTATCGTAGCATTTATAATAATAGCCATAGAGGTCGGTACCTTCTGGAAGTTTGATTTCTTTCATGTCCTGATGAGAAACGGTGATATGCTCACTTGTCTTACTGTCACCCACCAGAATCAGGGTATTGCCTCCGAAGCCTGCAGTAGTACCACCTGGAAGCGACTTCAATTTTTCCAGATGTTCTGCACTGTTGGTAAAGGCTTTATCTACATTGAAATCCTTCGTCAGCTTCAGTACCGTAGTGTTATTTGCCAGCACGGATGTACCCTGAGCGAGGGAATATCCTCCGCCGTAGATAGCTTCATCGATACGGATATTTACGTCGTTCCATGAATCCTTTTCGGGTGTTACCTCTTCAAAATACTCTTTTTTATTATCGATTTTAATCTCTTCTCCGTTGTTTATCGCTACGATGTCATCATATACACCTTTCGAAACCAACTCACTGGCAAGCAGATAAATCTCCTGCTTGATGGTTGGAGTCTTTTCGTTGCCGTCATCGTTCATCAGACCGATATTCTTCTTGTCGGTACGGTTCAGGATATACTTTCCGCTCTTCAATTCGTTCACCTTATAATAGGTTGGATAACCCACCTTTACCTGGGTAGAACCATATACATAGCCCGAATAGGAACCGCCGGTTACCGAACGGAAGACGTGACCGTTGAGGATATCCACATCGGTAAGTCCGATGACGTTACCCTGCTGACCGCCACCATAGATGAAGTTGGCTGATACACCGGAAGCGGAGAATTTACCGTTATTCATTGCTGGTTCTGTGCAGTTGATGCTATCACCCATAACGATGCGGGTATTGCCATATACGTAACTCTCCATACCATAGCCGGCACCATAGATGTTGAGGCTTGAGTATTCCGGATTGGTAGCCAGATATTCGTTCGATTTTTCCAGTTTAGCCTGATCCTTACCGGCAAGCATGTCGCTCCTGAGGTCGATGGTAACGTCGCCTCTCACGGTTCCCGTCTTGTAGCAGCCGCCATAAACGCAGCCGCCCTGGTAAGCTTCATTGTTTACGATGGTTGGTTTAAACTTATTCTTGATGGTTAGTTTGATGAATGGTTCCTCTGAATGCGCCGTTCCGAGCAGATAACCGCCTTCGTGGGTAACCTCTCCCTTATAGTCGTAGTTGGCATTGTTGCAGCCACCTACAATCTTGCTGGTGATGGTAAGTTCCTCTGGGAAGGTATAATCTACCACCTTGCCCCTTTCATCCGGATAGATATTCATGTTACCGCGGTTACCGCCACAATAGAAAGAACCGATGGTACAATTCTTCAAGTTCTTATCCCATTCCAATTTTCCCTGGATGTTCATCTCTACTGGCTGGAAATAGAGGTCGATGAGATGAGGATAAACCAGTGGCCGCTGTGCTTTCTCTGTTGGCAGATAAAGAATATCGATGTCTTTGTTGGAAGGATCGTTCTCCCAGTCGATGGTATCGGCTAAGTTCAATTCCTTGCTGGTGTCATAGTAGTCGCCATTCAACTTCTGGAACTTGTTCATGAAGTTGTTGTCTTCTGATGCCGTGAAGAGTGCATCACCGTTACAGCCCATGAATACGCTTCGGATGTTGACATGGCTTCCTATCTTGAGGTTCACACTACCTACTGTTTCGACAGATGACGTTGCAGCTTCTTTCACTTTTACTTTCAATACCGTAGCAGAGTTACCTCCACAATATACATCGCCCTTGATGAGTACAGAATCGTTCTCATTATTACCCATAATCTGGATATTCACCTTGTTGGTCATCGGTCTCCATGAGTTGATGTTCACCATCTTCAGGGCATCACTTGCTGCCTCATGTGAAGGCATGTTTTCTCTCATCGGTACGGTGAATACCAATGGAGTGGTTTCCGAATTCGGGTCGTTCGGATTGAGTGGATAGTTTTCGTTGACGGTTACCTGCGTGTTGCCCTTTCTGTCTAAGGCATAGAGATAGTCACCGTTTCCGGCACCATACACGTCGCCGTAAATCTTACCGCCATATATATTAATATGTGTACCGGAGCCGTTGTTATCAGTAAAATCACCATCCTTAACGCTTACGTTAACATAGCCCGAAACATCGTTTCCGCCGTAAACATTGCCATGGATGAAGATGGCTTTGTTGCTATTTGGGGCTGAAGATTTTCCGATATTTACTGCGGTACTATCGATGACATCACCCATCATACCGCCACCGAAGATGTCATGGCAGTCAATAGCCTTGATATTGACGGTGGTAGAATTTACAGAGTTGTAGAATCCGCCACCAAAGACTCGGCGACAGAAGATACCACCGGATCCTTCTACGTGGGTATTGCCCACCACCTTGCCGGAGTAGCCACCACCCACGATGTCCATCACGGAAAAACCGCTTAAGAAGTGCATGTATTCTTCGCCCTTCTTGATATTGTCTACGTGACCTCTGTTGTTATCTTCTTCCATGTTGATTTTCACATGGGTATCACCCTGGATGACGGTATGTTCTCCATAACCGCCACCGAATACGCAGAAGTGAGGGGATCCCACCTTATTATATATCTCCTTCCATGCCATGGTTTTGAAGAATTCCACTTTCACTCCATAAGCCACCTGGGTTTTATCATGCAGCAATCCCTTTTCCATGGTGAGATGGGCATCTTTGCCTACCACGCATGCTATGTTTCCACCGGCATAGATGTTGTGGTTGATCTTGAATTTCAATGCATCATGGTTGTACTGTGGAGAGTAGGTGATACCTTCAATGATGCTTGCCGGTTCCCAGGAACGGGTATCAGCCAGCCAGTAGGAGGTGAGCATTGCCTCGCCACCCTTGATATATACGTAGGTGTTACCTGTTACGTCTGCCGAGGTGATGGCAAGAGAATCCTGACCATTGACGATGATGCTGTCGCAGCTGCCCAAACCTCCACCGTAGATACCATGACCTATTTTGCCGTCATAGAGGGTGACGAAGGTGTTTCCATATACCGTTCCGTTCTGGCAACCACCATAGATTTTTTCCATCAACAATGGTAGCATGGTAGGGTTGATGGTGTCACCTGGATGCGCCATGTTCTTATCAGAAGAAGGATCTTCGAAACCGCCAGCTTTTGTCCAGTATGGATAGGTTATGCCTGGGCGGTCAATCAGTAATTTTGTATTGCCGTAGATGGCACCCAACTGCTTGGCGTTGGCACATTGGGTGACAAGACGGCCCTTGCCGCCGGCGAATACCTGCGAATAGATGCCGGCACCTCGGATGTTGACAAGGGTAGAGTCTAAGACGTTTGCCACATCGCCTCCGCCATATACGCTTCCGATAATCAGGGTACGGTCTATCTCGATATTATTGGTATTTTTCAATGTCAGTTTTCTACCATAGATATGTACCTCAGTTTCCTTTACGCTTGCCATATCAGGGAAGTCGATGTATTGTCCATCCTTCTTTACAGACTCCACTCCGGCACCGCCGCCATATACGTTCTGACCTACGAAGCCCGACTTGATGAATATCTTGGATTTGCCACCTACCTTTCCGAAGTCATAGCCTTTGCCCGTGGTATATTCTCCGAAAGGCACGGCACCGAGACCTGCACCATAGATATTTTCGCAGAAAAGCTGGCAGTCGGTTTCTACGTAGGTGTTGCCTGTTACATATCCTGAGAAACCACCACCATGGATGGTCTGGAAAGAGAAGCCCGGTACACCGAGCGTCCAAGCCAGACGACTTACGCGATAGCGACGGAAGGTTGCCGGGTCGTTGTCTGTACCATCGGTGTTGCCGCCATCCACACTACCATAATATTTTTTCTTTTCTTCCTTGGAAACTTTCTTGAAATCGTTATAGAGGCTTGTCTCGAAAACGGCGTATGTCTTTAAGTCATTAATCTGACTGAGATAACGGAATTTCGCCCCGTCGACATTGATGACTCCATCGTTGTTTATTCTACTTCCCGGTTGTGCATATACTTCCGCCTTAGCCACCTTGGTGTTGGCACCAAAGCCGGCACCGAAAACGGAGAACTGAGGATCGGCTACATTCTTGGCGCTGATATACCAGCAGAGACCCGGCAGGGTGGTAACGTCGAACATACTGAGCTGTTTGCCGTTCTTGTCTGTGATATTATCAAGAGGGGAGTGGTTGATGATTACGGTAGCCACACCGGTACTATCTTTTACCATTGTTTTATCTGTATCGGTATAGGTTCCTACCAAACAGGCACGGTTGCCTCCGCCATAGATATTGTTGTTCTTCTTGAAGCTTCCAGAAAGAATTTTATCATTGGTAAAACCGAAGAATTCCTGGGTATCTTTATCCGTCAGAATTCTATTGATGGCAGCCTTCGCCTTTCCTTCTGGAAGTTCTTTGATGTTTTTTGCCTTCAGGATATCTTCTGTTATCTGTTTAAATTCAGTAATGGAGTTGCAGATTTTCTCGCTGTTTCTTTGCGCAGCCAGCCAGGTTGTGATATTGCCGTTGATATCAGCATTCTGGTTCCAAATCCAGGTTCCGCCATCTATCTGTACCTTGGTGTTGCCGAGGATGTTGGCGTAGGTAGCCACGTTCTGGGAATCCTTTTCTCCGAGTACTTCTTCGGTATCTTTATCCTCATTGGAGATAGCCACGTCGCCGTAACCACCACCGAAGATGTCACGGCCCAGCATACCGCCCTCGATATGCACCAGGGTGTTGCCAGCTACAGTGCCATAGGCACAACCGCCATAAATGTTGTACCAGATGGATGGCACGGTATTGCCATAATAATCGAGTGCGACGGAATTGATGGACGTAACAGCCGTATTGGCTACGTGAACGATGGTGTTACCATTGATGCGCCCTATCTGGTCATAATGCTCTGCCGAATCTCTGCGAAGTCCCTTGCCGCCACCGAATACGGAACCGAAGATGTCGCCGCCGATGATATTCACCAGAGTGCGGTAATTCTTTGCATCGTATGATTGGGCTTCATTATTATTATCGATATCGCCTGTTTCTTTGTTAATGTTGGAATAGCTTTGTGGCTTTATGCTATAAGTCTGCTTGTAATTTTCCGGACCTACATTCGCTATATCTCCACCGCCATAAACCTTACCATAGATTTTGGCATCTTCGGAAATCTTAACTATGGTATTGCCGATGACACGAGCCACGTTGGTGAAGTGAATGCCATTAGGAGTCTTTGGCGCAACTCCTGCACCGCCGCCGAATACATCGCCATAGATATTTCCTCCTTTTACGTCAACTTCCGTACGTGAACCTTGGTAATTAATATCACCAATCTGTCCCGTCGTGTTGTTTTTTTCCTTGTAAGGATCGCCGAATCCGCCACCATATACTCGGTGCAGGAAGGTGTTTCCATCTACGGTTACCTTGGAGGTATGGATTACGGTTCCTGCATATCCGCCACCCAATACACCCAGGATGGTGAAGTTAGGAATACCCTTGGAGTTGTCGAAAACAGGGATGGTAGTCTGTCTGACTTTCCGGCGGTTGCGGGGACGTGCCATCTGTTCGGTATCGTCATCCACCTCAGCATCATAGTTGCCATATTCTCCTTCCACATTTACCGTCACATCTGTATTGACTACGGTGGTGTATTCACCATATCCGCCACCGAATACCGAGAAGTGAGGGTACTTGTTGTCGTTATACGATTCCTTCCATTCTTTTGTGTTCAGAAGATCGAATGGAGTCATACCCTTCAGTACTTCTACCACGGCAGTACCTCCCACGTTGCAGGCAAGATTACCGCCACCATAGATGTTATGAGGGTTCAGAAAATGCTCCTTGCCGTCTTCCACATCGCTGGCATAGAAATGAGATCGGGTTGTATCGTTCCATACAATGAATTTATTCTTTTCTGCATCCCATATCTTGTTCCAGATGACATTGATGGAGAAACTGTCTTTTGGCTTTCCTTCATCGCCTTCTTTCTGTTCGCCGAAGTCGTGTGCCAGGTTTACGTAGGTATCGCCTGTAACATTGGCATAGGTGAATTGCGAAGGGTCGGTGAGGGCTTTTCCATCCTTATCTGTGATATTACCCTTTCCACCACCGAATATCTGTCCGGAAAAGTGAGCGGCATAGATGTTGACATTGGTGCTGCCCTGTACCTGTGCCAGACTTCCACCACCATAGATATCGCCATAGATTTTAGGTGCTATTAGGGTGCTACCGGTAAAGATAACGTTGGTATTACCCTTTACCAGACCTACAGAATCAGGAGTCTGGGTATAGCCGTCGTTTTCCTGATAAGTAAGAGTTGTAGGGCGTTTCGCACGTCCGTTACCACCTGCGAAGACAGAGCCACGGATGTCAGCGCCATCTCCGATAACCACGTTGGTAGCATAATCTTCATCCTTGCTTTTATATTCTACCACCGCCATATCGCCACCACCATAGATGTTCTGATAGAAAGTACCGCCATTGATGGTGACGTTGGATTTGCCGTAGATGCGAGCCATATCCGAGAGGGTTTTGATATCGCCGCTTGCTTTATCTTTTGCATCTGCCACACCATATCCACCACCGAAGATAGGGCAATGGAAGGCTCCGCCTGTGATCTTGAGTGCTACATTGCCGTAGGTCTGACCGATGGCGGTATAGTCGCTGGCATTACCACTATATTTTTTGTTAGAGTAATATTTGTCTGTTCCTCGTCCACCTGCAAAGATACCATTCTCGCAATAGAAGGTACCACCATTGATGGTAAGAGATACTGCGGCTATTTCTCCCTCGCTTCCATATACATTACCACCCGTCTTACTTGGGGTGGCACTGGAATTTGTCCACAATCCCGGACTCATATATCCGCTACCTCCTGCATAGATACCGTCAATCTTCCCATTTTCTGCATTAGAGCCAAAGATGCCATCATTGATGATGATTTGGGTGTTGGTCATGAGAGGATTTACATCGGTATAAGTATTACCTGCGTTATAGCAATGGTAGGAAACCAAATTGCTCTTGGCATCTGAGTAAGGACCATAAAGCATCACGTCTTTTGTATCATTCCAGTAGGCGATGCTTTCATCCGGTGTATGGGTATCGGCTGTGTCTTTACCATAACCGATACCATTCATACCACCTGCACCTGCACCGAAGATACCGCAGAGGATATCCTTCTTCTTGGTGTTGTTATCTGGCAGAATCTTGAAGGTACCGCCATTGATGGTAATGGTGCTGTAGCCATAGAATGGGTTGTTGATATATACACTGCCGTCATGTCCACGACCCATACTACCGCCATAAAGTTCGGTAACGACTACGCGGGCGTTCTTTTTTTCTATCGTATTGTTTTCTGAATTGGCAGGGTCGAGCAGAATGTTGGCTCTACCCATAAACGTATTCATAGGAACTTTGTAGCTCTTGTCTCCGTATTCCAACGTGAATTGACGCTGGGCACCCAGGGTTCCGTTAACGATACGAGCCACCTTACCACTCTTGATGATGATATCCACATCGGCATACATCGCCCCCTCGTGGTTTCCGGCAAGAATGATACCGGCATCGTAATCGCTCTTTAGTTTTTTATTTTCATTGTATTTATCATTCCATGCTCTGTCAATATCCATGGTGATGGTACACTTGATAGGCTGGGTTGGGGTTCCCATTACACCATTCAGTGGATTTCCTGCACCTGCTGTCTGTCGTCCACCCACACAGATAGCAGAGTAGAAACCCGACTTGATGGTGATACTGAAACCCTCCTTGCCATGAGGCATTGAACGGTTGAAGGCCTCAATGCTGTCTTTATGGTTCAAAGGATAGAATCTGCCATCATTGTTGAAACCTCCGAATATCTGCATAGGGGTGGTTACGGCACCATCGATGGTGCCGTAATCTTTAGCGTTATTCTTGAATCCCTCCATCTTGATGCCTTCGCCCATCTCCAGGTTGTTGTATTGGCAGAAGATATTCTTATAGGAAGCATCGCCTGAACTGTTATTTTTGAAGGTGATATGCTCAAATCGGGTATCTCCCCATAGAGGTAAACCCTTATCGAGGGAGGTAATCTCGATGGAACCATTATATTCTTTTCCTTTATAAGTTCCTGTGATGGTTGTATTGCGGAAGAGTGGAGAGTTTTTAGCTGCCACCCACATTTTGTTTGTCAGGATAGTTTGTCCGTTATTGTCGGTAATATTGAAACCGGTAGCCTTATCATTCGTAACGCTGGCGCTGCTTTCGCCCATCAATACGATGATGTTCTCATCCCATGATCCCTGTTCCGAAAGTTTGCTGTATGCTCCCTTCCAGGTTTTCACTGGTGCTTGATCAGTGTCGCCTACATTGGCGTCATTACCGTCTTTTGGATTCAGATAAACCACTCTGGTGGCACTTACCCAGTCTTTGAAAAGTTCCTGTCCTCCGGAAGTAACAGTAACTTTGCAACTGTATTTGTCGTTATAAGTAGCTTCGTTAGGACGGTCATAGCTGGAGGATGATGCAGATGATGTCTCTGCAATCTTTGTTTCGCCGTTATACCATTCGTATTTGATAGTCAGTCCCAATTTTTCATTGCTGTATTCCGTATCGTTGGTTACAGTTACGGTATAGGTATTACCGCTGGTTGTAAGTTTGGCTTCTACATGAATAGCCTTGACCAATACGGAATTGGTGCGTGAACTGCTATTTGCGGCATAAACATTCTGATCGTATAGCTGGCGTGGAAGCGAATAGGTGCTGCTGGCTGTTTTTATCGGCTCCCAATTGATATTGTCGGTAGATACATACCAATTGTATAAGGCAGTAGAAGGTTCTGTGTTCTCTCCTTCATATACCTTCAGCATATCTTCTGTCCCTCTGTTTAACTTGAGGTTGATCGAACTGAAAGCAAACTTTCCGTCAGTATAGGTCCAGGTTTTCTTGTCGAGTTTGTTTTCGTTAATCCAGTCATTGTTCAGTTTTGCAAAGGCAGTTCCGGTTTCATCGGAAATGTCTTTCTTTAATCCATAGTTATAGCTGTTGGTTCCACTTACCTCGTTATCTGAAGTGTAGAACCATGTATTCTTGATGTCATTAGAAAACTGATTTGGATTGTTTTTGTCGGCAAAGACAAAGAGACTTCCTCTGGTTATCTTACTAGAAGTAGTCTTGGTCTGGATTTGCGGACCATGGAAATAAAGATGAGTTGGCGGAATATCTGTAGAATAGGTTCCATAGATACTTGAATAGCCAATGCCACCCGCTATGGTCATCTGACCGGTGAATGATGAGTTTTCCTTGTGCATGTTCAACTCTGTATCGGCAGAGATATTGAAGATTCTGAAGTGACCGCCATTGTCAACATATCCCACGATACCGCCCACACGGTAATTGCTTTTAGATACATATTTTTCTCCGTTGTCTGTAATCTTGGAATTTCGGATAATAATATTGCTGATTTCTGCAAATTGCGTCAGGTCAGAGGCTACCATACCGATTTTGATGACAGAAGTTCCTTGTGGGATATATCCTTTTTTCTTCTCAACCTGCGCGTTTTCAATCACCAGGTTGGTAACTGTAGCATATTCTTCCAGTTTTGGACTCCTGGTGTTCTCCGGGTTACCGTAAAGTCTTGTAAATAAGCCCCATGAAGCCTCTTTCCCCGTTTCGTTATCCCATTCTATATGCATATTTCTGATGGTATGTCCATCGCCATCAAAGATGCCGGAAAAGTATCTGTCGGAGTTACCTTTGGTACATTTGGTAGAACCGATAGGTGTCCAGATACCATGCTTCAAATCAATATCCTTGGCCAGTTTGAAGTATTCGCCTGATTTCATTACCTTACTGCTTCCCGTGTTCACATCTTTAGCCAGCTTCGCCAATTCCAGGTCTGTGCTGATGATGATAGGATCTTCTTTCGTACCCTCTCCGCGAGCATATTTTTCAGCATAGAATTTCTTACCGTTGTATTCCTCACCGTAAACCTTTGGTTCTACTTCGAAGCTGAGGGTTTGGGATGTCTGGCTGGCATCGGTATAGGTTACCTCTACCGTGTCGGTCTTCTGACTCATCTCCAGGGTAAGGGTTCTTCCTTCGTTTGTGATACCTTCGTTTATCTCCTTACCGCCCACTTTCCAGGTACAGTTGCTGTTTCCCTCTGGTAGGGTAAACGAGATGGTTCCTGCTACGAAGTCACAATCTTCCTTTATGTCTTTCTTTTCCAAGGCTTGTGCCCAGGTTGTTTGTATGCTCATTACCAGGAGAGTAAGGAGCAGTATCATGTTTTTGCGTATTTGTCGTATCTTAGTTGTTTTCATCTTTCTTTTCTTACAAATCTTACTTGTCTTTTCTTACAGTTCTACTTGTCAATCAATAAAAATCCACTCCAGGCATCCTGATCTGCCAGCACATAGAGAAAGCGGGGCTGGATAAGAATGTTGATTGGATATATGGTTGCCGTACTCTCGGGTTTGAGGGTACTGAAATATTGCTTGTCAAGGATAATGGTTGATGTCACGTTCTCCCGGGTTATCACTTCCGTTCCTTTCTCATCTTCCATCGTTACATCATAGGTGACGGCTATTGTCGGTATGAATTGAGTGGTAGATGGAGCATAAAAGGTGGCACCCCAACGGCGAAAATCTTTATCATCGATGTTGAGGGTTTCGCCATCTTTTGGCGATGCCGGGTTTTCTGCATCCTGATTCATGGCAAGTGCTATCCCGGTGCTAGCATCAAATTCTGTTGTCTGCAGGTTAGTCCATTTGATAGGTTCTGCCGTCCAGCTGTTTCCATTGTAGGTATAGCTGCGGGAGAGGGTTCCTCCGATTGGCAATTTACCGTATATCTTTACGCCTTTGATGCGGAAGTGGCGGAGCTTGTTCATCCTGGTATCCAACTGGAAGTTGAGATAATAGCCCGTCATGGTCTGGTCGAACTTCATTTCTACCACCCGTTCAAAGGTCTTTTCTGTTCCTGCGGCTGTGGTTCCTTCCTTATGTTCCGGTAGGGCACAGATGATGGGTGCCAGCTTTAGGTCGAAGAGGATAGGAGAAGCCTTGCCGTTGAGCTGCGGTATGGTGTAAGGGATGCTGAGCACATAGGTGCTTTCAGAAGTTGATGACTTCGTCAGACTGGCTTGCTCATTCTGTGGCATATATCCGAAGAAATCGAAGTTGTTGCTATTATAGTCATCCCATTTTCTTTCAGGATTCGTCTTCCAGTTGCCACTTTGTGTATCATATTCAACTGTTTCGTTGTTGAAGATGGCATGATTTGTGCCTTCTGCGTTATAATAACCGAAAACGCCCAGCGTCTGAGGATGTCTGCTAGCATCATATCCTTCATATACCTGGGCACGTGTTTGGGTCTTTTGCGTTTTTACGGCAAAAGTGATATAGTCATAACTGTCGGCATGTTGTATCGGCAAGTCGCTGCTCTCACAGGCGTTCATGCCTATGAGAACCGTTGTGAGGAGTGTAATGTATAGTTTTTTCTTCATATTTGTTTTGCGCTACCATCCTCCGGTACCGCCTGTATTCTGTATAGGAGCCGATTCTGTCCACTTCTCCACCTGTAGATTGGTAAAGGAGATGACCGTACCGGCTTCTGTTATTTTAAAGATGTATGTATATTGGTAGCCTGCCTTCCATTGCATATATTC
>ERZ1034753.387-NODE-387-length-16051-cov-6.885846_pt1 | contig 16051 bp, 15 predicted proteins | sample MGYA00520702_ERZ1034753 | MGnify/ENA primary metagenome ERZ1034753 (study PRJEB33766, sample SAMN09781700) | gut metagenome | biome: gut microbiome | host: Homo sapiens | place: Madagascar | study: EMG produced TPA metagenomics assembly of the PRJNA485056 data set...
AAAGCATATGAGGATAATGTAGGATACATCCATGAAAGGCATATGCGGAGAGAGGCAAAATGACTAATTGTGACGCATGTGTCAATTATGAATATGACGAAGATTATGAATGCTATTGCTGCATGGTGAATCTGGATGAGGATGAAATGTACCGCTTTTTATCCGGAACCCAGCAGGAATGTCCCTACTTCCGACTAGATGACGAATATGCAGTGGTAAGACACCAAATGTAAGGGAAAAATTCACGAAAGCAAGGTCAAAAAGTCTACTCAAATGGTAGAGAATGCTGATTGTGAAAGTAAAAATCGAGTAGTATAATACGAAGTTGCGTGCTGAAAAACAGTGCGCAGCTTCTTTTGTTTGTGCGCAATATAATGATGATGCCAGGGTCAAAAGCCCCGACATCAAAGAAATAAAATACTAAAGTTAACAGGTAGGGTGACAATATCATGAAATATGTGAAACAATTTTCGATTATCCTGGGAATCTCCTTTCTGGCAGAGCTTCTGGAGATCCTGATCCCGCTTCCCATCGCAGCAAGCGTCTATGGTCTGGTGATCATGTTGGTGGGGCTGATCACGAAGCTGATCCCGCTGGAAAAGGTGGAGACCGCGGCGGATTTCCTCGTAGACGCCATGTCCATAATGTTCGTGCCCGCTACCGTGGGAATCATGGCAAGTGTGGATGCTTTAAAAGAGATGTTACTTCCCATCTGTGTGATCACGGTGGTATCCACGGTACTGATCATGATCGTGACAGGCCGGGTATCCCAGCATATTATCCGGGGGCAGAAAAATAAAGGTGCTGCAATCCTGCAGACGGTCGGAACCGAAGCTGCCGCAGATGATAAGGAGGACAGATAAATGAATGAAATATTGAGCCAGTCTATCTTTTTCGGCATTGCTATTACACTGGTCACCTACGAGATCGGTCTGTGGATCAAACAGAAGACCGGAAAAGCCATTGCCAATCCCTTACTGATCTCCGTAATCCTGATCGTGGCAGTATTGTTATTGTTTCATATAGATTATGAGACCTATGCAAACGGTGCACAGTATATTAGCATTTTCCTGACTCCGGCAACGGTCAGTCTGGCAGTGCCTCTGTATCGTCAGCTGGAGCTGTTAAAGACTTATCCAAAGGCTATTTTCGGCGGAATCATCGCCGGCGTTCTGACTGCCATGGTGAGCGTTTTTGCTTTAAGCCTGATGTTTGGCCTGAATCATGAGCAGTATGTAACGCTTCTGCCCAAGTCCATTACCACGGCTATCGGTATGGGGATTTCCGAAAAAATGGGCGGTATTGTGACCATTACCGTAGTTGTCATCATTGTCACCGGAATCTTAGGTAATATCCTGGCAGATACGATCTGCCACCTGTGCAAGATTGAGGATCCCATTGCCAAAGGTCTTGCCATCGGCACCAGCGCTCATGCCCTGGGAACCGCGAAAGCCATGGAACTGGGCGAGATCGAAGGCGCCATGAGCAGCCTGTCCATCGTGGTCTGCGGTATTTTGACTGTTATTTCCGTATCTATTTTTGCTAATTTTATTTAGTATAGAAAAAAATATCCTGCGCATACTAACCTCGCATAGAACAGAAGGAATCAAAAGGAGGTTAACAGCATGAGTGATATTTCAGAATTAGATCTGCAGAATCTGCGCCATCTGATCGGCGGTTTTGACACGACCCACTGCAAAATGCAGGAGTACGCCAAGGAAGCGGAGGACCCGAAGGTAAAACAGTTTTTTGAAAAGGGTGCCCGCAGCGCTATGGAGAACAAACAACAGCTTATGAAGTTTTTGCAGTAAGGAGGCAGCAGAATGCAGGAAAAGACAATGGTAGCAGATACTTTGGCCGGGATCAACGGAGAACTGACCCGCTATGCGGGAATGATCGCTCAGTCAGAAAACAAGGAATTAAAACAGACACTGAAGCAGTTCCGTACCGCCTGTGAGCAGTCCCAGGAGGAGCTGTATCAGATCGCCAGGGAGAAATCTTATTATGTGTCTTAAGAGAAAACCACTGCGGAAGAGGTGGCACATGTGAGAAGCCTGTTCACACAGGGAACTCTGTAACAGAATTTGAGAGAATGAACCAGATAAGCCTTTCGGAAAATATATTACCGGAAGGCTTATATTTGTATGCCGGGAAGAAATTCCGGATGGAAATGTAGGCCTGGTAGGACATGACCGAAGGCACGATTCGTATTTTCATAGGACATCCCGACATCCGCATATAGTGAAACGAAGGAACAGCAGGCGGTTTGGAGAAAATGCTTAACTATATCTGGGCAGGAATGATCCTGTTAGGTGTGATCTACGGTGTGTGTACCGGGCAGATGAGTGCACTGACAGGAGGAGCACTGGATAGTGCAAGAGAAGCTGTGAGCCTCTGCATCACCATGGCAGGGGTCATGGCACTGTGGATGGGACTCATGGAGATCGCACAGGAATCCGGCATGATCACGAAGATGACAAAAGGTATCCGGCCTTTTCTGAAATTTATGTTCCCAAGACTTCCGGAAGATCATCCGGCGGGGGAATACATAGCCACGAATCTCATCGCCAATGTGCTGGGGCTGGGCTGGGCGTGTACACCGGCGGGACTGAAAGCCATGGAACAGCTGGCGGAGCTGGAGGAGCAGAGGAGAGAGCAGCTAGGACCAAAGGTAAGGCAGGGGATGGAGGATCGACGGTATGGATCAGGAGCTACGGCAGCCAGCAACGAAATGTGCACCTTCCTGATCCTGAATATTTCATCCTTACAGCTGATCCCGATCAACATGATCGCCTACCGTAGTCAGTACGGCAGTGCCAACCCAGCGGTGATCATTGCTCCGGCATTGGTGGCTACACTTTTCAGTACTATCGTTTCCGTGATTTATTGTAAATGGAAGGATAGGTGAGGATCATGATAAACGTATTGACACATATGTCAGATATTATGATCCCCATGGTGATCTTCTGGATCGTTGGTTACGGTATGGTCTCAGGGGTGAAAGTATACGAGACATTTTTGAAGGGGGCAAAGGAGGGCTTACGCATTGTCGTGGAAATACTTCCGACACTGGTAGGACTGATGATGGCAGTGGGGATTCTTCGGACCTCCGGATTCTTTGAACTGTTGGGGAAACTGATCGGACCGGCGACGCAAGCAGTGGGACTTCCGACGCAGCTGATCCCGTTACTTATCGTAAAAATGTTCTCTTCCTCTGCGGCTACCGGGCTGGTGCTGGATATTTTCAAGACCTGCGGGCCGGATTCTTATGCCGGGATGCTGACCTCGATTCTTATGAGCTGTACCGAGACTATTTTTTACACCATGAGCGTGTATTTTCTGGCGGCAAAGGTAACGAAAACCCGCTACACGCTGCCGGGAGCATTACTGGCAACGTTAGCGGGAACGATAGCGAGTATTTTCCTTGCGGGGAAAATGTGATGATGCCAGGGGCATCATATAACTAAATCAACTGCAAGCTTCGCAAAATGAACAAGAACACCGTCAGGGTGATGGAACTTAAAAACGTGGTGGCAACGACCACGCTGGAAGTCAAAGTTCCTTCGTGGTTCATGTTTTTCGCCATAATATAACAGCTTACGGTGGTGGGGGAGCCCAGCATAATGAGGATCGCCACCAGTTTTTCTCCGGTGAAGCCGAAATACACGGCAAGCGGCAGGAACAGTGCGGGCCATACTACCAGCTTTAATATGGTTGCTACTCCGGTGGGGGCTAAAAGCTTTAAGGCTTTTTTTCCCTCGAATCCGGCACCGAGGCCGATCAGGGCCAGAGGGGTAGCCAGTACGGCAACATTGCTGATGGTCTTGGAAATGATCACGGGATAATGGATCCGGCAGGCGCTGGACAGCATGCCCAGGGCGATACTGATAATGATCGGATTCGTGATGATCCCTTTTAAGGATTTCAGCAGGGATTCTTTATCGAAGCCCTTCGCATCCGGTCCGGTGAAGGACAGGATCAGTACGGCAGCGATATTGTACAGGGGAACCGTACCCACGATCATCAGGGGAGCCATGCCGGAGTTTCCGTAGATGTTCTGTATAAAGGCGATACCCAGGACAGCGGCACTGCTGCGGTAGCTTGCCTGGACAAGCTCTCCCAGGCGGGATTTGTTCTTATAAAAAATGCCTGTCACGATCCAGGTGATGACGATGCAGAACAGGGTCACGAAGAAGCAGAATAGCACGTAACCGGTATCCCATACACTGTAAAAATCTGCAGTGGACATGTCCTTGAACAAAAGTACGGGCAGAGTGATCTTATAATTGAATGAATTCAGGGTTTTGACAAAAGAGTCGTTGGTAACATGCAGCTGCTGTAAAACATAACCGATCACCATGACCAAGAATACGGGGATCGTTGCATTCAAACTGAATAATAGTTGTTCCATGGGAATTGTATGCCTTTCTGTTATCGGAAGCGAATATAGGAAGCGAAAAGCCTCTCTCCTTTTGCAAGTATAGAAAAGGAGGGGGGCTTTGTCAAGTTATGGTCTTGTGTTGTTTTACAAGGCTGCTCTATTTTACAGTAGCTCCTCCAGCAAGGAAAAATCACAGCAGCCATTTTCCAGATAAAATGTGTGAAAGCGAAGGTCACAATACCCGTCACCCCAATGAGACCGGGCAGTTTCCCGTAATTTCAAAATCTCCAGATAGCCCACATAATACTTCGGATAATTGCAGGGCTCCTCCGCAATATAAGTATAGATTGCCTTGCAGGCTTCCGGGGAATCAATGCCAAACTTTCCAAGGAATGTGGCAGTCTGATCGTATCCGGCACCTTCCCCGTGGATCAGAAGATCCAACAGAGTATACATGCACAGCTGAAGGCTCCGGGTATGTTTTTCCAGGAGAGCGGCCTGTGCGGCATCCGACTGTCCGCACTGTTCGAGCAGATCTGCCGCATAATCATAGGAAATAAATTCCACATACAGCGCCCAGCCCTCCAAATATCCGCCGTACCAGATCAGCTTTCTCACAGGATCCATGTCTTTATCTAAAAAGGCGCGGTTACTATACACGGTCTGATAGAGGTGCCCGGGAAAACCTTCGTGTGCCAGGGTTGTATAGAGCTCCAGTCCCATGGGAGAATTGCGGCGGTTTATATAGATGACATTATTGTCAGAATCGCCCAAGGGAGTCGTCAGGTAAAAAGCCGGTGCACTGTAAGACTCCAGACTGGGAACGACATCCTTGACAGTAAAGGAGGGAGTGGGATTACTGACAGGAAAGTCATTTATCATGCGTGATTGTAGATCGGAAAGCATTTCTTCCGGTTCCGGGATGGGAAAATCTTCCGTGATCCCTTCGGAAAGCATGGAAAGCAGAGAAGGGGATTGTTGTGTCAGGCTGCGGATGGCCGCCTGTTCCTCCTGAAATTGCGCCAGAAGCATTTGCACCAGTTCTTTCTCCGAACGGGAGGAACCGGTCTCGGCGAAAAGCAGGTGGTGATAGTAAGTCTTCCCATCCGGCAACAGGGCGAGACCTTTCGGCAGGGCGCCGGATGTATCTATGATCCCACCGGGAGACGCCTGAGAGATAGAAGATGTCTGACCGGCAGAGCCGGAAGTCTCCAGAGAGTACAGTCCTTCGGATAGTGTGGCGTAGGCAGGCTGTACTACCGTGGTGAGCAGCCGGTCATTTTCCTTAAGAAAGGAAGAGACAACTTCGGCAGATAATATGCCCTGTGCCTGCAATTCCACCAGCCGGTCTTCAAAGGTGGTCTGCAAAAAGTGGGTTCCCTGCGCTAGTTCTTGTATAGTGACGATGGTGTCACATTGCTTTTGGACTTTTTCCAGGGAAACATCCGGCATGAGGAAGCCTGCGGCAGCTTTTTCCTGCTCATAGAGGAGCAAGGAGGCAAAATAATCGTCCACCTGGTCTAAGAGTGCCAGGTAGTCTGTCACATCCCGCCTGGAACGGAAGGTGTATTCTGCCAGCAGGATGGGAAGCTGTGACTGCATTCCCGAAGATGGGGACAGCGGTTCGTTGTAATAGGGGAACTGCGCCAACGCCAGGTCATTTTCCAGAGACCGCTGTAGGAGTGTATAGGTGAAAGCATTCTCCGGTGAGAGCTTATCGTAAGCAATACAACTTAGTTGCCTAAGGAGCGCAGAACAACGTTCCCCACTCGCGTCCGACTGCCCGGAGGTATAGAGGGGAAGGACAGGCTCGTAATCCGTAATCCCAAAGGCGGCAGGATCCGCAATGGTGTAGTGCATGTTCAGAGTACTGGCAGTCATTTCCTCCCGGAAAACCCGGGAGGTGAATTGTTCAAAGCGCCTGTCTGCGGAAGTACAATGGGACAAAAGAGCCATGGCGCCGGTGAGAGTGCAGAGGAGGCAGATACACAGAAGCAGTTGGTGGAAGGAAAGGGAAGGACGTTTTCGCACGATAGTTACCTGATGACAGAGAGTGTTGGTAAAAGTATATGTGAACAGCACCGGGGATAGACTTAAAGCGACTTACCTCAGGGTCACAGTCACGTCTCTGACTTCATATGTGGAGTAAATCGAAATACAAGCATAGTTGTACACCATACAACTATATACAAATGTATCTAAAATAGCCAGAAGATGTATTGACTTTGAACAGTAGCCTTATTATACTTATAATAATCATGGAGACAAAATATCAAAACCTAATTAATTACATACAGGAGCAGATTACAGACGGACAACTGGGTCCCGGAGAGAAGGTTCCTTCGGAGAATCAGCTTGCGGAGCGATTCCACATCAGCAGACAGACAGTGAGGAAGGCAATCGGAACGCTGGAGGAGGAAGGACTGGTACAGAGGATCCGTGGCAGCGGCACTTATGTTAGCTTTGACCGCAGGAAAAATCTCGAGAAGCGGAACAGTATTGCGGTAGTAACTACTTATGTGGACAGCTATATTTTCCCGAGGATCCTGCAGGGCATGCAGAATACATTATATGAAAGTGGCTTTTCCGTACAGATTTATATTACGAATAACACGCTGGATCGGGAGAAAGGCATTCTGAAAGATCTGCTCAAACGGGATGATGTAGCAGGAATGATCGTGGAGGGAACAAAAAGTGGATTGCCGAATCCGAATCTGGAGCTGTACAGGCATCTGATGATGAGAAAGATACCGCTTTTATTTTTCAACACCTATTATCCGGAGCTGGAGGTACCACATGTATCATTGAATGATGCGGACACAGCGTATAAGGCTGTGAGATATCTGATTGAGAAGGGACATCAGAAGATAGGGGCAGTCTTGAAACTGGACGACGGACAGGGCAGACAGCGTTATTTGGGATATCTGCGTGCCATGGAGGAAGCAGGGCTTACGGTGACGGATTCCCGACTGGTGTGGATCGACACGGACGAAGCGAAGCAACTGGCGTATTGCCGGGACCGGCTTCTCAACCGGGTGGAGGAATGCACTGCTCTCCTGGCGTACAATGACCAGATCGCATTCCAGCTGATCCGGATGTTGGAAGAGCGCAATATCCGGGTGCCGGAGGATGTGTCGGTGATCAGTATCGACGATTCGGATCTGGCGCGACACAGTGAGGTTCCCATTACTTCACTTCCTCATCCGAAGGAAAATCTGGGGAAAAAGGCAGCAGAGACACTTTTACAGATGATAGCGGGGAAGAAAAAGGATCTGACGTATGAATTTGATACCCGGGTGGTAGAACGGGAGTCTGTAGCAGAACACAAATCGTTATGAAAGAAAATAAAGCAGAAACGATATAAAAGCAAAAGGAGAGAATGCAATGAATGAAACAGCAAAAGAAGCGATCAAAGCGGGAAAGGCGGTTCTGGGTATTGAATTCGGTTCCACCAGAATCAAAGCGGTATTGGTAGATGGAAGCCACACCTCCATTGCCATGGGAACTTACGACTGGGAGAACCGTCTGGAGAACAATATTTGGACCTATAGCCTGGAGGACATCCGGAAAGGATTGCAGGGGTGTTACAAGAGCCTGGCAGACGATGTGGAGGCAAAATACGGTGAAAAGCTGACTACTTTGAGAGCACTGGGATTCAGTGGCATGATGCACGGCTATATGCCTTTTAATGCAGAAGGTGAACTTTTGGTACCTTTCCGTACCTGGAGAAATACGATGACGGAAGAAGCCTGCAAGAAGCTGATTCCGGTATTTAACTTCAATATCCCCCAGAGATGGAGCATCGCCCATCTGTATCAGGCAATCTTAAGCGGAGAAGAGCATGTAAAGGATATCGCATTTTTTACCACTCTGGCAGGTTATATTCACTGGAAGCTGTCCGGCGAAAAGGTTCTGGGTATTGGTGAGGCAGCAGGTATGTTCCCTATAGATTCCACGATCATGGATTTCGATCAGAAAATGTTAGATCAGTTCGATGATTTACACCATTTTGACTGGAAGCTCCGCGACATTCTGCCTAAGGTGTTGGTGGCAGGAGAATCCGCCGGTGTCCTGACCGCAGAAGGGGCAAAATTATTGGATCCTACCGGAACTTTGCAGCCCGGTGTTCCTATGTGTCCTCCCGAGGGTGATGCGGGAACCGGAATGGTAGCTACCAACAGTGTGGCTGTCCGCACCGGTAATGTCTCCGCCGGAACCTCTATTTTCGCAATGGTAGTCCTGGAAAAGGCTATGCAAAAAGTACACGAAGAGATCGATATGGTCACAACACCCAACGGTATGCCCGTGGCCATGGTACATTGCAACAACTGCACCTCCGATCTGAATGCCTGGGTGAACCTCTTCGGCGAGTGTACAGAGAGCTTTGGTGTGAAAGTAGACAAGAACGAACTGTACGGCGTGTTGTATCGCAAGGCGCTGGAAGGTGCTGCGGATTGCGGCGGCGTAACGGCATATAACTATTTTTCCGGGGAACCGATCACTGGTCTGGATGCCGGCCGTCCTATGGTGGTGCGGACACCAGATGCAGATTTTACACTGGCAAACTTCATGCGCTCCCATCTGTACAGCGCAGTTGCCACACTGAAGATTGGTATGGATATTCTGTTAAAGGAGGAGCATGTGGCTGTAGATTCCCTGATGGGACACGGCGGCTTCTTCAAGACTCCCGTGGTGGGACAGCGTGTCATGGCAGCAGGCATGAACGCACCGATCACTGTTATGGATACGGCAAGCGAAGGCGGCGCCTGGGGCATGGCGATCCTGGCAGCTTTCATGAAAGAGAAAAAAGACGGCGAGCCTCTTGCTTCTTATTTAAATGACAAGATCTTCGCTGGACAGACCGGGACCACCTTGCAACCGGAGCCTGAGGATGTGAAGGGATTTGAGGTTTTCCTGGAAGAGTACAAGAAACTGCTTCCTGCGGAGAAGGCAGCCGTTGCCGCAAAATAATTTTTCGGTCGTAAAATTATACCTGCACGACACTCATTTATCGGAAATCTTGTAGGATGTAGAAAGAAATGAGGTTTAGGATATGTTAGAAGAATTAAAACAGAAAGTATATGAAGCAAATATGGATCTGCCCCGGTACGGTCTGGTGACTTTTACCTGGGGAAATGTCAGCGCCATTGACAGAGAGAGCGGATTGTTCGTCATCAAACCCAGCGGCGTGGATTACGACAAACTGACACCGGAGATGATGGTAGTCATGGATCTGAACGGCAATAAGGTAGAGGGAAATTTAAATCCCTCTTCCGACACCGCGACCCATCTGGAGTTGTACAAGGCATTCCCGGAGATCGGCGGTATCGTACATACCCATTCTTCCTATGCCACCAGCTGGGCGCAGGCGGGAAGAGACATCCCCTGCTACGGAACCACCCATGCAGACTATATCTACGGTCCGGTTCCCTGCGTGCGCTGCCTGACAAAGGAAGAAATCGAGGACGCTTACGAGGAAAATACCGGACACCTGATCGTTAACGAGTTCAAACGTCTGGGTAAGGACCCGAAAGCAGTGCCTGTCGTTCTGTGCAAGAACCATGGGCCTTTTGCCTGGGGCAAGGATGCCAAGGAGGCTGTCCATAATGCGGTAGTACTGGAAGAGGTGGCAAAAATGGCTTATCGCGCAGAGACGATCAACCCCAGGATCCAGCCGGCACCCCAGGAACTGCAGGATAAGCACTATAACCGCAAACATGGAAAGAATGCATACTATGGCCAAACAGTTCAGAAATAGAATTTGCCATCGCAATATTTTACGGTAGAAGAGCAATTCTTTTACTAGACTAGCATCGGGAAGTATGCTAGTATAACAACGTAAATTGCAACAGATAAGCCAATATGGCGGAATGGAGGAAACAATGAAGAATTTAGAACTGCAAAAGCGTGCCAATGATGTCCGCAAGGGCATTGTGACCGCAGTTCATAGTGCGAAAGCAGGACATCCCGGCGGATCCTTGTCAGCCGCAGATATTTTTACATTTTTATATTTTGAGGAGATGAACATTGATCCGAAGAACCCCGATATGGAGGAACGCGACAGATTCGTTCTGTCCAAGGGTCATACAGCTCCCGGTCTCTATTCCGCACTGGCTTACAGAGGATATTTCCCGGTAGAGGATCTGCCTACCCTGCGTCACTTAGGTTCCTACCTGCAGGGCCATCCCTGCATCCATATCCCCGGCGTGGATATGTCCTCCGGATCCTTGGGACAGGGTATTTCCGCAGCAGTCGGCATGGCACTGGGTGCTAAGATGGACAAACGTGATTTCCGTGTATACACACTGCTGGGTGACGGTGAGATCGAGGAAGGACAGGTATGGGAGGCTGCTATGTTCGCGGGCTTCCGTAAGCTGGACAACCTCTGCGTTATGGTAGATAACAACAATCTGCAGATCGATGGACCCATCGATCAGGTATGTTCTCCTTATCCTATTGATAAAAAGTTCGAGGCATTCAATTTCCATGTGATCAATGCAGATGCACATGATTTTGATGCGATCCGTGCAGCATTTAAGGAAGCAAGAGAGACCAAGGGCATGCCCACCTGTATCGTATTCCACAGCATCAAGGGCAAGGGAGTCTCCTTCATGGAAAACAGCGTAGACTGGCATGGTAAGGCGCCTAATGATGAGGAGTATGCGATTGCAATGGCGGACCTTGATAAGATTGAAAAAGAATTAGAGAAAGCAGGTGAGCAGTAATGGCAGAAAATACCGTGAAAAAGATCGCAACCAGAGAAAGTTACGGCAACTCCCTGAAGGAGCTGGCAGAAGAATTCCCCAATCTGGTAGTATTGGATGCCGACCTGGCAGCAGCTACCAAGACCGGAATCTTCCGTAAGGCATATCCCGACCGTCATATCGATTGTGGTATCGCAGAGGAAAACATGATGGGTGTGGCAGCAGGACTGTCCCTGGTAGGTAAGATTCCTTTCGTAAGCTCATTTGCAATGTTTGCAGCAGGACGTGCATTCGAGCAGGTACGTAACTCTATCGGTTACCCGCATCTGAATGTGAAGATCGGTGCAACTCATGCAGGTATCACAGTAGGTGAGGATGGCGCTACCCATCAGTGTAACGAGGATATCGCCCTGATGCGCACCATCCCCGGCATGGTAGTAATGTGCCCTTCCGATGATGTGGAAGCAAGAGCCGCTGTTCGTGCCGCTCTGGAATATGAAGGACCTGTATACATCCGTTTCGGACGTGCCGCAGTACCCGTGATCAACGATCATCCCGGTTATCATTTCGAGATCGGTAAGGGAACAGTAGTCCGCGAAGGTAAAGATGTCACCATCGTAGCCACCGGTATCTGCGTAGATTCCGCTCTGGGTGCAGCGAAGATGCTGGAAGAGGAAGGCATCAGCGCAGAGGTTGTAAATATCTGTACCATTAAGCCACTCGATGAGGAGATCATCCTTAACAGCGCGAAGAAGACCGGCAAGGTAGTCACCGTGGAAGAGCATTCCGTCATCGGCGGACTGGGAAGCGCAGTCTGCGACTGCCTGTGTGCACATTATCCTGTACCAGTGAAGAAGGTCGGTATGCAGGATGTCTTCGGCGAGTCCGGTTCCGCTGCTGCTCTGGTAGAGAAGTACGGTCTGGATGCCAAGGGCGTTTACAAGTCTGTAAAAGAGTTCCTGTAAGGAATAAATGATATCAAGGAGAAGCTGTCAGTTATGTGAAAACAGAGACTGGCGGCTTCTTTTGCGTCGTGGTATCATTGTGGAAAAGTAAAGGTAGATAACGGAAGGGAAGGGTTTTGGTGTGAAATACGCAATTATCGGAGCCGGAGGAACCGGCGGAATCTTAGGATTTTATATGACAAAGGCTGACAGGGATGTCACCCTGATCGCCAGAGGCAGACACCTGGCAGCCATGCAGGAAAAGGGACTTGCCGTGGAGAAAATGTGGGACGGCACCACCGAGATCATCCCGGTAAAAGCTATGGACATGGAGCATTATGACGAGCAGCCGGATGTGGTACTGGTCTGCGTGAAAGGATATTCCCTGGAGGACACCATCCCTTTTATTCAGCGCGTGGCGAAGCCTTCCACCATCGTGATCCCGGTGTTAAACATCTACGGAACCGGTGCGAAAATGCAGGAGCAATTGCCAAAGCTTCTGGTGACGGACGGCTGTATCTATGTCTCTGCCAATATTAAAGAACCGGGAGTACTGATCCAGCATGGCAGGATCCTGCGGGTAGTATATGGTGTCCGTAATATGAGTACTCAAAAAGTAAACATTAAAAGGGCACAAGAAGAAATATTGGATGCTCTGAAAAATATTAAAAAAGATTTTGATGACAGTGGAATCGATGGCGTGCTCTCCGAAAATATTCAAAGAGATGCCCTGGAGAAATTCTCCTATGTATCGCCCATCGGTGCAGCGGGACTTTATTATCATGCCACCGCAGCAGACTTCCAGAGAGAAGGCAAGCAGCGGGAAGCCTTCAAGACAATGATCCGCGAGATCGCCGCACTGGCAGAAGCTATGGGTGTTCCTTTCGAGCGTGATATGGTGGAAGTCAACCTGAAGATATTGTCCTCCCTGGCACCGGAAGCTACCACTTCCATGCAGCGAGATGTCATGGAAGGCAAAGATTCCGAGATCGATGGCCTGGTCTACGAAGTCGTCCGTATGGGAGAGAGATATCATGTGCCCGTGCCCATGTATGCGAAAATAGCGGAAAAATTACGCGAGAATTTGTAAATTGAAAGTTAGTTGAATGCCGCCCGGATGACTTTGTTGTCTTCCCAGGTGGTATTTTAGTTTTGCTGTTTCGATCTTTACTGCCTAAAATCCATTTTGTGCTGTATATGCAGTAAATTTAAAGCGATTTTCTATTACAGTGAATGATATTTACTGCCAGAATGGAAGCATCCTATGCTGAAGCAGTAATTTTTAGAACGTTTTCATGGATTCTTCCATAAAAATACTGCCTGGATTTCTAAAAGCACTTTCAGGGCAGTAATATGCTTGCCCTACTAAGCAGGGAGTTAGCGAAACAGCCCCGTAGCCCTCTTCCTGGTCAAGTCCTTTTTTAGCAGAAAATGGTGTTTTTAATACAAACAGATCTCCCCGGGTGGCAGATGGCATCCGCAATGAGCCACGCTATTCATAAGATTGTCAGCAAAAACGCTGCCAATCTTATTTCATATCGCGGCGTTCGCCGCATCACGGCATAAGTAAAGACAGCGATTTGTGCGCAAGCGCCCATCGCTGTCCTCGCTATGCCTATGCGCGGCTATGCTTTCGTAAACTCTCAATTTACAAAACATTTAAAAACAGTATTGACTTTTTCCCGGCATATGGTAATATAAACATATGAACAGTGGCTCATATGAATGAATATTAAAACTAAATGCAAATCATTAGCATCTACAAATCAGGAAATGCTAATGGAGAAAGAGGAGGATATTACCATGAAGAAAACTTACAAGATCGAAGTAGATTGTGCAGCATGTGCTCTGAAGATGGAGGATGCAGCGAAGAAGGTAGAAGGCGTTACCGATGCAACTGTTAGCTTCATGACCCAGAAGATGAAAGTGGAATTCGCTGACGGCAGTGACGAGAAGGCCGTTATGGAGAACGTGGTAAAGGCCTGCAAGAGAGTAGAGGACGATTGCGAGATTTATTTATAGGATGAATTCCGGAAGGAGAGCAGATACTTTCTTTACCGGGAGACTTGATAATTTCGTAGGAAAGCAAGGAGGATTCCTATGACGAAGAAGCAGAAAAAAGTATTGATCCGCATTATTGTAGCGGCAATCTTATTAGTTATTTTGCATTTTGTTCCGCTGGAAGGGATGTGGCTGGGATTGCTGTACCTGATTCCTTATGCGGTGATAGGATATGATATTTTAAGAAAAGCCGTTCTGGGCATCATGCATGGTGAAGTGTTTGATGAGAATTTCCTGATGGCAGTAGCAACAGTAGGTGCTATGGGACTGGGAGAGTATTCCGAGGGCGTGGCAGTTATGCTGTTCTACCAGATCGGCGAATTGTTCCAGTCGGTCGCTGTGGGCAAGAGCCGTCAGAATATCAGTGCACTGATGGATATCCGTCCCGACTATGCTAATATTGAGGCAGAAGACGGCAGTCTGGAGCAGGTAGATCCTGATGATGTAGAGATCGGAACAGTTATTGTGGTACGCCCCGGTGAGAAAGTTCCCATCGACGGTGTGGTCGTGGAAGGCACTTCCACTCTGAATACCAGTGCCCTGACCGGTGAAAGTGTTCCAAGAGAGATCACTGTGGACCAGGATGTGATCAGCGGCTGTGTGAACCTGACAGGATTATTAAAGATCCGTACTACCAAGGAATTCGGAGAATCTACGGTATCCAAGATCCTGGATCTGGTAGAGAACTCCAGCATGAAGAAGTCCAAATCCGAGAACTTTATTACGAAGTTCGCAAGATATTATACCCCGGCTGTCTGCTACAGTGCCCTGGCCCTGGCCATCCTGCCTCCTGTGATCAACCTGATCATGGGCAACCCGGCAGCCTGGAGTACCTGGATCATCCGTGCTCTGACCTTCCTGGTAATCAGCTGTCCCTGCGCGCTGGTCATCTCCATTCCTTTGAGCTTCTTCGGAGGAATCGGTGCGGCAAGTGCCTGCGGCATTTTGGTGAAGGGATCCAACTATCTGGAAGCGATGTCTGAGACTAAGTATGTGGTATTTGACAAGACCGGTACCCTGACCAAAGGTGTATTCGATGTAACGGGTATTTATCCCGGTCAGGGATTTACAGAGGAAGAACTGCTGGAGTATGCTGCTTATGCGGAGAGTTATTCCAGTCATCCCATCAGCAAGAGTCTGAAGAACGCTTATGGAAAAGAACTGGATGCCTCTAACGTCAGTGATGTGGAGGAGATCAGCGGACACGGTGTAACTGCCAAAGTGAATGGTAGACAGGTGGCAGCCGGCAATGCAAAGCTGATGAAGAACCTGAACCTGGCTTATACGGAAAATACCGGTGTAGGTACAGTGGTTCATGTGGCGGTAGACGGTAACTATGCAGGATACATTCTGATCAGCGATGTGATCAAGGATGGTGCGAAGGAAGCAATTGCCTCCCTGAAAAATTCCGGCGTGAAGAAATGTGTTATGCTGACCGGTGACAGCAAAACAGTTGCAGAACATGTGGCCGGTGAGTTAAAATTGGATGAGGTACACAGTGAGCTGCTTCCCGCAGACAAAGTAAACTGCGTGGAGAAGCTGTTGCAGGAGAAGGGTGCGAAGGAAAAGCTGGCATTCGTGGGCGATGGTATCAACGATGCACCGGTATTGTCCCGTGCTGACATCGGTATCGCCATGGGAGCACTTGGTTCTGATGCAGCCATTGAAGCGGCAGACGTGGTCCTGATGGATGACAATCCCGCCAAGATTGCCCTGGCTATGCGGATTTCCCGGAAATGTCTGCGCATCGTCTACGAGAACATCGTATTTGCGCTGGCAGTCAAAGCCATCTGCCTGATCCTGGGTGCACTGGGTATCGCCAACATGTGGGTTGCTATCTTCGCAGATGTAGGAGTGATGGTACTGGCTGTTCTCAATGCCATCAGATGCCTGCGCATTAAAAACAATTAACCGGATGCAGTAAAAATATGTCGACATCATGAGATGGCCGGTATTCCGGG
>ERZ1034753.391-NODE-391-length-15992-cov-6.938445_pt1 | contig 15992 bp, 11 predicted proteins | sample MGYA00520702_ERZ1034753 | MGnify/ENA primary metagenome ERZ1034753 (study PRJEB33766, sample SAMN09781700) | gut metagenome | biome: gut microbiome | host: Homo sapiens | place: Madagascar | study: EMG produced TPA metagenomics assembly of the PRJNA485056 data set...
AAATTTTTATATACTGTTTTGATTCTGCTGGTCTATCTGACAGGGCGTTCCCTTCCGTTATACGGGATAGATATTACGGCATATCTGGATCGGTCTCCGGATGTGCAGGATCTGTTGTTGCAGACGGTTACCGGTGACTTGTACCGGTGCTCTGTATTTTCTCTGGGAATCGCTCCCTACATGATGTCCATGCTTCTGGTTCAGATGGCATCAGCAATGCGCAGTTCAGATGCCAGAGAAAAGTCTTCTCCCGGCAGACTGAACCGGATCTCCCTGGGAATTACATTATTATTTGCCATAGGACAGGCAGTATGGCAGTCGGAATCCCTGCTGTTTCGAGAGGGAGTCACGGATATTTTGTGGACCCGCACGGTAGCTGTCGCGGAGATGGTCTGTGGTGCAATGCTGATTCTATGGCTGTCGGATCGGAACAGACAGTATGGTATCGGTGGCCAGACAGCGTTGATTTTTATTAACATGGTAGACAACGTCAGGACGGTAATAGCGGGACAGAAATGGGAGAACCTGAAGCTTCCGCTGATTCTTTCTGCGATTGCACTGTTTGTTCTAGTGATTATGGAAAATACGGAAGTGCGGATCGCCGTACAGCGTATTTCTATTCATAATATTTATGCGGATAAGAATTATTTTGCCATAAAGTTAAATCCCATCGGCATCATGTCGGTGATGTTTTCTACGGCATTTTATATGGTGCCGCAGTTGATTTTACAGGGACTTTCTTTTCTGTTTCCGGAGAAAAGCTGTTTTACCGACTGGCAGGAGCGCCTGCTGCTGGACAGACCGGCGGGTATTGTTTTGTATTTGATGGTTTTATTCGGACTCAGTATTTTTTTCGCAATGGTGTTCATCCATCCGGGGGATATTACGGAACAGTTTCTGAAAAGCGGAGACAGTCTGTTGAATATTCATGCCGGAAGAGATACCAGGAGGTATCTGACAAAAGAGGTATTGAAAATCAGCATTTTCAGTGCTTTTGTAATGAGTGCGTGTCTTGGAGCACCGTTATGGATGCAGTACCGGGGAATGATTGAGGACAGCGCGCTGGCTATGCTGCCCTCTTCGGTAATGATGCTGACCGGTATCTGGTGCAACCTGTACCGGGAAGTACAGGCACTGCGTGATTATGATTCTTACAAACCTTTTATCTAGGAGGCTGTGGAATGCTTTACTTTATACCGGCATGGTATCAGGGAGACAAATGGCGTGAAAATGAACAGGCCTGGTACACCAGGCGTATGCATACGGAATTTGATGATACGGTCAAGCAGATTCAGCTGTTTCATCGAAGTGGGGTACATCCTTACCAGATTCTTTTGTTGAGCTTTGCTCCGAATTTCCGGCATTTTCTGCACAGGCAGGGCGTTTATCATGCACCGTACTGGTCCTGTTTTGATGCAATACAGGGAATCCGGCGGAGCAAGGCGATGCTTCTGTCTTTTCATAATCTGAAATGGCCGCAAGGGATTGAATTCATTTATAGTAATTTTGTACTGTTGGCGATGTTGGACGGAAAACTGTATGCCCAGGTGGAATTCGGCGAGGACGGCAATCTGATCCGTATTGATCTCTACCGGGATGGAGTATTGCGGAGAAAAAATATCTATGATGACCGTGGTTTTATAGCGGCAACGATACGCTATGAGGATGGCAGAGAAATATGCCAGGATTATCTGGGAGAAGATGGTATCTGGCGGATCAGACAGTATGCGCAGGATGGTCATGTGGAGATCAACCCCAAGGCTTCGGAATATCTTCTGCGGCAGGGAGAACGTGAGATTTACAGGCATTATGCGAGAGAAAGCTACGCTTCCATACAGGATGTTTTGGAAGAAGTGCTGGGTGCATATCTGGAGCTTGTGGGACAGAATGCCATTTTCTGTCCGGCAATGCATGAACTACAGATACCGGTTCTGAGAAAAGTATTGCAGAATCGTAAGAAAATATTGTCATTTTATGAGAACCGCTATCCGAGTGAAAGAATGGCGGAAATCACGGATTTTATGGATGAGGCGGATTATGTGGTGGTGGATTCGGAGGAGAATCTTCACCGTGTCCTGAACAGTGCGGGACAGCTTTTAACTAAAGTACGTGAGATCTCACCTTATGATTCCAGGATCGACCACAGCATCAGTGCACAGTTGAATGTCCAGAAGATTCTGGTGCCGGTAGACGGTATCGGAGAAGAGATACTGGATGAGATGACAAGGCAGTTGGGAGAATATCTGCAACAGAATGAGAACGCGCGGGTACATTGGTTTACCAGACAGGCGGACTATAATAGGAAAGAGCAGCTTTTAACACATACGGCACAGGTATTGAAGCAGGCAGGACTGCCGGAAAAATGGGCATCGGATACTGCCAAAAAGCCGGTATCGGAGAATGAACTGGATGAGGAAGTACCGGTTCCGGGAAAATTTTATGTGGAGCAGTGTGTGGATGAGCTATCTGTCAGTAAGTGTATCCGGGAACAGCGGATTCTCCTGGATCTGCAAAAGGAACGCGACATTTACCTGCAGATCGCAGCTATCAGTGTGGGAATCCCGCAGATCGTATACAAACAGACCAAGTATGTGGAACATGGGAAAAACGGCTTTATACTTCAGAACCTGTCGGAGCTGAACCGTTGTCTGGAATATTATCTGGATGGCATGAAGCATTGGAATGAGGCCCATATTTGTTCCAGAGAATTGGGAGAACAGAACAGCACAAAAGTGCTGATCGAAGAGTGGAAAGAGGTCATAGAACAGATTGGATGAGATCAGAATCCTTCAGCTGGGAGCAAAAGACTGGAGAACACAGTACAGGATACCTTCCGGCACTACATTTGATTTTGAAAATATAGATACCTCGGACAAGGCGAAGATGTATGATCTGGTATTTCTGGAGCGATGTCCTGTGGAGGAAGAACTGGGGGTGTTGCATCGTCTGACCAAGAGCTATACCTTGTTCGTCATCGAGGGAACCGTGCTGACGGAGAGTGCGCAGGAATTTTTCAAGTCTCGCAGAGGGCAGTATCTTGCAGTGGAAGAAATTCAGGATTTTCTGGAAAAAGAGATGCGGAATTTCTTTCCCAAGTCATACGGAGAAAAGTTCAGTCCCAGGCAGTTGTCCATAGCACAGGGCTTTTCGGGCCGGATCATCTGGAACGGCAATTATAAGGTGACGCTCACGGGTGATTTTGGGAACAAAATGCAACAGGTGGCATACTGGCGGAATGCGATTCCGGTATTTGCCGGACAGGCGATTGATCTGTGGCTGGAATATCATAAAACTTCCGGTGTGCAGATATCTATGAAGATCACTCATTTTAAAGCGGGTAGTCTGTCGGAGATCCAACAGGTCTGGGAATTTTCTGAGGAAGATCTGCACAGGCAGGTGACGATAGATAATGAAAAACAGGATGGACCTGTTTTCGTATCTTTGCAGGCATGTGGACAGGGAACCTTGGAGATCATAGCACTGCATGACCGTTATTCCCGCAGAGGATGGGGGAATTTCCTGCCGGGAGGGGAGAGAGTAGTGACCTCCGACCGGGAAGAAGTATTTTACTATTTTGACCCGGGAGACCGGAAGCCGCCTCTGAATGTATATTTTTCGGGATATAAGACAATGGAGGGATTCGAAGGATATTATCTGATGCGGAAGCTGGGGAGTCCTTTTTTGCTGATATCAGAGTCCCGGCTGGAGGGTGGCAGTTTCTATATGGGATCTGAGGAATATGAACAGGCGATCGTAGACGGACTGCGCAGATACCGGGAAGAACTCGGATTTGAGGAAAATCAGGTGATACTGTCTGGTCTGTCCATGGGAACATTCGGAGCTATGTATTATGGCTGCGATGTTCATCCGCATACGGTTTTGTTGGGAAAACCGCTAGCGAGTATCGGAGATGTGGCAGCGAATGAAAGATTGCATCGACCGGGAGGATTTCCTACGTCGTTAGATGTATTAAAATATCTGTACCAGGGATTAGGGCAGGAGAATGTCGAAGAGTTGAATCACCGTTTTTGGGACAAATTCGACCTTGCGGACTGGAGTAGATCACGATTTGTCGCTTCTTATATGATAGAAGATGATTATGACAGTATGGCATACGGAACGCTGCTGGAACATCTGAAATCCAGTGGCGTACAGGTATATGGCAAGGGGATTCACGGGCGGCATAATGACGATACCAATGCAATTGTTCGATGGTTTGTGAATCAGTATGAACGAATATTGGAGGAAGATTTTGGCAGAAGGAGAAACCCAAAATGACAGGAGAACGCTGGCGGATATATTGGAATGAATATGCCGCAAATACTTATTTATATGGTTCGGATATCCTGTTTCATGATAGGAATGATATCGAATTTAATAATCTGCTGATGCCGCCGGGGACAATCATCAAGGAATGGTTTTCAAAGACTAATTATCAGATACAGAGAATCGAACCGTCACTGCCTATGATCGACGGTGAAGGAACTTATCGGATCAAAATCAACATAGACTGTCCGGAAGGACAAAGCTGGCTGATGCGTCTGGTATTCTATGATAAATACGAAGAGGAAGTAGGAATGATCATATTGCGTGATACTATAACGGAATTCCGATGTCCGCTGAAGACATATAGTTATCGGTTACAACTGATCAATGGAGGAATGACAGCATTTCATTTTCATTATGTGGAGATTCAGGAAATAACAGATGAGACAGACGACAAGATTGCGAAAACTGAATAAGATCCTGAAGAGGGTGAAAGCATACAGGGAACAGACAGCGGCTCTGTCAGAAGAGGAATTATCGCAGAAGACAGTAGAATTCAGACAGCGTCTTAAAGAAGGCGAGACATTGGAAGAACTGCTTCCGGAGGCGTATGCTGTGGTGTGTGAGGCAGATAAAAGAATCCTCGGGAAGTTCCCATATGATGTGCAGATTCTCGGAGGAATTGCATTGCATCAGGGGTATCTGGCAGAGATGAATACCGGTGAAGGCAAGACACTGGTGGCTACCATGCCGCTGTATCTGAATGCTCTCACCGGGAAAAGTACGATTCTTGTGACGACCAATGAATATCTGGCACTGCGTGATGCACAGGAGATGGGGCAGGTATACCGGTTTCTAGGGCTGACGGTAGCAGCCGGTGTGAGAGAACGGGCAGAAGAGAGAATCACCAATGAAGAGAAAAAAGAAATCTATGGAGCAGATATTGTATATACAACGCACAGTACGTTAGGATTTGATTATCTGTTCAATAATCTGGTAACTTCCGCAGAAGACCGTTTTATGAGAGAGTTTTATTATGTCATCATCGATGAGGCGGATTCGGTCTTGTTAGACAGTGCCCAGACACCGTTAGTAATCTCCGGGTCTCCCAGGGTTCAGTCCAACCTGTATGAGATGGCAGACTTTTTCGTCAGAACACTGAAAGAAGGACAGGATTACGAAAAAGAAGAAAAAAAGGTGTGGCTCACGGAGCAGGGAATTGCTTATGCGGAACGGTATTTCCGGATCGACAACTTTTACGGGAAAGAATATTTTGAAATCAACCGGCACGTAACACTGGCACTCAGAGCACATGCATTGTTTGAACCGGAGAAAGAATATATGGTCTCCGAAAATGGTGAGATTCGCCTTCTGGATGGCGGCTCCGGGCGTATGATGCCTGGAGTAAAGTTGCGCGGAGGACAACATCAGGCTTTGGAGGTCAAGGAACATCTTGCACTTTCCCAGGAGAATCGTTCTGTGGCATCCATTACTTATCAGAATCTGTTCCTATTGTTTCCCAAAATGGCGGGGATGAGTGGAACAATCTCAGACTCGGCGAGAGAACTTCGAGAAGTCTACGGTGTCAGGGTATTGGTGGTTCCACCGAATTGCCCGGTGCTGCGTAAAGATCAAAAAGACCTGTTTTTCCGGGACGCGGACAGTCAGTTCCGGGCAGCAATTACGACGGCGGCAGTCAAACATGAAACAGGGCAGCCGGTACTTATCGTAGTCAGCACCATTGCGGAGACAGAACTGGTATCAAAGCTTCTGACGGATCGGAGAATTCCCCACAATGTGCTGAATGCCAATAATGCCTTTTGGGAGGCTGCGATCATCAAAGAGGCCGGACAGAAAAATGCTGTTACGGTAGCCACGGCAATGGCCGGACGGGGCACGGATATCCGATTGGGAGAGGGAGTCCCCCGGCTTGGTGGTCTGGCAGTCATCGGTATCGGAAGAATGCACAATACCAGACAGGAGAGGCAGGCAAAGGGACGCGCAGGACGGCAGGGAGATCCGGGTAGCAGCTGTTTCTTTGTATCTTTGGAAGATGAAGTCGTGGCAGCGTTCGGGCCTTCTGATATGGAAAAATACCTTGAGAAACATCGCAGGATCGGCAGGGGTAGAATACGCAGAATCGTGAAGCATGCACAGAGCCTCGGAGAGGAAAAAGCAGTTCTGGCGAGAAAACAGGCGTTGTATTATGATGAAGTCATGCAGAAACAAAGACAGCTGATTTATGCTATGCGGGATGAGCTTTTGGACGGCGGAGGCATCAGTAGCGGTAGATTTGAAAAAATAGCTGCCGAGAATGTCAGAGGATTTGTGAATGAAAATCAGAAAAAAGGGAAAATGGACAGGCAGGTTATGAACCGCTATCTCCTAGATAATGTTTCCTATCGTATGGAAGAAATCCCGGAGGAAGCATTGCTTAGACGAAATGCTGAAAAGTATTTGTTGAATGGCATACAAAAAAGTCTGTCCGGGCAGGAAAAGAAAATGGGAGATTCGGAAACAATGCTGGATTTCATGCGGATTGCCACTTTGACAGCAATTGATGATGCATGGGTCGAAGAAGTGGATTATCTGCAGCAATTGCAGGCGGCCGTGGCCGGCAGAGCTTCGGCACAGAGAAATCCGGTGTATGAGTACCGGAGGGATGCGCTGGAATCTTTTCGCTGGATGGAAAAGACGGTACAGAGAAATATCATGAGAAATATTCTGCTCGGTGATGTAGAACATACGAGAGAAGGGGAATTGCGGATTCTGTTCCCATAGGAACGAAGAAGCAGTGAAAAGGAGAAAAATATGGTATACAACTTTAATCTGGGAATCGGTTGGGCGAGCAGCGGCGTGGAATACGCACAGAGTTACCGCGCGAATCTGCTCCGCAGAGCCGGTATTCCCGCAAAATTTGTATTTACGGATATGTTTCCAAGAGAGAATATCCAGCATATGACAGAAAATATCGGATTTACGGATGAAGAGATCCTGTGGCTGTATACATTTTTTACGGATACGAAGATCGCACCCGTCAGCTATACGCTTGCAGATCTGGAAAAGTCGATTGACCAGTCAGAGTATTCTTTTTCCAGAGAGGGGAAAATCAGTAAATATGTTTTCCGGGGAAACGGGAATTTCTATACAGTATATATGGTCGATGAAACCTCGGACCGCGTACATCGTGTGGAAATCGTGTCAAACGGCTGTCTGATCCGGAAAGACTATTTTACTTATTGCCGGATTTATTCAGAATATTATGCACCGTTAGACGGACAGGCACATTTGTACCAGCGAAGATTTTTTAATGAAGATGGTTCTGTGGCTTATGAGGAGATTAATGATAATGATGTGGTGATGTATCAGTTTCCGGACAGACTGTTGTGTTCCAAGGAAGAATTGGTTGGATACATGGTGCAGAGACTGCAGTTGACGAAGGATGATGTGGTGATCATTGACCGGACGACAGGAATTGGACAGGCTATTTTGCAGAACGTGGGTCCGGCGCGGGTAGGTATCGTGATCCATGCGGATCACTTCAGCGAGAACAGCACGGATGAGGAGACAATTCTGTGGAACAACTATTATGAGTATGATTTCGCGCAGAGAGAGCACATTGATTTCTACATTACGGCAACGGAGGACCAGAACCGTCTGGTAAGGGAACAGTTTCGCAAATACGCAGATGCGGATATCAATGTAGTGACGATTCCAGTGGGAAGCCTGGATGAACTGAAGTATCCGGAGGGTGAGAGAAAGCCTCATTCCCTGATCACGGCATCCCGCCTGGCGACGGAGAAGCATGTAGACTGGCTGATCAGCGCAGTGGCGAAGGCACGTGAACAGATCCCGGATGTGACTCTGGATATCTACGGAAAAGGTGGCGAGGAGGAGAACTTGAAGAGCCGGATCGCGAAGCATGACTGTGGCAGTTATGTGCGCCTCATGGGGCAGCAGAATCTGACGGAAATATATAAGAATTATGAAGCATATCTGGCAGGATCTACCAGTGAAGGATTCGGACTGACTCTGATGGAGGCGGTAGGATCAGGCCTGCCGATTATCGGCTTTGATGTCCGTTATGGAAATCAGACCTTTATTGATCAGGGGGAGAACGGTTATAAGATCACGCTGACAGATTCGATGGAAGAGAAGGAAAAGGTCGAGAAGCTGGCGGAATGTATTGTGAGACTGTTTACGGAAGCGGACCTTGAGCGTTTCCATGCACATTCGTATGAAAAAGCCAAAGAATATCTGACGGAGGAGGTCGTAGAGCGATGGAAAAAACTGCTTGGGAACAAAATGTAATACTGTTACTGGACAATTTCGGGCAGGAAAGCCATAAGCTTTATGATTCCTTTCGGGGAATCGGAGCGGACTGTCCGGTGGCGGTAATCGAGGATGACGGATTTCTGCCGGAAGATGTGATCTCGGTGTATGGCGTATTTTTGGGAGATTTTAAACATATGCAAGGGGGACTGGGACGTTCCAGATATTTTAATGAGATTAAGGTCCCTCCCTATTGGGAGATCAGTGGAAGCAACAGCAACGGTAAGGTGAATGACCTGTATCGGGAACGAGGCAGAATATTTTATGCGGAACCCGCGCATAAGCGCCGTGTCAAAGTAGTGGACTGGTATGACGAGAAAGGAACGGTACGCTCCAGCGATCATTACAACCGCTACGGAGCGTTATATGCCAGGACGATTTTTAATGCCAAAGGACAGAAGGTGAATAAGAGCTACTTTGATGTTGACGGAAGAGAAGTGATTGTGGAGAACTTTGTGACACATGATATTATTCTGAATGAAGACGGCAAAGTGAAAATTTTCCGGAATAAGACAGATTTTGTGGTGCATTTTCTGGAACGGGCTGGATGGACGGAGAGACGTATTTTCTTTAATTCTCTGTCAACACCGTTTTTTGTATCGGAACGGTTGCAACCGATGGCTGATAAGGGAGATATTTTGTTTTGGCAGGAGCCTACTTATGACGAGATCCCTGGGAACATGCAGATTATTTTACGGGGACAAAGTACCCGTACCGGACAGATTCTGGTCCAGAAGAAGGATTCTTATGAAAAACTCATGAAGCTGGAAGCAGACCCGAAGATGGTGCACTGTCTGGGATATGTGTATCCTTTTGCCAGAGAGAGCCGTCATGGAAAGGACGTGCTGATCTGCACGAATTCGGAAAACGTGGCACATTGTCACAGAATCGTAAAGGCATTGCCGGAGCTTCATTTTCATATTGCGGCGATCACGGAAATGTCCGCAAAGCTGTTGGCTGTTGGGGCTTACGATAATGTCACAATGTACCCGGGAGTGAAAATGCAGATTCTGGACAAACTGTTTGACAAGTGCGATTTCTACTTGGACATTAATCATGAAGGCGAGATTGTATCTGCAGTCAGCCGGGCATTTCTGAATAATCAGCTGATTCTGGGATTTCGGGAAACCTTACATAATAAGGATTACATTGCGGAAGAGCACATTTACGCGGAAGAGGAACCGGAGAAAATGATTGCGGATCTGCGTAAGTTTGCACTGGAAGAAGACGGACTGGAGCAGGAGCTTGAAAAACAGCATAAGGCGGCACTTGCGGAAACAGCGGAAAGTTATTATAATGTGATAGATGGTTTGTAATTCATGTGGTTTTAGAAGCTTTCACCAGAATATCGTTTATATTATTCTGCTATCTTGGGTGCAGGTGTCACGAGGTAGCTTATATAACAGAGACAAATCGGATGTAGCATATTATGAATTATGCTGTGGTTGTTTCGGGAGGATGACACTTGCAGAATGGAGAATGTAAATTCAATATGAAAGTCTTGGTAACAGGTGTAAAAGGCCAGTTAGGATATGATGTGGTAAATGAACTTACAAAGCGCGGCATTGAGGCGGTCGGTGTGGATATTCAGGACATGGATATCACGGATGCTGCCAGTGTGGAAAAAGTGATCGGTGAGGCAGCACCGGATGCTGTGATCCACTGTGCAGCCTATACCGCAGTGGATGCAGCGGAAGACAACGTGGAGCTCTGCCGCAGGGTCAACGCGGACGGCACACAGAATATTGCCAATGTCTGCAAAAAGTTAGACTGCAAGATGATCTATATCAGCACGGACTATGTATTTGACGGCGAAGGTACCAGAGCCTGGGAGCCCGACGATGAGCGCCATCCTCTGAACGTATACGGACAGACCAAATACGAGGGCGAGCTGGCAGTGCAGAATACACTGGAGAAGTATTTTATCGTAAGAATCTCATGGGTATTCGGTGTGAACGGTAAGAATTTCATCAAGACCATGCTGAATCTGGGTAAGACCCATGATCATCTCACGGTGGTGAATGACCAGTTTGGTTCGCCTACTTATACTTATGATCTGGCAAGGCTTCTGGTGGACATGGTGCTGACCGACAAATACGGCATTTATCATGCGACCAATGAAGGTATCTGTAACTGGTATGAATTTGCCAGCGAGATCTTCCGCAAGGCAGGCATGAACGTGGATGTGGCTCCCGTACCGGCGTCCGAGTATCCCACGAAGGCAAAGAGACCGGAGAACAGCCGCATGAGCAAGGAAAAGCTCACACAGAACGGTTTTGAGAGACTTCCTTCCTGGCAGGATGCACTGGAGCGTTATCTGAAGGAAATTCTGTAAGATTTTCCTGAACAGAGGCCTTGTATAGGCAGGAAAATAACAGGAAATACTTCATGGAGCGGTATCGGAAACGGTACTGCTCCTCTTTTGGTTATCATAATATGAAAAAGTCGTGAAAAACCCTGTAAATTTCACGAAAAACCAGTTGACAACGGAAGTTGGAACAAGTATACTATTAAAGCGTGCCAGAAAAGGTGCGTCTATTATACTATTAAGAAAGAGGTGAAACAGAATGCCAACATTTAACCAGTTAGTAAGAAAAGGACGTCAGACCTCTGTTAAGAAGTCTACTGCACCTGCTCTCCAGAAGGGTTACAACTCTCTTCACAAGAAAGCAACAGACGTTTCTGCTCCCCAGAAGCGTGGTGTATGTACTGCTGTTAAGACAGCAACTCCTAAAAAGCCTAACTCTGCTCTTAGAAAGATCGCCAGAGTACGTCTTTCCAACGGAATCGAAGTTACCAGCTACATTCCCGGTGAAGGTCACAATCTGCAGGAGCACAGCGTTGTTTTGATCCGTGGTGGTCGTGTTAAGGACCTGCCCGGTACCAGATACCACATCATCCGTGGTACCCTTGATACCGCCGGTGTCGCTAACAGAAAACAGGCTCGTTCCAAGTATGGCGCTAAGAGACCTAAGGATGCTAAGAAATAAGTAGTATCTGAGGCGTTTTGAACGTCGGACCGAGAGTTCGATGAAAATCCGTAAGGATTTTTGGAGACGATGCGGACATCGTCTTTGTACCACAAAAACGAAACTAAGAAAAGTGTTGGAATTCTGTGATACAGATATAACAGCGCGAACACTTGGGGAAACACATGTGAGTACCTATGATCTAACGTAAACAATTTGTTAAGGAGGGAAGAACCGTGCCACGTAAAGGACATATTCAGAAAAGAGATGTATTAGCAGATCCTTTATACAACAACAAAGTGGTTACCAAGCTTGTCAACAACATCATGTTAGATGGCAAGAAGGGTGTAGCCCAGAAGATCGTATACGGAGCATTTGCTAAGGTTGAAGAGAAGAGCGGCAAGCCTGCTCTGGAAGTATTCGAAGAGGCTATGAACAACATCATGCCTGTTCTGGAAGTAAAAGCAAGACGTATCGGTGGTGCTACCTATCAGGTACCTATCGAAGTTAGACCTGAGAGACGTCAGGCTCTGGGCCTTCGTTGGTTGACCATGTTCTCTCGTAAGAGAAGTGAGAAGACCATGGAAGACAGACTTGCTAACGAAATTCTTGACGCAGCCAACAATACCGGATCTGCAGTTAAGAGAAAAGAAGACATGCACAAGATGGCAGAGGCAAACAAGGCTTTTGCTCATTACAGATTCTAGTAGGAGGGAAAAAACTTGGCTGGAAGAGAATATCCGTTAGAGAGAACCAGAAATATCGGAATTATGGCTCATATCGATGCCGGTAAGACCACTACTACCGAGCGTATCCTGTATTACACAGGTGTTAACTATAAGATCGGTGATACTCATGAAGGTACTGCTACCATGGACTGGATGGCTCAGGAGCAGGAGAGAGGTATTACCATTACATCTGCAGCTACTACCTGTCACTGGACTCTTGAAAAAGAGACCAAACCCATGCCCGGTGCTCTGGAGCATCGTATCAATATTATTGATACCCCGGGTCACGTAGACTTCACCGTTGAGGTTGAGCGTTCCCTTCGTGTACTGGATGGCGCTGTCGGCGTCTTCTGTGCAAAGGGTGGTGTAGAGCCTCAGTCCGAGAACGTATGGCGTCAGGCTGACACCTACAATGTACCTCGTATGGCATTCATCAACAAGATGGATATCCTGGGTGCTAATTTCTACGCAGCAGTAGATCAGATCCGTACCAGACTTGGTAAGAACGCTATCTGCCTTCAGTTGCCTATCGGTAAGGAAGATGAGTTCAAGGGAATCATTGATCTGTTCGAGATGAAGGCTTATATCTACAACGATGAGAAGGGTGATGACATCACTGTTACCGATGATCTTGGAGATATGGCTGATGAGGCTGCTTTATATCATGATGAGCTCATTGAAAAGGTTTGCGAGCTGGATGATGATCTGACAATGATGTATCTGGAAGGTGAAATTCCTTCTGTTGAAGAGATGAAGGCTGCTTTGAGAAAAGCTACTTGTGAGTGCAGAGCCGTTCCTGTATGCTGCGGTACTGCTTACAGAAATAAGGGCGTTCAGAAGCTCCTGGATGCTATTATCGAGTATATGCCTTCTCCTCTGGATGTGCCGGCTATTAAGGGTGTTGACCTTGACGGTAATGAAGTAGAGAGAAAGTCCTCTGATGAAGAGCCTTTCGCTGCCCTTGCATTCAAGATCATGACTGACCCGTTCGTAGGTAAGCTTGCTTACTTCCGTGTATATTCCGGTACTCTGAATTCCGGTTCTTATGTACTCAATGCTACTAAGGACAAGAAGGAACGTGTAGGACGTATCCTGCAGATGCATGCGAACAAGCGTGCAGAGCTGGAAAAGGTTTACTCCGGTGATATTGCAGCAGCAGTTGGTTTCAAATTCACCACTACCGGTGATACCATCTGTGATGAGCAGCATCCTGTAATCCTTGAGTCCATGGAGTTCCCTGAGCCCGTTATCGAGCTGGCTATCGAGCCTAAGACCAAAGCTGGTCAGGGCAAGATGGGTGAAGCTCTTGCAAAACTGGCAGAAGAAGATCCTACTTTCCGCGCTCATACCAATCAGGAGACTGGTCAGACCATCATCGCCGGTATGGGTGAATTGCATCTGGAGATCATCGTTGACCGTCTGCTTCGTGAGTTCCATGTAGAAGCTAACGTAGGTGCGCCTCAGGTTGCATATAAGGAAGCGTTCACCAAGGCTGTGGAAGTGGATTCCAAGTACGCTAAGCAGTCCGGTGGTCGTGGACAGTACGGACATTGTAAAGTTAAGTTTGAGCCCCTGGAGGCTAACTGTGAGAAGTTTGACTTTGATCCGAAGGCAAACATTCTGATCAACGATCCTCCTACCCTGTTATTCGAATCTACTGTAGTCGGTGGTTCCATTCCTAAGGAATACATCCCCGCAGTAGGTGAAGGTATCCAGGAAGCAGCTCAGGCTGGTATTTTGGGTGGATTCCCTGTACTGGGTGTTCATGCGAATGTATATGATGGATCCTATCATGAGGTCGACTCCTCCGAGATGGCATTCCACATTGCAGGTTCCATGGCATTCAAGGAAGCAATGCAGAAGGCAGCTCCTGTACTGCTTGAGCCGATCATGAAGGTTGAGGTTACCATGCCCGAGGAATACATGGGCGATGTAATCGGTGATCTGAACTCCCGTCGTGGTCGTGTAGAAGGTATGGAAGACATCGGCGGTGGTAAGATGGTTAAGGCTTTCGTTCCCCTTGCTGAGATGTTCGGTTACTCCACAGACCTGCGTTCCAAGACCCAGGGTCGTGGTAACTACTCCATGTTCTTCGAAAAATATGAGCCCGTTCCTAAGAACGTTCAGGAAAAGGTTCTTGCTGCAAAGGCGAAATAAGCGCTAAATCAATAAAAATAACTTGAAAAACCTCTGATTATTTAATATAATCAGAGGTAGCGAGTTAAAAAAATAAAACTACGAAACTGTTTAATTATTTTAAGGAGGACTTAAATAATGGCTAAAGCTAAATTTGACAGAACAAAGCCCCATTGTAACATTGGTACCATCGGTCACGTTGACCATGGTAAAACTACCCTGACCGCTGCAATCTCCAAGGTTCTTTCCGAGAGAGTACCTGGTAACGAGAAGGTTGACTTCGATCACATCGATAAGGCTCCCGAAGAGAGAGAGCGTGGTATCACCATTTCTACCGCTCACATCGAGTACCAGACCGAGAAGAGACACTATGCACACGTTGACTGCCCGGGCCATGCTGACTACGTTAAGAACATGATCACCGGTGCTGCACAGATGGATGGTGCTATCCTCGTTGTAGCTGCTACTGATGGTGTTATGGCTCAGACCAAGGAGCACATCCTTCTGTCCCGTCAGGTAGGCGTTCCTTACATCATCGTATTCCTGAACAAGTGTGATATGGTTGACGATCCCGAGCTGATCGAGCTGGTTGAGATGGAAGTAACCGAGCAGCTGGAAGAGTACGACTTCAATGACTGCCCTATCATCAAGGGTTCCGCTCTGAAGGCTCTGGAAGATCCCAGCAGCGAGTGGGGCGACAAGATCATGGAACTGATGGATACTGTAGATTCTTATATCCCTGATCCTCAGCGTGATACTGATAAGCCTTTCCTGATGCCCGTCGAGGACGTATTCACCATTACCGGTCGTGGTACCGTTGCTACCGGTCGTGTAGAGCGTGGTGTTCTGCATCTGAATGATGAAGTTGAAATCGTTGGTATCAAGGAAGAGACCAAGAAGACTGTTGTAACCGGTATCGAAATGTTCCGTAAGATGCTGGATGAGGCACAGGCTGGTGATAACATCGGTGCTCTGCTTCGTGGTATCCAGAGAACTGAAATCGAAAGAGGACAGGTTCTGGCTAAGCCCGGTACTGTTACCTGCCACAGAAAGTTTACCGCTCAGGTATACGTTCTGACCAAGGATGAAGGTGGACGTCATACTCCTTTCTTCAACAACTATCGTCCTCAGTTCTACTTCAGAACCACCGACGTTACCGGCGTTTGCGAACTGCCCGCTGGTGTTGAGATGTGCATGCCTGGTGATAACGTAGAGATGACCATCGAACTGATCCATCCTATCGCTATGGAGCAGGGTCTTACCTTCGCTATCCGTGAAGGTGGTAGAACCGTTGGTTCCGGTCGTGTAGCTACCATCATCGAGTAATCTTTGATAGATAGTATATAGCTTTTATTCCGGGGAAGTACTTGTACTTCCCCGGTTTTTTACACAATAACGCAGAATAGTAATTCAGAACAATAACTTAGAACAATAACTTAGAACAATAACTTAGAACAATAACTTAGAACAGTAACTCAGAATCGTAACGCAGAATAATAATTCAAAAAATTAATTCAAAGATCATTTTTTCTTTTAACCATTTAATGACACAGTTCTGTGT
>ERZ1034753.393-NODE-393-length-15975-cov-7.898807_pt1 | contig 15975 bp, 12 predicted proteins | sample MGYA00520702_ERZ1034753 | MGnify/ENA primary metagenome ERZ1034753 (study PRJEB33766, sample SAMN09781700) | gut metagenome | biome: gut microbiome | host: Homo sapiens | place: Madagascar | study: EMG produced TPA metagenomics assembly of the PRJNA485056 data set...
AGTCTACGATGTAGTTGAGCATGAAGGAAGAATCGCTGATGCGGTTTCCTGCACTGTCAACGGGCAGACGCAGTCCACGACCCACTTCTTGCAGCTTACTGATCTCTGAACCACTTGAGCGGAGCTTGCAGATGGTAAACACATTCGGATTATCCCATCCTTCTTTCAATGTCCATTTAGAGAACAGGAATCGCAGGACGTTTGGCTTGCCCTCCTCATCCGTAAAGCTTAAGAGTTCTTTCTTGCCATGAAGAATCACCTTCACCTCGTTGGCAATATTCTCATCCGAGTCGTTATTGTCTTGTGAGAAGTATCCTGCACATGAAGCATCTATATTTTCAAGAGTGGCTCTCAGATATGCCTCGTATTCAGGAGTGTTCTGACATGTCAGTTCCTTCTTCACTCTTGCCACCAGCATATCGATGAACTTCTTTCTCAGCCAACCGTCATTCTTGCCATCAGGTCCGCGGAAACTTTCAATACTGTCAATAAAGAACAGAGCCAGTGTCTTGATTGGCAATCCTTCACGACAGAAGTTCTCGCGCTCTGTCTCAAAATGACGCATCAAGGCAAGTTCTATCATGCCCTCCTGATAGGATACGCCATACTGATCAGGGAAAAACTCTTCGCCAGTCTGCTTTTCCTGACCATTGCTCAAGCTGACACTGTTTTTGCTGATAGCCTCTACGACAACGCCATCCAAATCATTATCAATAGAGCCAAGACTCTCACCCACATGAAGCGTGAAAGTCTTACCCGCATTGTCAGCACTTGTCAGCTTCATGTTGGCGCTATCACCTTTCACGGTTGATAGTACCTTCACCTTCTTTTCAGCCTTCTTTCCTCCTGGCAATTCCAGATGCTCTTTTGCAACGCCCTTTATGAGTCCTTGATTGAAAGAATCTGCTGCATTCAAGTCATAAATTAGTTCTTGATAGTCCTTCACTGAATGTTTATTCTTGCCTTTACCGACCGTAAGCTCTGGGAATGTAGCACCATAGCGCAACACCAGCTGAGGTCGGAAGTTCTCAATAAGAGCGGCATACGACTTGCTGCCACGCTCCATACGATGTGGCTCGTCGATGATCAGCACAGGCTTAGTATCCGCAATAGCATCCACTGGACGGTGGAATTCGCCCAACATCTGGTCATAGTCCTCACGGGTAAGCAGCTTTCCATTGGTTAAGAGCTGCGTATTTAGCAACAGCACATATATCTTATGCTTAACATGGTGCGAGCCATAGAAGAAATGTCCTACTGCAGAAGGCATATTCAGACGTCCCTTCTTCTGTTGCTTATGAGGTTCAAGCAAGCACAACTCTATCTCTGCATTGTAGTTGCACACCATCTCAAAGTGGCGTTTCACTTCTTGCTCCTTTAAGAAAGATGCTGTACCAGCCTTGATAGGCAAGGTGGGAACGGCTATAATGAACTTGTTGAATCCGCAACGCTTGTGCAGTTCAAACATGGTTCGGGTATAGACGTATGTCTTACCGGTACCCGTCTCCATCTTGATGTCGAGAAGACGATGGTAAGGCAAGTTTTTAATCTTATCCGACAGCATATAGTGCGTCACCCTTTGCTTGGTGGCTTTATCCAATATATTGCCATTCTTACGCACCAAGCGTAGAGCCTCACCATCGAGCTGTCGCTTCAATAGTGGGTTCTGGTGGCTCTGCTTAGCTGGTTCCTGTATAGAAGCCTCTACAATAGCAGCAACGCCGTCAACAGGCATCGTCTGATGTGCGAGGTTATTTTCGAGTTTTAATTCCATGTATCTTATACTGCCGGGAGAAGTTGATCCAATAAATCTGCAATGACAAAATAGAACTCACCATGATTCCCGTTTGCATCCCGTTTTTCTACTTCTTTGCGATATGCTCTTAAAGAATCAATATCAAGCATTTCCTGAGGATTAGTAGCCAAAAAAGAATAAGCCAGCATTTGTTTGCGCCTTCTTTCTTTCAGACTATGACAATTCAAGTTAAGAGTTTCAATATCCTCTTCTGCTTTCTCGTCCCTCCCTTTCACTTCACCATTTAGTTTATATGAAAAGTGTAAAGCACAATCTGCTTGTAAAGGACTATAATGCAATTCTTTATTATCCTTAAATTCATCACAATGAAGAGTATTTTTTCTTTCCTTCTTACTGTGAATCGTTTTTTTCAATTGTGCCCGTTCCAATTCTGAACTGTGACAAGATAGCAATAGGTTCTTGTATTCTCCAACCAACTCTGGAAACTTACTTCTCGGCTGAACATGTTCAACACTATAATGTTGCGTATCTGGAAATTGAAGTTTCAAGCCACAATAGCAGCATACTCCACCTTGGTCTTGACACATTTGTGCCTGTAAGTCTTTCCAATGCGGAATATATTCCGTACTCCTTATCTGCTCTTTATAGAGGCTATTGCCGTCAAGTGCCTCTGTTTTTTTTCTTGTCAGAAGACTCGCTTCGTCAAGATTCACAGAGGTCAATTCCTGCTCATGCTGAATAACGACAGGAGCATCAAAATGCTTCTCTACATACCTCATTTCCCAATCAATTCTATACGGTTAATGATGGCACGCAACTGAATCAATTCTATTTGGTCAGCTGGAGTCTTCTTGGCTTCAAGTTCTGCTACAGTTGCCTTTGCCGCCTCTGTATTTTTCTCTGCCACTTCATCCCATGCCTTGTCGAAGAGTTCTTGAAACTCAGGTTTGCGCTTGCGCACATCCATAATCTCTTCTAACATCTGATTGTAGTCTATACCATGTATATTGCGACATTCCTCTGGAGCATCGCACGCAGGAGTCATACGCATCACCTTGTTTCTGCCAGTAACTGTATCTATATCCGTCAACACCAATGGTGAATGTGTAGAAACAATAAACTGAATGTTTGGGAAGGTTTCTTGGAAACACTGGAGAATTACTTGCTCCAGTGCAGGATGCAAGTGCAGATCGATTTCATCAATGACAACGATGCCTTCAGAATCTGTTGTTCCATTCAGAATATATGAACGGTACGCTATGTCAAGAGCCATATAGAAGATACGCTTGTAACCGGCTGGCAACTTCTCGAATGGTGGGTTCTGTCCATCTTTCGTTTCCAGACAGAGTCCATCTTCTTCATAAACGCTGACAAATACATTCTGCACATCGATTCCTGGCAGCTTCTTGGAAAAATTGACAAGACACTCCCGAATGGAAGATATTTCTGGGTTATACTTATTGAAATCTTTAAGAGCATTTTCCAATCTTGCCCGATGGAGATCCACATCCTCACGATATTCATTTTCATTGATATCACCTGAAGCCTTTAACTTTTCACAATTAGCCAAAGCCGACTCTTCTTGCATCACATTCATCTTAGCTCTATTCCATATTGTCCAGATTTTAGTTAATCTTGTTATCCAAAGGTCTGAATAAGCCGTTTCATCATCCCAACCAAGATAACCAAGATTACGCAAAGACAACTGGGTCTTTGACAAAGTTGATGCTTTAGTAGAAATATGCGGAAAACTATCAGAGAAATAAGCAAATACAGGGAAAGTACCGGTTTCCTTAATTCTAGACATCAACAGCTTATAAGCAGTTTTATATTTCGAAGGCTGCAATGCAAATGTTGATGTTAATGCATACATATCCCAATCTAAGGTAGTTCCCAAAAAGTCTGCTTCTGCATGGATACAGATGTCAGGAAGAGATAAACCAGACTTTTCATCTCTAACGATGTCTTCCTTCTTTCTATATTGATTAGGTCTAAGAGATGGGAATCCCGAAGACAAAGTGAGTTCGCCTTCCTCCACTTTGTCATTTTTAAAAGCGAAGCTCAACGCCTTATGTATGGCATGTATCAATGTTGACTTGCCCGAACCATTCTTGCCAAACAGTACGGTTACACCGGGTGCAAATTCTATGGTGTAGTCGCGGAAGCAACGGAAGTTGCTGATATGTAATTTCTTTAGATACATCGTATGTTGTTTTTAATATCTTACATCTATGTTTACAGTCAAAGTCTTGTTGCCATCCTTCAGCGTGCGGAGGTTCTTCTGAAGTTCTTCACGATGGGTGAAGCCGAAGCTGTAGCCGAAGATTACAATGTTGTGAGGAGAGAACGGCTCACCATTATACTTATCCATCAAGACAGCGATGCTACTTTCGTCGAAGTCGTGGTCTGGATTTATCATATAGAGGTGGTCATCCTTCCAATAGGCTTTATAATTGCCGAGCATCACTTCCTCTGCATCCTCGGTCAAACCATATCCATCAGCGACGAGCCATGTGCGAAGAACGTTCTCTAAGCCGAAGTCCTTAACCTCTAATGGAGAAATGATATTTATAGATGGGTCAAACTGCTCCATCAGTAGCAAGGTATCTTCCTTAGGCTCTTCCAACGTGTAATGCTTGAAACCAAGGTCACCTGCAAAGAGTGGGTTCTCAGATTTTATCTTCTTGGCGGCTCGCTTGATGCGCTCCACACCAACTTCATCGATGGTTTTGTAGCCTGCTTTGGCAGCTTCGCTGTCTGGCTTGCATGGCTCGGGAAGCTGAACAAGGATATATTTGCGATTACCATTATCTCGGGAATTCAACTCAAGTACTGTATGAGCAGTAGTACTACTGCCTCCAAAGAAATCAACCACATAGCTTTCCCCTAAATCCATAAAAGAAAGAATGTGCTCAATTAGAAAAGTGGGCTTTGGATTTTTGAATATCTGCTTATGTTCAGGGAACAATACTCGCAATTCATTTGCAGCAGTACGTCCATCATATTCAAACACGCTTGAAAACTTGTCTTGATATTCCGAAGCATAAACCTTAATTTCAACAAGTTTAGTCTCATCTTCACCAAACAATATACGACCATCATCTATCATTTTCCTCATAGATTCCTCAGGAAAGCGATACCCCATAAGCGGTTCTTTACAGACTTTCTTGGTTACAGGATGTATAATATCATAGTGATAACCATTTTTGCCAGGGTTGTGGACACTTTGGCTACCAGTATAGACACCACCATCATCAATATATTTATATCGATCAAGTGGGCCCAATTGAGACTTATGCTCTTTAAACCATTTTTTCCATATTTGTTGCAAGTTTTGGCCTTTGAATTTGGAATTCAACTCTTTACCTTTTTCTATAAGAATATCCTTGATATCACTTACTTTTGATTTCCAAGCAGCAGTTATTTGTTGTTTATCTTTACAATAACATAAAATATATTCATGTTCGGACGTTATCTGTGTCGGATTATTGTCTGTAACATTCTTCCAGATAATCTGTCCAACAAAATTCTCCTCTCCAAACACCTCATCGCACAGCTTCTTCAGATTCGCCTGCTCATTATCATCAATGGATATAAAAATCACGCCATCGTCAGTCAGAAGGTCGCGTGCGAATGACAGACGAGGCAACATAAAGGTGAGCCAAGCCGCATGGCTGGCACTTCCACGACGAGTCATAGAAAGAATACGCTCGGCACGCTCAGGACTTACATCCAAGCGTTTGGCAAGATCCTCGGCAGTAAAATTGAACTTGTCATTATACACAAAGCCGTCAGAGCCTGTGTTGTAAGGAGGGTCGATATAAATCACCTTCACCTTGCCGCTATACGATTTCACCAGATGCTGTAACGCATCCAGATTGTCGCCGCTGATATAGATATTCTGACTGTCCTTGTTCTCAGGCTTTGCATTATGCTCATCGTCGGGACGAATAAGTGTAGTAGTGTCCATATTAGTAAGCATACGGGCATAGTTCTTGCCCAGCCAGTTGAAACCGCTGGTTTCATCAGTAATGGTAGTTCCTCCAGGCAATGCAGCCTTGAAAGCCTCTATGTCAAATACGCCATCAGCATGGAAGCACTGAGGGAAGTACTTCTTCAGCGCATCCATTTCCTTCTGTCCCGCTACTGCATTAGCGTTGTGATTCATTATATCTTTTATCATATTCAAGTATTCTTATCATTAACGTTCACTGCAGTCCATCGTGACACGTCTTTAATAAATAATATTAATTATGCAAATATAGTTAATTCCTTCGAAGAACGTAAACAATTCGCAATAAAAATGAGGTTCATCCTGTATTTGGAGTGATACAAACTGTTGTTTAGATTTAATTTATAATTTGCTTCTGCCAATCAGAATCGTACCTACCGTATCTTTGAAGACTTTGCTTTCTATATGATGGAGCAAGCCAGAAAGAAATGGGTAACGGATATCTTCAAGTTGAAAGGCAATGTAAAAGTAATCCTCAAGTAATATATATTCTCTTGTCATTTAATATATATTACTTGCCAATTTATATAATATTAAATGCCAATTTATATAATATTAAATGCCAATTTATATAATATTAAAATGGCAAGTAATATATAATGCTTGGAGAGGAGATTAGGAAGCGGTCGAGGGCTTAGTCGAGTGCCTCGTGAATGTTCCTCATCAGACCCGAGTATTTTGCCCTTTTAACGGCGCTACCTTTAAACAGTCGGCGGTAGTCTTCTTCGGTAAGCAGGAGCCAATCCTCTCGCTTCATGTTGAGGAGTTCGTCAGTAGGCTGTAGCTCGGGAATATCGGTGGGTTGGGAGAAGCGATTCCATGGACAGGCCGTTTGACAACGGTCGCAACCGTAGATAGTATCGCCCATCTTGTCGGATAGGTCTGAAGGAATGTCGCCACGATTCTCGATAGTTTGATAACTAAGACAGTTGCGGGCGTCGAACTGAGTCTTTGCTGTGTTGTCAACAAAAGATAAAGCATGGGTAGGGCACGCATCCACACACGCATGACATTTGCCACAACGCGATGGCATTGGCTCGTCATAGCAGAGTTCTATAGGCAAAAACAGTTCGCCAAGGAAGAACATGCTACCGGCATGTGGGATTATGAGCTGATGGTTGCGACCTGTCCAACCCAGACCTGCCTTAACAGCCCAATAACGCTCAAGTACTGGAGCCGAGTCGCAGAAGGCACGATACGTATCGAAGCCAAGTGTCTCGGCCAACTGACGCAACTTGCCCTTAACTACATCGTGATAGTCTTTGCCAAGGGCATAAGCTGCAAACTGTGGTTCACCTTGTGGCAAGGTATTGGCAGGCGCATAATTCAGTGCCACCGACACTATGCTCTGCAAGCCATCCATAAGCAAGCGTGGGTCGAAACGCTTGTCGGGATAGTTCTCGAGATATGCCATAGTGGCGTGTCCACCCTGGCCTATCCACTTCTTGTACGAAGCCACAACATCCGGGTCAACGGCATTGGCTTTAGCTATGCCACATGCAAAAAAGCCGAGGTTCTTAGCCTCGGCTTTTATTTTTAGAGATAATTGTTTCTTATCCATACGAAGACAATTAGGTTATCTGTACATTCTTGTATTGGCACACTCTTATTCGAATGTCTTAAACTCAAAGCCCTGGTCCTTGAGCCATTTCAACGAACGTGGAAGTGCCGTGCGGAGTTTGCCTATACTCCTTAGCGAATCGTGAAAAGTAATGATTGAACCGTTGCGTGCATACTTGCGCACATTGTCGTAAACCTCGTCGGCGGTAAGCCACTTGGAATAGTCGCGTGTCACAAGATCCCACATCACGATGCGATACTTACGCTTAAGCCAAAGAAACTCTGTATGTGTCATACATCCATGAGGCGGTCGAAACAGGTGCGAACCTATAAGGTCGTTGGCCCGTTCCACATCATCTATATACGTCTTAGCAAGATGTTTGAATCCGCCAAGGTGGTGATAGGTATGATTACCTACTTGATGACCGGCTGCAACTATCTGCTTATACAGCTCGGGATACTTGCGCACATTGTCGCCCACCATAAAGAACGTGGCACGAACACCAAACTCCGCCAGTGTTTGGAGAATGAAAGGAGTAGACTCGGGTATAGGTCCATCGTCAAATGTAATGTATACCGAGCGCTCTGTATGATCCATTCTCCAGGTTGCGCTTGGAAATAACCATCGCAACCACATAGCGGGTTGTTCAATTATCATCTTTCTTCGAACGGCTGTCCGCCTTTTGCTTGATACATTCTATATATTGCATTGGCCACGCCAGACCACTTTTCAGCCTGCTTTGTGTCAGCAAGCTGCATAATGTCTGCTATGCTCTGCATGATGTAGAGCTGGCGCATGAGGTCGTTCTGGCAAAGGTCGAAACGCGGGCCAGTGAGCTGAACATAATAGTCGGCATATCCCTTGGCATTGTCCCAAACCTGCATCAGCACACGCTTAGCATCGGCTTTCTTGCCCAACATAGCATAAGCGCGGGCAATATCGGCAGAGCCAGACATGAATGTGTAAGGCACATTATAGTTGGGCAGCACCTTCTCGCACTTGCGCAAAGCCTTAAGAGCCTTGTCGTTCTTACCCTCCTGGATGAGTTGCAAAGCAAGCTGGGCAAAGAGATGACGATGGGTGAAGCACATACGCATAACTGTCTCGTCGAGATATAGGCCTGGAGTTTCGAGTCCACCAAACTTATAACGATTCATTACATTGTTATATGTCTTCTCCGTATCAAAGTTCTTGGCTCCATTCTTGTTGGTTGTGAACGGAGTGATGCGGTAGGCCAGACCCTCCTGAACGAAGTTGTCGCCAAGGTTCATATAGTTTTCAGAACCTACGGTTGTAGCCACATACAGAGGACGAGTCCAATTGCATTGAGCAAGCATCTCGAGCATCATGAGGTCGTTCTTGTAAAGGGCACGCTTGCCAGCGAGCGAGATAATCATATGGTCGGGTATTGTGTCGCTTGCCATAAGCATACCACTCTTCTTAACAGCTTCCTTGTCGATGGTGAGATACAGAGTGTCGGTAGGTATAACATGTGTTTCGTCATCCTTAGAGCGTACCCAATACTTAAGCACATTCTTGAGCTCGAACGGATTGTCGCCAAGCTGAGCCTTAGCTTCAGCAGGATGCTTAGCATAGAAATCGAGTACTTGCTGCTTGAGGGACGGGTCTACCTGGACATAATCGTTAGTACCAGAGCAGAAGTCGAGACGTGGCCATGAGATAGGAACCGAAGGTGAATCGTAGGCAGGACGCTTCATCTGGTCGATGTACCAGTCGGTCTGCAGGTAAGAAAGGTTGCATACACGAGCGTCGGTACGCACACCCTCAGTCTCCTGATTGTACCAGAGCGGGAAGGTATCGTTATCGCCATTGGTGAAGATGATAGGATTGCCCTTGTCCTGAAGAGTCATCAGGTAGTTCTGACCAAAGTCGCGGCATGTATAACGTCCACTACGGTCGTGGTCGTCCCATGTCTGCGATGCCATCTGAATAGGTACAAGCAGGCACACAACACCTACAATACCCGCAAGTGCAACCTCGTTGCCCTTGACGCGCTTCTTAAGCATATCGTAGATAGCAAGCACGCCCAAACCGCACCAAATAGCGTATGCGTAGAACGAACCGGCATAAGCGTAGTCGCGCTCACGTGGCTGCTGCGGAGTCTGGTTAAGGTATAGCACGATGGCAAGACCCGTCATAAAGAACAGGAAGAATACCACCCAGAACTGGCGTATGCCACGTTGTCCGCGCCAAGCCTGCCAGAAGAGTCCGATGAGACCAAGCAAAAGCGGCAAGCAATAGAACACGTTGTGTCCCTTGTTGTCCTTAAGTTCCTGAGGCATCTTGCTTTGGTCGCCCAGCATCCAGTTGTCGATAAACGAGATACCGGTAATCCAGTTGCCATGCTCAGGCTCGCCATTGCCCTGCATATCGTTTTGACGTCCGGCGAAGTTCCACATAAAGTAGCGCCAATACATGAAGTTGCATTGGTAAGAAAGGAAGAAACGTATGTTGTCCCACTGTGAAGGCATCTTGACAGTAACCATCTCGCCGCAACGGTCGTAAGGTACCTCGTTGCCCTGAACACCTCCAAGCCAACTCTCATATGCCTGTGCGTGAGCCGAAGAGTGCATACGTGGGAACAGCATATTCTGAGCATATACCAGTTTGTCCTTGTGAGAAACCACGAAGTAAGAATCCTTCTCGTCTTGCAAAGCCTTCTCCTTGCGCTGCCATATAGGAGCGCCTTCCTTGCGCTTAGGAATGCACATGTTGCCATCGACATCGAAAGCCACCTGCGATGTGTATGCCTGACCGTAAACCAAAGGCGAGTCGCCATACTGGTCGCGGCTAAGATATGAACCAAGGGTGAAGACGTCCTCGGGCGAATTCTGATCCATAGGCGGGTTGGCTGCCGAACGGATAACGATAACCGCATAGCTTGAATAGCCAATCATAAGCATAAGCATACACAAGAGGGCTGTATTCTTGAAGCGGGCCGAAATAACCGGCACAAGCTGCTTCTCTACCTTGCGGCGATAGCTTAAGCCAAAATAGATAGCCACAAGGATGATGATGCCAATGATAGCAGCCCCCCACTCTGTTCCACGGAAAGGAATGCCAAGCATACCTACCGAGAGAGTGAACGAGATGTTCTGACGCTTGAAGTTGCGATCGACATACGACTCATAAATAGCCCATATAACGATGGCTACAAGCAGAATTATATAAATAATCTCGCCAGTATTGAACGGGCAACCTAACTGATTGACAAACAGCAGTTCAAACCATCCGGCTACAGTAATGATTCCAGGTACTACACCATAGAGAACGCCTGCAACGATGACAAAAGAGCCAACCAATGCCAAGAGCGAACCCTTAAGCTCGATGTGTGGATAGCGGCGATAGCAATAGACAAGCACTATAGCCGGAATACAAAGCAAGTTGAGAAGGTGAACACCAATAGAAAGACCGGTCATATAGGCAATAAGCACAAGCCAACGGTCGCTGTGAGGCTCGTCGGCATGGTCTTCCCACTTAAGGATAAGCCAGAATACAATGGCTGTGAATGCCGATGAATAGGCATAAACCTCGCCTTCTACAGCCGAGAACCAGAAGGTGTCGGAGAAGGTATAGATAAGTGCGCCTACCAAGCCAGATGCCTGTATAGCAATCATCTTGCCGGTGGTCATCTCGTTCCAATCCTTAACAATGAGCTTGCGTGCGAGGTGCGTTATGCTCCAGAACAAGAACAGAATGGTGGTAGCACTAAGCAATGCACTCATTGTGTTAACCATGCGAGCTACCTGAGACGGATCGCTGGCAAACTGAGAGAAGAGATTGGCCGTGAGCATAAAAAATGGCGCTCCAGGCGGATGACCTACTTCCAGCTTATAGCCGGTAGTAATGAATTCAGGACAGTCCCAAAAGCTGGCTGTCGGTTCAATTGTCGAACAATACACGAAGGCTGCAACCAAGAAGGTAAGCCAGCCAAGCACATTGTTCACTAATTTGTACTGTTTCATTTAATTAATTATATAAACTTGTTTTAATTCTGCTACAAGATACATATAGAATGCAAAGTTACAAAAATTTTGTTAGTATGAGCGATTTATGTTAGTAGTTAATAAAAATTAAGCATGATAAAACCTTGGAAAACAAAAAAAGGGAGCCAAACTTCAATTTGAAGTCTGTCTCCCCAACCAGTTATGTATACCTTTTAAAGTATCATTTACTTTTCGAAGTAACGCTTGTACAAGCCCATGAAGCCAGCGCAGTGGCGAGCCTCGTCCTTAGCCATCTCATGAACGGTATCGTGTGTAGCGTCCATACCAGCAGCCTTAGCGTTCTTAGCAATGCGGAACTTATCCTCGCAAGCGCCACGCTCGGCAGCGATACGAGCCTCAAGGTTGCTCTTTGTATCCTTTAATACATCGCCAAGGAGCTCAGCAAACTTGCTTGCGTGTTCTGCCTCCTCGAAAGCATAACGCTTGAAAGCCTCAGCAATCTCTGGATATCCCTCGCGATCGGCCTGACGGCTCATTGCAAGATACATACCAACCTCGCCACACTCACCATTAAAGTGAGCCTCAAGATCCTTAATCATCTCGGCATTGGCTTCTTCCTTACGAGCAGCACCAAGAGTGTGTACTGTGGCGAAGGCAGGACCTTCTGTTGGGTCGTCAAGTTCCTTAAACTTGCTTGCAGGAGCCTTGCAAACTGGGCACTTCTCAGGAGCCTCTGTACCTTCATAAATATAACCACATACTGTGCAAATAAACTTCTTCTTCATAATGTTATTGTTTTTTTAAGTTATTGTATAATGTTATTGTTTGTCAGGAGGTTAGCTTATTTGGCTTGAGCATTCCTCCATATTCTGATTATCCTTTTCAAGACACTCTTTGCAAATGCCTTTATAGTAGAGTTGCACGTCGCTAACCTGATGTCCGCCTATCTCCTTGCACGACAACAGAGGAGAAACCTCGTCGAAGATGTCGTATACACGTCGGCAGCGATTGCAATAGAAATGAGCATGTGCGTTGATGTTTCCATCGTAGCATACCCGATGGTCGTCTATGGTAATCATCTGTGCCGCGTTGTTCTCGGAAAACATGCGCAACGTATTGTAAACCGTAGTTCGACTGAGCGTGGGTATCTTGGAGCAAAGTCCGCGATAAACATCATCCACCGTTGGATGGGTGAAGTGTGTGAGCAGGTAGTGCATTATAGCTATGCGTTGTACAGATGGCTTTATGCCATGCTTAGTAAGTCGTGCTATTGCTTCTTTGTTGTTCATTTCTTATTTATCTTTATTACATTTACCTGTTTTTCTTATTCACAATGCAAAGATACAAAAGATATTTATATGAACAAAACAAATTTGTAAATATTTCAATGTTTCATTTCTTTTAAACAGAAGTTTACTTATTTTAAATCATTAAACGCATATAACGTGTAAGAACTACACTTATACATATAATGTATAAAAATTAATTGATTAACTTTGCAGCATACAAAGACATAGATTTATGAAGAAAGGACTATTCGCCCTTGCCTTGGGCACCTTCACCCTTGGCATAGCCGAGTTTATAATTGAAGGAATATTGACGGATGTGGCACACAACATGGGAGTATCGATACCACAAGCCGGACATCTTATTTCGATTTATGCCTTAGGCGTGTGCGCCGGTGCATTCTCGCTGATATTCATGCACAAGTATCGTCCAAGAAACATACTGCTGTTTCTTTCGTCGCTCATAGCCTTGGGCTCAGCTATTGCCACAATATCTCCAAGCTACGGTTTGTTGCTATGCGCCCGTTTTGTGCAAGGTCTGCCCCACGGAGCCTTCTTTGGTACGGGCGCAATAGTGGCAGTAAAGATAGCCGATAAAGGCAAGGGCACCAAAGCAGTAGCCATGATGTGTGCCGGCATGCCCTTTGCCAATCTTATAGGAGTTCCGCTGGGAACATTCCTAAGCCATATCATCTCATGGCGCATGCCATTTGCCATGTCTACCGTGATGGCTCTCGTTACATTATATATGATATACCGCTGGGTGCCAGATGTAGAGGCATTGCCCAACAACGGCATGAAGGCACAGTTCAGATTTATGCGCAGCCCTGCCCCATGGCTTATTATAGCCGCCACGTTCCTTGGCAACGGAGGCATACTGTGCTGGTTTAGCTACATATCGCCATTATTGCAGATGAATGGAGGATTCAGTGCTGCAAGCATATCGCTACTTATGATTCTTGCAGGACTTGGTATGGTTGTGGGCAACCAGGTAAGTGCGTTTGTAGCCGACCGCATTCAGCCAGGACGCTTCACATTCTACTTGCAGCTGATGGCGGCACTTGCGCTGTTGGCTACATTCTTTCTGTCGTCAAACGGATATATATCAGCCATACTGATGTTTGGCATATGCGCTTGCCTCTTCGGTATAGGCTCGCCAGAGCAATATCTTATAGTAAAGCATAGTGAAGGAGGCGAGATGCTTGGAGGTTGCTGTATACAGGCAGCCTTCAACCTTGGCAACGCCCTTGGAGCATTCCTTGGAGGCTTACCAGTATCAATAGGATTGGGCTACAACTATCCGGCACTTATAGGTGTGCCAATGGCTTTGGCAGGCGCAATATGCTTGCTGATATTCCACAAGAAATACGAATAACAGATAAAATATCGTTTTTTTTGTGTGGACAGCTTAATTTTTCTGCATCATATTTCTTTTAAGGGATATAAGTAGAACTTTTAAAACACACAAGAATTATGAAACGAGTATTTAATCTATTGGTAGTAGACGAGAGTGGCAGCATGGCAATAATCCAGAAGCAGGCTCTGATGGGCATCAACGAGACACTTGAAACAATCGGCAAGATGCAAATGACACACAAGGAACTTGAGCAGCACGTTACGCTGATAACGTTTGACAGTTCGCACAAGCGCCTGATATACGACAACGTTACAGCCGATATGGCTCACAAACTTGGACGCGACGAATATAATCCGGGCGGTGCAACTCCTCTGTACGACGCTATTGGAATGGGCATAGCAAAGATAAACGCGCAGACAACCGATGAGGATTCGGTGCTGGTGACCATTATTACGGATGGCGAGGAGAACTGCAGCGAGGAGTATAATCTCAAGATGATAAAGAACCTTATAGACAAGCTTAAGAAGCAAGGCTGGACCTTTACCTTTATAGGTACCGACAACCTTGACGTTGAAGGCATGGCAGCCGACATGGGCATAGACAATCATCTATCGTTCTGCGAGGACGCAAAAGGCACAGAAGAGATGTTCAGACGCGAAAGAAAATCAAGAGAACGCTTCAATATGTGCATGGCTTCTGACTGCGCAATGCCGGAAGGAAGCTATTTTAAGGAGAAATAAAAAGAAAAGGGTGTGCACTACATGTTTCTATACAAGAAAGAGAAACATGAGGTGCACACCTTATTATATATATATTACATTATTATTTACCTTACAGCACTTCCCAAAAGCTTTCAGGCAGGCTGACGTTCTGCACCTGTCGTGCCTCCTCAAACAATGGGGCAATATCCTCAGGCTCGAATCCGGCAATGCCGCATCCAATTGGCGTTACAAGGAAATGCTTTTCGGGATGAGCCTTGGCATAGTTGATAAACTCGTCGACATAAGGACGAATAGTATCAACACCTCCTTGCATTGTAGGTATGCCATAGCTTTGGCCTTGCATGCCTACACCCTGCCCCATTATTGCACCAAAACGCAAGCGTGCCACACGTGCCGCTCCGCCACCATGCATACCAGCAAGATTGCTGCCGAATACAAATACCTCATTCTCTTTAAGGCTGTCAATCCACTCGGGAGTGATGCGCTGTTGTGTTATTCTATCCATATCTTTTGTATTATAATCCATTTGACTTGGCATAGCCTCGCACATAATGTCAGACCTTGACATTGGCGACGCGCCATACTCGTTGGCAACAAAATAACGTTTGAAGTAAGGCACCACAACGTCGTGCATCATTTTGTTGTAACGTTGGGTTACGGCAGACGCACTCATACCCAACTGCGCTCCAATCTCCTTACCTTTGAATCCCTCGATAAAGAGCATCTGCAGAATAATGGAATTCTTGCTGTCGCGACCATAAAACTTCAGGCAAATCTCGTTGATGGTATGACGGAAGTCGGCAGCAAACTCATTGTCCACCACATCAAAGCCAATATGTGTGCGCTCCTGACGAGCCTCAAAACTCTCGAAACGATGCTCTTTATCAACATCCTTGAGCTTGTCGAGAAGCAAGAAGCGAAATCCATTTACCATCCATGTCTTGAGCGACATTGAAGGCTTACGGTCTTCAAGCTGCAGGAAGTTGTGCTTGCACAAAGCCAGATAATACTCATGCGCAAGAGAGAAGAAGTCCATGCCAGGCTTATGCTGCAAGTCGTATCGTTTGTCGTAGATGCAGTAGGCAACACGACAATAGCCGTAGAAATAATCTTTTACGATGTGCTCGTTGGCATTACGAAATCCTTCGAGAATCTCGTCGTCGGTTAATTGGGTTGTATTTGTAGTCATATTGTTTCAAGTTCTGTTGCTGCAAATTTACGAGTTTCTGAAATAACCACCAAACTTTTTTACACATATAAAATACTCTTAAATAAGTAACAGTTCAGAATAATATTTACATATAGTAGGAGGG
>ERZ1034753.394-NODE-394-length-15972-cov-7.580574_pt1 | contig 15972 bp, 26 predicted proteins | sample MGYA00520702_ERZ1034753 | MGnify/ENA primary metagenome ERZ1034753 (study PRJEB33766, sample SAMN09781700) | gut metagenome | biome: gut microbiome | host: Homo sapiens | place: Madagascar | study: EMG produced TPA metagenomics assembly of the PRJNA485056 data set...
AGCGCGCCAGATTGTGGCTCTGGAGGCCAAGGGTTCGAATCCCTTTATCCACCCTTTTTCATTAGTGAAGTGTCGTAATGGCACGCTTGGTGTCATATTTATAGGGCTATCGCCAAGCGGTAAGGCACAGCACTTTGACTGCTGCATTCGCTGGTTCGAATCCAGCTAGCCCAGTCTTATATGGAGCATTAGCTCAGTTGGTAGAGCACTTGACTTTTAATCAAGTTGTCCGGGGTTCGAATCCCCGATGTCTCATGACTTAAAAATAGCGGTTAAGCCAGTAAAATCAAGGCTTGCCGCTATTTTTTATGTGATAAAAAGTAATCACAAGTAATAGGTTCTAAATGTCTAAATAATGTCTAAAACAGCATTTAAAAACATAGATGTCTAAAAAATGTCTAAGAAAAATCCATAAAAAATTATTACATAGCCAGTGCATCCGAGACAGCGTCTGCAACGTTCTCTTTTTCCTCAACAATGTGATTGTAAACATTCAGCACAACAGCAATCGTATCCCCCATGAGCTGTGCAATTTTCTTAATACTGATCTCTGGCACTTTATAGCAAAGCTGTGTGCAGTAATTGTGCCGGAAGATATGAGCGGTCAGATCATCTACCAGAGGGAATGCTTTCGTGCCTCCGGCAGCAGTATTCATCTTACGGATAATGGAAGCCCACATCTTATCGTAGGAAGATTTTGTAATATGAGAGCAGGTGCGGCAATAAAACAGATTTGTACCATCAAGGGTAGAAATATACTCTCTCATAAAAATACCGGCTGTATGGGGCAAAGGAATGGTTCTGACACCATTATCAGTTTTCGGATAGTCTTTGATTTCAGGATCATTTTTATCAAAGATCAGAACCTTGTTGATGGAGATGGTATCGCCGGACTTATTAAAATGAAAGTCAAACCGGGTGAGCGCAAGAGCTTCCCCTTTGCGAAGCCCACAGTAATAAATAAGAGTAAGAAAAGCACGTTCCAGGCTCGTAAATACACCGGAAGAGAAACAATCCTTTAAAGCGGATTTCTCAACATCAGAGAGCGGCCGCTTTTCCTGACGTTTATATTTAGGCAGTGCAATGTCATCACAGATCTGTTCAAAATCATCCTTGGTGATAAAGTGATCGGAAACAGCCATACGCATAATCTGCCGGAAAGTGATATAAATAAGTTGGCAGGTACGAGGCTTATCAACAGCGTTTGCGATTGCCTGTTCAAAATGACTGTGGCGGATATCACAGAGCTTCACATCCGCAAGAAAGGAAAAGTGAACCTCGACGATATTATCGTACATCGTCTGTGTATTCTTCTCACGCACACTCTTCTTAGTCTGCAGCCAGTGCCTTGCATAATCCTGAAACAGATATTCATTTGGAAGTCGGCTTTGTCCGGTGCGGATTTCCTCTTTCAGAGCATTTACTTTATTTTCCAGATCACGGCTGGATTTACTGGAATAGAGATTGATCCGGTGTTTGGTACCATCCGGGTTAAATGTACCATCCCATGCTTTGGTACGGTACAGACCGTCTTTTCCTTGTTTGTATTTTGCTTTTGCCATATTGCATCCTCCTTAAAAATGGGTATAAAAATAACAGCCAGCGCAGATAAACGCTTGCGGTAGCTGCCTTAGAATGATACAATATGCTTGCTAGGGCTATCGTATCATTCGAGAGCTTGTGCCTCCGGTATTTGCAGTGCCGGGGGCATTTTCAGTTGGTGACAATTTGTCACCATTTGAAATATTACGATACAGATGTTGCACCGGTACAACTAAGATAAAAGACCGTAAGGATCGTCAGATTCTGGTTCAGGCTCAATGTTTGCATCGTCGATTTTACGATAAATTTTAAGAGCGTAGTGGGCGACATCTTCTGGCAATGTATAATAAGCACGAGAATCTGGTAAAGGAAGATCAATGTCAGCATAATCACCTAAAAATAATGATACCAAATCGGCACGCACATTAGGTACTGCTTGATCAGCAACCGATTTCAGAGCCTTACGCATATCAGCAACCGTACAGTTATTAATCAAAGTACTTCTGTCAGTACAAGGAGTAACTAATTTTTTATCAAGAAAAAGCTGTGCGACATTGTCATCGAGAGGATATCCACTAAAAACTTTTTTAGTTGAATAAGCGTGGCAAAAATCTCTAAAAATAAGTTGATGCTCCTGTGAGAAAGAAAATACTAAAGCCATGATCTCTTTGAGAGGCCTACGATTTACAATAGCATGATCCTCAACAATAGAATCAGGAGAGGCAAGACCATTGTGAATCTCAAGTTCCTTGCGGAGACGATATATGTGTTTGCACGGAAGCCGACGCACAAACCAGTCACGGCAGGTACAACTGGTAAGGGTGGTTATATAAGGAGACTTCCCGGAGCCTTTAAAAACAGCAGTCTGATTTTCAAAATCAACCTCAACAGGAGTACATTTACCTTCCAGCGCACTCTTTTGTCTTGATATCTGATCGGGCTGATTATCAATATCAGAAGATTTTTTAATGTGATCTATTTTTTCTTTATCATATGACGGACGTGCAATAATCTTAATCAGTCCAAGTTCGGAAGCAAGCCGATACATATGCTTGCAAGGAAGATGTCTGGATTCAAAATCAGCACATGTACAGTTTGATAAAGTGGTGACATAAAAAGGGAGCTCACTGGTACTGGAAAATACACCGATTTTATGGAATTTATCAATTTGAAATTTAAACGGATAATTTTCAGACCGTTCCTGACGGTCAACCTGTTTCTGATCGCAGTGAATAGAATAGTCCCAGTCAGGCCATTCACTAAGAATATGGCATCTACCATATGTAAGATCGTATGAATTATTCATAAAAATACCTCCAAGAACATTTGATTGGAATAAAATACCGAATGACAAAACATAACCACGTTAAGTAAAATATAGCGTGGAGGCAGCATGACAGTTAAAACATGGGAAGCCCGGACAGCAAAAGGAATCACATTAAAACAATTAGAAGGGCTGTCCGGGATAAGTAAGACCGCACTCAATAATATTGAGAACGGAAAAACCTCTCCAACCATGCATCAACTGGAAGCAATCGCAAAGGCGCTGGATGTAAGGATCACGGACCTTTTTGACAGCGAATACAAATAAATCGTATCATTTTTCGATGATAAAATCATCAGTTTCGTACCGATTTCCCGAATTACGGAAATATGACTGGATACTATTGCATAAAACCGTCGAAACGATAAAATAAAGAAAAGGGGGCGGTCTCATGGATCATACAAAAGAAGAAATTATTAAAATGGTGGAGAGGATGAACAACAAAAGATACCTTGATTACATCCACCGCCTTTTAAAAACTCTTCTGGAAGAGCAGGACTAAGTGAAAGCTTAGTCCTGCTTTTTTTCTGCAAGTTCCATCGCTTTGCGTTCCAGAAACTCCCATTCCTCAACACTTAAATTTGCCAGCATAGAGATAAAACGGTTCTTAAAAGAATCGCTTTCTTCATTTAAAAGAAGCTTGGTCAGCCTGGCAATATCTGCGTTCCGGTCGAGTGGCAGGAACATATCACCTTCCCCGGTACGGAGCCACTCTTCATTTACATTAAATTCCCTACAGATAAGATTAATCACAGCGTCAATGGGCTCATTACGTCCAAGCTCGTATTGCGCAATGGTATTACCTTTAACACCAATTCGTTCACCGAATTTCTGCTGTGTAAGGTCCAACGTTTTCCGCAGTTTTTTTAAACGTTCATTCATCAAGTCACCTCTTTTCCCTGTCTCCACTATAGAAGCAGTTTATAAAAAAGTCAACAAAAAACTTCACAAAAACAAAAAACTTCACAAAAACAAAAAATAAATATTGACAAACTTGTATATGAGAAGTAAAATGTTCGCATAAACAAGAAATAAAGCATACAAGAAAGGAGAGGAAAGAGACGAGCACGAAATGCCAGAATTGTGGAAATACAAATATATCTGATTCAGCAAATTTCTGTAATAAATGTGGAAAAAAATTAAAAGAGACATGTAAGTGTTGAATGAAGAATGAGGACAACTACAATTGCGGAAATGATAGCTGTCCTGGATATAGGCTCTTCATCAAAGAATCAAACATATAGAGAGGAGGGAAAAGAAAACGAAAGAATTTAAGGAATATATACTACTTCAAATCAATAAGGAAGAGTTCATCCAGATACTTCACCACATGCACATATTCGAAACCATGACACGGAGATTGAAAATAATGAGAGAGAATGCGCAGGCAGCATTTAAATATGATTACAAAGGCAGAGGAGTAACACTGGACTTCCAGACAAAAGGGAATATACCGGAAGCGCAGGTAAAAGAAATCTTTGACGAAGAAAATTATTATCCATCACCGGAAAATATGGTTCCACAATCAATACTGCCGTTTGAAGTAGAGGAAGGACAGTTTGAAAAATTCAATGAATTTAAAGACTATAACATAGGCACATTAAATGAAATCGAATTAAATAAGCTGCTTTCCAAAATGAGAGCGGTAGAAATAGCACTGACGCGGATTTCTTTTATGAAAGAAGATGCAAAATGCGCAGTGGAATACAACGAAGCGGAAGAGGGCATAACAGTAAAACTTCTAATAAAGAAAGACAAAAAAGTCAACGGCCGGGAAATAAGAGAGTACAGAAAAGCTTTAGTCTCCAGAGACAAGCCAACACAGAATCAGACATAATCCCGGCCATAACAATCAATTGTCCAAAGAAAAATCATGCGATACAAGGTGAGCCGGGATGCCTATCGCTTCCGAAAGCGAATCACCACCATACCACGATACTTCGTAGACATATGGACAATCGGTGAGAAAGCAGTCGCAATCATAAGAGTCAATCAGATGATACAGGCGCAGAGCTTCCTCTGGCGAATAAGAACGCAGATCAACATAGTATGCGTTTTCACTATCAAGATGTTTAAAAGACATGATAAACCTCCAATCATTTGTACTTGGGTGCGCCAACACCCTGTAAGGAGATTTTATCATATAGAAACCAACAAACCAAGCACACAAGAAAGGAGAGGGAAGTTGGACGTCAAAATAGTTAGAGTTGACAATCGGAGTTTAATGCAGATCGGAGAAACTCAAATAGAAGTAGCTGACTACAATATTAAAAGCTCCGCAGATGGTTCTACAGAGCTTTCAGTAACGATTAAAGAAAATGCTCCTACGTTTGAGTTATCAGCCAGTTTAGAATCACCGAAGAAACAGTGCTAGTTATCCATGAATTACGTTCCATGACGGCGGAAAATTTTGAAAACAAACCTTTTTGAGGTGGAACCTGATTATTAACGATCATTTCCAAAAGAGAGACAATTTTCTGTAAATCTTCTTTGTCAGAAGAAGAGGAGGCAGATATTTGCTGTTTGGCATTTTGAATAGTGTCGTTGTAATTCAGAACAACATGAGATTGAGTTCCAATAACTGAACCATATGCATTTTCAATATGAAATATATTGCTGCCAGACGGGGTAGAATGCAAATATTCGTTTTCGGTTAAATAGAAAGCCTTCAGTTGACTAGGCTCTTTCATAAAATAATCCGTAATAGTGTCTTTGATATAGAAACGCTCATTTTCGGAATTAATAACCCAGTCGCCACGTTGTATGTCAGTTTTGGGTTCAAAACCAATATAAGGTTTGTGAGTAGATTTTTCGTGATTCGAGATTCCATCGTAGGAACCGATAATTACGGAATCACGTTCTACGTCATAGGTTTGTCCATGAGTTTCAAGCAAAAGTGAAAAGGGAGATGGCATAAAATACCTTCTTTCGTGTTTATACTCAGACATTAAAACGTCCTGTAAGGGAATTGTAACACACAGAAACAAACAAACCAAGCACACAAGAAAGGAGAGAGAATGAGAAAAATTGATTACGAACACACAATGGCGAGTATTAAAGCCCCTAAATTAGACAGTGCACTCGGAATAATCATGGCAATCTCAAGTCAATGCTTCGAACGGACAAGAGATAAGAAAAAGTTCCGCATCGTAGTAGACTACGACGCGGACGAAAGCAATATGGTGGATATTAAATTTTATGATCTCACTCAACCTTGTTTAAACAAAGACCATCAGGAAACTTAATAGTGGATATATCAACGCGCTTATCAACGAGGATATATCCTGTTCTGGGCGGATTCATGCTGTAATAGACACCAGAATCAGAAATAGATTCCAAAATGGAATAGCACTTATCCCATTGATCAGCAGGAACGTTTTGATAGTCATAATCATAACGGAATAGACACATAAGCACACCTCCTTTATTAAATTTAGGTGCTGGAACACCTGAAAAAATTATAGGACAGGCGGTGCGGAAAAACAACACAGACAATATATAGGGAGGAATAGTTTATGTCAGAAAGAGAACAGCAGATTTTAAAAACATTAGCAGATGTCATTCCAAAACTTTCGGAAAACGAAAAGAACCGTCTTCTCGGATACGGTGAAGGAATGGCGGCAGTGTGCCAACGGAGAGACAGAGAAGAAAAGAGAGAATTGCAGATGCAACATTAATGAGACTGTGACAAATTGTCACGGCTTGAAAGGAGAGAGTATGACTTATAAAAAGCCAGTTATGAGGTTATCAGAACTCCAGAAGATGGGATTCCCAAGGGAATACCTGTTTAAAGCGTATCGCACAAGAGGTCAGAAGTTTGCGAGAAAGATTGACGCAACAAAAACGAACAGCCCGATCATTTTCGATACAGAAGAATTTGATAAATGGAGAATTGCCAACCCACAGTAAGGAGAATCATATGAAAAAGTTAGTGGCAGCAGTAGCAGGAGCAGTATTGCTCACACAGTCAGTACATATTGAAGCACAAGCACCGGGAGTGCGGGAAACTGTAGCACAGATGCAGGAAGAAAAGAACAAATGCTCTGACGAGGCAAAAGAAGAGATTTATTACGACAGTCTGGAACTGCTTGCAGTATGCGTAGAGGCGGAAGCCGGGAATCAGAGTCTGGAAGGAAAGAAAATGGTCGTGGATGTCATTTTAAACCGGGTGGACGATAAAGACTGGCCAAACACGATAGAGGATGTGATCGCACAGTACAACCAGTTTTCATCTTTCACGAATGGCGCGATGGACAATGTGATTGAACCGTCAGAAGAGACAATAATGGCAGTACAGCAGGAATTAAAGGAGAGAAGCTACACAGAGTTATTTTATTTTACCGCCGGAGATTACGGAAAGTATGGAACAAGGTGGAAGAAAGTAGGAGACCATTATTTCTGCACGAGGTAGGGAGTATGGAAAAAGAGAAAGTAAAAAGCTTTTTAATAAGCGAATATGAACGCTGGTTTTCCGTGACGACGGATGAATTAAGAAAATCCAGAGAAGACGATGAAACAAAAGCAGAACTTTTGGAAAGAAGCAGGGAGCAGCTTGCCGGAATGTTGATGTTCATCCGGGGGACAGGTGCGATCACACAGACAGAATTTCAGACCATGTATGAAGAAATGAGAGACAAACTTGATCCACACAAACTATATAATTTCAGAATAATTATGAGAACGGAGGTGTTCCATGCTGACAGTAAATGAAACAGTGGACAAACTGTATAGACAGCCGGAAAAATTTGAACAATGCATGGATGCAGGGGATTACAGCAGGGCGAAGTGGTGTTTTATCAACACAGTCTTTGTATCAACTTTCATCGAATTGGATAAAGAAGCAGAGGATAGGTTGTTTGAAATGTTTTCAGAAGAAAAAGTCAGAGAGGCATTTGGAGGAAAGAGAACAGATGATAAAGGATACAGACCTAGTTAAAAAGCTCAGGCTCCAGGCTGACGTATTCAGACATCATTTTAACCGGAAGGAATACATAGAAGCAAAGATGGTCCGGGAAATCGCCGGGATGGTAGCGTTGTTTATAGAAGTCCCGGAGGATCTTAAAATGGAACTTTTTGGGGACAGACAAGGAGATGAACCAGTAGAAGGATTGTTTAATGAAGAGAAATGCATTAAGGCAGGATTTGAGAGCATTAAGAGAGGCTTTGATATGCAGCGCATGACATATGAGGATGTCATGGCAGTGGTAAAAAGAAAAAGCGATTAAGAAACGGCCATTTCTTAATCGCAGGAGTTTTTGTTAGGACACATAAACTCTATATTTATATTACCACAAAAAGCCTGAAAATGCAAGGAAAACGGGGATTTTCACCCGGTCTATTTAACAATATAAGTATATTAAACTTAGAAACATTTAGAGGTAGACATGTATTGGAAGGACACATATGAGTTTTTAAACAGCAATGACATTGAGTATAAATGGGAGGGAAAATACGGAGCGAAGGGAGAGAAGAGACAGAAAAAGAAGAAAGCCACCCCGGAGCAGATAAAAAAGCAGAACCAGTGGAAGAAAGAGAGAGAAGTGTGGAGAAAGATCAGATGGAATTTCTACGAAGGAGATCTCTGGACAACACTGACTTTCCCAGAGGGCACAAGAATGTCATTGCAGAAGATAAAAAAGATAATGACTAATTTCTGGCAGAACATGAGAAGGGCGTACAAAAAGAGGGGGAAACAGCTTTTATGGATCATGCGTATCGAAATCGGAAAACGCGGAGGAATACATATCCACATTGTAGTGAACAAGATACGCGGAGAGCCGACAACAGATGAACTGATCCAGAGGTACTGGAAGAAACACGGATATGTAAATTTTACACCGCTGTATGAGGATGGAGATTTCCGTCGCCTGGCAAATTATATTACAAAACCACTGCCGGACGAAAACGAGGATGGATACGAGCAGCTATCGCTATTCTCACCGGAGGAAAAAAAGGAATGTTCCACATATTCATGTTCGAAAAATCTGGTCACAAAAGAACCGGAGAGACAAAAGTATTACAGATGGACGGTCAGAAAAATCATAAAAAATGGACCAGAACCGACACCGGGATATTACATCGATCCGGAAAGCGTGGTGTGTGGAGTTAATAAATACACAGGCTTATCTTATCTGCGTTACACGGAGGTAAGGATAAAACCATTGAAAAGAGGTGACAGCGGATGAAGGAAGTGAGCATTTACATAGTGACCGGGATCAAGGGCAGATGGCAGCAGGACGGACATATAGGGTATGCGCTGGAATATTACAAAGAAAACTGCAAGTATCCGGCGGTGATCAGGGAAGTTGTACCGGTGCAACAGATGAATGAGAACCGATCGACCTTAGAATCTCTTATCATGGCACTACACCGGATGCGGGAAAAATGTATACTGACCGTCTACACGGAATCCAAGTACATCTACAACGGATATGAGGATGCAGAGTATGTAAAACGCTGGAAGAAAAACGCCTGGATGAAGTCGGACGGACACGAGATCAAGAACCGGGACAAATGGCAGGAGCTTGACCGGCTGATACAGGGAAATCTCATAAGGATTTTATTAAATGAGAGAAACGCTTATACCGAGAGTTTACGGGAAGAAATCAAGATGAAGGAGAGATAGATATGGCATTATTTGAGAGATTTGGAGAATTTGACTCCGCAGAAGAATTAAATGCAACCGCAGAAGGACTGAAAGCAGAGGGAAATCTGGAAAGCCTTAAGGTTTTGGCAGTAGAAAATGGTCTGAGTGAGTATGATGCAGAGGATTATGCAGCAGGCGATGTGGAAGAATTGGCGAGCAAGCAGATGGCTGCAATCGGAAAACTGAAGGTTGAAAGTGAAGAATTGAAGATTGCAGGCATCATGGAAGACTGGAAAGATACTGTGGCAGAAGAATGTGCAGAAAATGAAGCTTTATGTGCCGCAGTCAGAAAAAAGGATAAAAGCTTAAAAGAATGCATGGCGAAGCTGATACAGTTTGCTTTTGAGAACAAGGTACAGGTAAATGATGAAATCATTAAGATTACAAAGGTAAAGCATAATGGAAAGCTGGAAAATTTCAGAGGGCCACTTTACCTTGGCATACCGAATAGGGCACAGGTGAGAGATATAGCCAGAAAATATTACTTAGGAGAATAGGGATATGCTTGCTTATAAAGGATTTAATAGTGATCTCACCTGCACAATGGGAAAAGGAATATTCCAGTATGAGCAGGGAGTGAAGTATACAGAAGAAAGTGCACACTGCGGACAGGATGGATTCCACGCAACAGATAACCCGCTGGGAGTATTGAGTTATTATGACAAGCCGGATGACCGTTATTTTCTGGTAGAACTTGGAGGAAACATTGACGAGGACGGCGTCAACAGCAGGATATCAGCACCGGAGATCACTCTGTTGAGAGAGATATCAAAAACAGAGATGTACACGAGAGGACTTATCTGGATGTCGCAGCATCCAAAAGCAGAAGATGATTCAGTTGTAAGAAAAGACAATGGAAATGCGGCAGGGACAGGTCATGTGCTCGTAAGAGGAAAACACCCAAAGGCAAAGGGAAAGAAGGGCGATATGCTTTACATTGCCAAAGAAGACAGCAATGGAGAGATAACAGACGCCGGAGTATTTGAGGTGGGAACGGACGGAATTGAAGAAAATGTATTTTATGGCGTAGATGGGAAGGTGGCAGAATGAATAAAAAAGAACTGGAAAAGCTCCGGACACTGAACGCGACAAAGAGCATGATAGACGCATTGAAAATGCCAGGCAAAAAGAAAGATTGGTCTAAAAAAGTACATGAATACAAGTATTGGGTAGCTGCAAGATGTCAACAGTTAGACGGAATATTAAAAGTCTCAATCTGCACGAGAGAGGATATCGAGAAGGATATCTTGAAACCAAAATGGGATATTTTCATCAATTATGAGGGAGAAAGCTATATCACAAGAGAGAGACAGGAAGACGGAACGTATAAGTGGCGTACAGCAATGATCGGTAACTTGGAAGAAGGCTACTGGTATAACAGAAAATACGATACATACATGTATTTTAATGCCGGGGGCTTATATACGATAAAAAAACTGCTTAAAACCAAGCAGGCAGGAAGTGCCGGGATCATGGAATGGCAGCAGAGTTGTAAAAGAAGACGGGAAGATAAGAGGATAAATGAGCAGATAGATAAGTGGGATGAAGTAATGAAACAGATAGGAGAGCCACCAAAAGGTTTTAGAGACTGGTATCAGCACAATGGATTTGAGGGTAGCAATTTTATCTACTATAAAGGTGCAGGGGCAAAGACGGGTTACTGTACATCATGTCTGAAGACAGTGCCGCTTAAAATAGTACCTAAACATCATATGCAGGGAAAATGCCCGGTATGTCATAAACTTGTAACTTATATCTCACGCGCAAAAAAAAGAAACGACATAAGAACGAGAGGCAAAGCGTTTACCTGCATCCAGCGGTATAAAGATGGACTTATCCAGCGCAGGTTTGTAGCAGGGCGAAGGGATGTAACAGACACTAAAAATGTAAATGAGTGTAAATTCTGGGAAATAGAGACACACAGACAGATTGTACGGGAAAACGAAATCAAAACCTATGAATACGGAGAGTATAAGAGACGGAGAACATGCTGGTATGCGATAAATATAGATTTTATACCAACAGATGATACGAGAATATATACAAGAAATATTTCGAGTGTTTTCAAAACTTCAAAGTCATCATATCCGATTGCAGTAAAAAGTGGATGTTCAGAGGATGTAGGGCGTTATCTGGTGATGGAGAAAAAGAGACCGCTGATAGAAATGTGCATGAAAGCAGGACTTACAGAGCTTGGAAAATATATATTGAGCGACTGGGCGTACAAAGAAACACAGAAAAATGAAAATGCACATGAACTTGGAAAGATGCTCTGCATTGATAAGGGGAGGTTAAAAAGGCTAAAGGATATAAATGGGGACGGAAAGATTTTGAAGTGGCTGCAGGAAGAAAAGAGAAATAACACCATATACCAGGATGAGGACATCAGGACCTTATGCGAGGCAGGCATCTACCCGGAAGACACAAAACGCAAAAATCCTTTTCAATATCTGTCAATACACAAAGTCTGCAACTATCTGAGAAAACAGCAGGAGTACAGAAGATCACTTGGAAGAAAAGAGAATATGCGTTATCTGTGGAGTGACTGGTGCGATTATGTGGACATGATGCAGAAAATGAAAATGGACTGCACGGTAGAACTGCTTTTAAAACCGAAAGACCTCACAGTGGCACACAATGAACTGGTGGCGAGGATATCACTTAAGGATTCAGCAAAAGAGATCCGGGAAAAGGAAAAGAAATTCAAAAATGCCAAGAGCCTGGTAGAATCCGGAGAACTTACAAAATATGAATACAGTGAAGGCAGGTACTGTATCGTTGCTCCAAAAAGTATCAAGGACATTTACGAGGAAGGAATTGTATTAAAGCACTGTATTCACACATGCGATATTTATTTTCAGAGAATGGATATCAGGGAAACATACCTGCTGTTCCTGAGAAGGGCAGCAAGACCGGATGTACCGTGGTACACGCTGGAGATTGAGCCAGGAGGAAATATAAGACAGAAAAAGTCAGTGCTGAATGAGGCATATAAAGATCTTGATGATGCACTTCCGTTTTTGAGAAAGTGGCAGCAGTGGGTAAAGAAAAATCTGTCGGCAGAAGATAAGAAGCTGGCAGAAAAGAGCAATAAGGCAAGAATTAAGGGATACAAACAGTTAAGAGAAGAAAAGAAGCTGATCTGGCATGGAAGATTACAGGGAACCTTGCTGGTGGATGCACTGGAAAATGATTTTATGGAGGTAATGTGATGAACGAAGTGATCGAATATAGAAATTATACAGAATACAAGCAGGAGCTTGACACAGAGTTAAAAAAGACCGCGGAGGGATTTGTCCGTATCGGATATCTGTTAAAAGTGGCGCGCGATACCAGAATTTTAGCGGAATCCGGCTATCAGAATGTCGTAGAATTTGCCAAGGCAGAATACGGGATCGATAAGACGCAGGTATCCAGATTCATGAACATCAATGATAAGTTCTCCGAGGGCGGATACGCACCGGAACTCAAAGCAGAATATCAGGGATTTGGATATGCCAAATTATCAATAATGCTGTCGCTGCCGGATGAAGTAAATGAGGTACTGACACCGGATCTGAGCAAGTCAGAGATTCAGCAGCTTAAAGAAGATGTGGACGAGGAAAAAAAGACCACAGATATTGAGGTCATGCTGGAAGAAAAGGACAGTGTGCAGCAGTCACTTGATACAAACCTTGAAAAAACCATGTATCAGTTAGGTAAAGATGCACCGGAAATATACGAAAAGCTGTGGACTTCTGCTGTTAAGAATGGAGAGACAGGAAAGCAGTTCATTGAGAACCTCATACCGAATGAAAAAGCAGTCTACACGGTCCGTATTCCTGGAGCAGGTGCACATATGCTTGCGATTACAGAAAACAGTGATGAAGTAAAGCTTTTGAACCTGCGTGATGCGAGCCGGAACGAAATGTACAGCAAAGAGGATATTGAAAAAGCATTTGGGAAGATCAGCCATGCAGCAGGAACATGGAGAGAATCCTGGGAAAAGGAATACGGCGAGCAGTTACCGGAAGAAAAAGGAAAAGTTGCACCGGTACAACCGAAATCCGCACCAAGAAAAGAGAGCAAAGTTATCTCAACGATCAAAAAGAAGGATGATGTGCAGCAGGCAGCAGAACCACCGAAAGAGCAGACACTTCATGATATTGATCCGGAGATTCCAAAGCCGGATCCGAAGAATACAGAGGAAAATGTAACAGAATCCGTTATAAATGACAACGAAACTAACAAAAATGTTGTAAATTTACCGGAAAACGTTTCAAAACCGGAAGAAAGCGTATCAGAACAGGGAGAAAACGTACCAGAGGAGAAGATACCGGGACAGGACGACATCATGAACCACCCGGAATATTTGCCGGAAAAGAAAACAGACAAGCAGATCATTGAGGATGCCAAAAGAACGGTTGAAGCTATCCGCTTAACCCTAAATGACTGGGAATATACGATACCACAGGGAATGCTGGCTGCCATATTAGATCGTGTTGAATATTTAAAAGATACTTTACAGGAACTGGTCAAAGGAGATGCCGATGAGGATGATGTTTAGGATCAGGCTTTTCTTATGGGCGGCATGGGTGAGGATACCGAAGCCGTGGAGAAAAAGAAAATACAATAAAATATTTGAGCGGATGCAGCAGGCGGTGAAGAGATGAAAAAAAGCAAAAAAAATAAGGTCAACTACAATTTTCCAAAAGAAACCTGTGAACTGATCGCAGAAAGGGATGGTAATGAGTGCCTGTTCTGTAAAATGCAGTACCACATGGACAAGTGCAGATCAGAAATGCTCTTAGGGATACCGGACATCATGCATTACATAAATAAGAGCCAGGGCGGACTTGGTATTGAGGAAAATGGTGTGCTTGGATGCAGGTTTCACCACGGATTGCTGGATAATGGCAACCTCGGACTCCGGCCGGAAATGTTAGAGATCATGAAAGAGCATCTTATGCAGCAGTATCCGGATTGGTCAGAGGACAAGCTTGTCTATAAAAAATGGAATTTTCCAACTTTTGAATAATATATCACAGTAACTGTCAACAGAGGATTTCCGGAAGCATAGCTGGGGCTTTCGGAAGAAAGGAGAAACATTGGAAAGATTAACATACGTGACAGAGCAGGGAGAAGTACTGTTTCAAACAGAAGATTTATCAGAAGATGAAGGAGTGACAATTGAAAAAGCATCATATGAAAAGTTCGGCAATATTGGTATGGGCGGAGAACTTATAGTAAATCTTGACGATGCAATAGCAATTATAGGAGGAGAAACAGAAAAGAAGAAAAAATGGTGCAACACATGTCATGCGCAGAATGATTGTGAAGATAAAGAGAAATTTTTAAAGTCTGATGATGGGGTATGCTTTATGCATGCATAAGGGAGGTAGAAAGATGAAAATATTTCCAATAATAGAACCAAGTTATAAAAGCACAGAACATATTCCATACGACGTGATTGCACCGCATGAGCAGCAGGCACTGAACAACCACGGACAGACACTTGAGACATTAGCTAAAAGAGGAGGACTTGGTTGGTCGGAAGCATATGCAGTGTTAACAGATAGCGAGTTTCCTCGTGGCAAAGATTATATTTCAGAGGAATATTACAAAGAAAAAGTCAAGGAAATTGTCTCAAATTATGAAAACCAAAAGAACAAAAGAACACTGCTGACAGAAGTAAAAAACATGCTAACCAAAGAGAGACAAGAAATGCTAGATAAAGAACTTGTAGACATATGTAGAAACCATATATCTGCAAGATGTACAAAAGTGGATGAAAAGGGAAATACTATCGACTGCCCTTTTAACAAAACCAGTGAATGTGGAAAAGCTTTCTTCTACGAAAAAGGAGGGCAGGACGCTATTATTAACTATTCAGTTGCAGTGTTAGCAGAAATCACAGAACGTGCAAAACAGGAAGACGCACCGGCTTACGAAGGAGACAAGGAAGTAGATCAGTGGGTACGTTTATCAGATGTGGAACAAGCAATTAATAAGTTTCTAAATTAGAATTTCGGAGGAACTATATGGGAAAATTAACAAAAAAGGACATGGAAGAAATAAGAGATATTTTATCTCTCGGCTGTGAGTATGCGGATACAAAAACAGTTATACATGAGATAGCAGATAAAACATTAAGCGACATGGGAATGGATTTAGGCATTGAGTGCATGAGCATAGTAGAAGGATGTGGCGAGAACGACATTGAATTAGAAGATTTTGTGGATAATTTTTACACAGCCGTAATTGAAGATGTCTTAAACGTAGTCGAAACACAGGAATCTGATGACACAAAATATATGTCAGAGAATATAAAAAACTTATTAGAGCGTGCGGCAGAGGAAATAGAAAACCTGTACGGAAAAGAAACTGAACTGACTGAAGAAATCAGAAGATGTTTAGTCAGTTAAATTAGAATTTAGGAGGCGAAGTATGAAGTATGTTCATTGGCTCAAGATAAGCGGAT
>ERZ1034753.397-NODE-397-length-15856-cov-7.270236_pt1 | contig 15856 bp, 12 predicted proteins | sample MGYA00520702_ERZ1034753 | MGnify/ENA primary metagenome ERZ1034753 (study PRJEB33766, sample SAMN09781700) | gut metagenome | biome: gut microbiome | host: Homo sapiens | place: Madagascar | study: EMG produced TPA metagenomics assembly of the PRJNA485056 data set...
TCTTTATCAGATTGCTGCAGAATCAAAAGGTATCTGTGTGGCTCCGGTGCACTCCATGTTCCGCGAGCTTGTCGCCCATAAAAAAAATTATCTGGAGTTAACCGGAAATTGCATCAATCATCCAAATGATTTTTCAATCCGGGTATACGCACAGACAATTTTAAGTGTTTTGGGGTGCTGATAACGCTTTAAAAAATTTATGCTGTCAGCTGCTCCTCGGTGATGACTGTGACTTTTCCCAGGGATACCGTGAACCAGTAGAGGGTTCCCTGGGCGGTGTCTGCATACTGCCAGATCTTCCATGGAAATATAAGATAGAAAAAGACGATTCCCCACAGCAGCACACAGTAGCGGTAGGAGATCCGCAGTCCTCTAAATACCATTCTGAGGATCAATACGATTCCTACGATGATGCTTCCCTGAATGCTCATTCTGATCAGTATCTACATCATTGCCATCCCTGTCACTCCTTTGCTCCCCCGTTATTTTCTATGATCTTCTTCAGCTCTTTGATCTCTTTCTTAGACAGCTTCTTCCGGGAAGTAAATGCCGCTACGAAATCTGGCAGAGATCCTGCGAAAGATTCCTCAATGATCTCCTCGCTCTGTCTCGCCTGGAACATCTGCTTCGACAGCAGCGAAGTAACGACACCGTTCTCACTGATAAATATCCCCTTCTGGCAAAGGCGCCGCAAGACTGTATAGGTCGTGGATTTCTTCCAGTTTAACTCCTGCTCGCACAGCTTCACCAGTTCCCCGGAGGAGACCGGCTCATGCTCCCAGATGATCTCCGCAAAACGCATCTCAACAGCACCCATGGTATATTCCGACATTGCAATTCCTTCCTTTCTGTTCTCGTTGTATCTATGATGTCTTATAACGCAAAATGGTTTACAAGTTGTAACGTTTTTATGTTACATCCTGTAAACCATTTCTGTCAATGCCTATTTTTTATCTGCTAAGGTAAAAGTTTCTCTTATACTGGAAACTTTTTTTATTTTTATCAATTGTTTCCAGTATAAGTTTTATCACCCACCATATGGCATCAAGTCATTAAAAGTCGCCCAAGCTTCCTCGGCAGTGTAATCCGCCAGCTTAAGCCACCCGGTGACACCATTCTCGGTCTCCACGCAGAGCCACTGTCTGCCGGCATCTAGATAAAGGAAATAGACTCCGTGATCTGCGTTGATGGTAAAGCGTTCGCTGCCGGCATCCAGAGTCCGGTAGACTTCCAGATTCTTATTGAGTCCGTGCAGGACCGCCTGCTCCGGCAGATCATAGCGGTCTGTGGGGATCTCCGCCAGCCTTCCGTCACTTCCGATGCGGTACACAATCCGCAGATTTTCCTTCTGTAACGTATAATCATAGGGCTGGTTGGTGATGATCTGGCCGTTTTCCACCCAGATCTCTCGGATATCCTGCGCGAAGCTTCCTACCTCCTGTAGTTCCCCGTTCTCATAGCTGAACAGGAAACTCTCGCACTGTCCGAACTCGTCCCTGCGCATCAGTGCCAGCAATATCTGTCTGCCATCCTGGCTGAACGCATAGATGCTGTTCCCCAGATTCTGTGCTGTCCGCGTCTCGCCTCTTGTAGTGTTCACCTCAAATACATACTTGTCCAGGGGCGAATGGTCCAGCTCGTTTACTGCCTGTGCCATCTGGGACCGCAATATGATCCGCTCTGCACTGCCGTTCCCATCGAGATCAAGCAGGGCATAAGTCTCCTGCGCTGCCCGCTCGGACAGATCGAATACGACTCCCACATTCGTCATAATATCCCGTCTCTGTGCTGCTGCATAAGCATCCGCTTCCTCTGTCGTCAGATCTGCCGCCACCTTCCCATTCCAGACCGGCTGGTTGGACAGAAGCGGAAGTTTCATCTGGGCGGTTCCGTTGCTCTGACTCAGAATCCAATAACCGTCTTCCGCAGTAAGCATGTCTGCGGAGAAATCCTGCGCCTCCGACGGCAGCTTCCAGTCCGTGACCCCGTTTTCTCCGGTCTGTCCCGAAGTATCATATTCCCGGATCGTGTCGATCCAGATGTCTAGATCTCCATCCTGATAATCAGAAGCTGCAAAATAGTACAATCGGACACTATCCTGTTGCTTCAGATAAGCCATCTCCTGTCTATAACTGTCAGACGTATAATAATTTCCCACATTCTGGTAAACCGTGGAACGTCCCTCTGCCGCACATCCCGGCGCTATATATCCCGGAACCATACAATTTAGTCCGGCGTCGTCCCCGGTGGCCGCATAAATACCGTAGCTGGAGACCTGATAAGTAGCAGCAACATCCGCAAAAGATCCGGGGGATACCTTTACATACACCCATTTTTTCGACAGTTCTGCCACGGTAGCCCAATCTTCATCCCTGGGTCCGTATTCCGCATAGACCACTCTGGACTGATTTTCTCCGTCCAGAGGACCGGTAGAATGCCTGCCTTTACTGTCGATGTCTCCCAGTGACAGCAGCCAGATCTGACTGCTCTCCTCCGCAAATACCATCGGAATATCGATACCGGATCCATCAGCGAAAATATAATGTACGTTTGCCACAGAGCCTTCGCCGGGTCTTGTGGAATCCTTTTGGAAAAATAAATACTGCCTCCCGGCTTCATAGAGCAGTTCCGTCATTTCCCCGCTGCCACCCTGTAGATTCAGCAGAGCTTCCGCAGCCTTCACCGGATCCTTGTAGGTCTCATGGGCAGCGGCATCTCCGTCTAAAATCCGCTGATGCAGTTTCCGCGCCGCGACACCATCGTAGCCAAGATACTGAATACCGTCCTGTCCGGCAAAAGACCGGGTATCCTCCAAGGCAGACACATCAAACAGGCCACTGAACTCTTCCCTGCTGTGGATACCCTGCTCAAATACCGTCAGCCATTCCGTTTTGGCAGCCTCATAGTCCACTTCATCCGTCGCAAACTCCCCTGTTGCAGCTTCCTCGGTTGCATCTGCCCCGCCGGTTGCCTGCGCCGCATCTGCCTCTGTCTCTGCACCGCTATCCGCATTTGCAACATCCGCTGCATCCGTTCCGCTGCCCGGATTGCTGCATAGGCATACCACCAATATCACAAGCACTGCTGCCGCACCGATCATGACCCAGAATGGCGGCCTGCGATAATCCAGTACATGACGGATACGATTCTTCACATGGTCTTCGCCAAAAGAAAGCAGTGCGCAGATGGAACCACCACGATAGCGTTTCCATTCGCCGCCGGAAGCCTCTTCCAACAATGTATAAGAGTAGATTTTCTTACTCTCTTCACCGAGGAGCTTCACAACTTTTTCATCGCAGGACATCTCACAGTCCATGTTCATCAGATAAAATGCCAGCCACACCAGCGGATTGAACCAGTGGACGCAGCAGATCACCAACGCCGCAGGCTTAAACAGATAGTCCCTGCGCTGTAAGTGCACCCGTTCATGACACAGAACAACTTTTCTGCTCTCAGGATCTAAGCCCGAAGACAGATAGATTACCGGATGGATCAGCCCCATGACGAAGGACAGATGCCCACCGTCGATCTCGCAGATCCCCGGCTCTACCTGTCTGACACCGCTGTCAGGTCTGCGGATTCTATGATACATGCGCAGATAAGAAAATCCATGAAACACTAAAAATCCTGCCATTCCAAGCAGCCATACAATCGTCAACCCCCGAAACCACAGAGGGCGGGATAAGCTGCCGGTGTCAGCTGCTCCATCTTCAGCTCCCGCCGATTGGGCAGCATTGCCTGTTATCTGCCCATGATCCGCACGGTCAGTTTCGTTTGCATCTTGTCCGTTCACCACGGTTATCGAATCTGCCGGGTTCCCTGACATCCCGCCAGGCGCATTCACATTATTATTGGTATCTGTGGTACTGACTCCAACACCATCACTTCTGGTCTGCCCGGTTGCTGCATCCGCATCCGGAAAATCTGCCATATCGCCTGCTGCTCCACGGTTATCCCATTCGCCTGCCACCTGCATATCTGCCGCCATCACAGGACTCGTCTGTGTCCCCACTGTCAGCAGTCTCTCTGGAATCAGGCTGATCCTGGTCCCCGGCAGCACCGGACAACATAGCCGCACAAATACGATTCCCCATAACAGATAGGAACACCATTTCGGGGCTTTTTTCAGTAAAAATCTGGCCAATATCACCAACAAAATACAATAGCTTCCCACCAGACTGAGACGCCATATACTGTCAAACAAACGATAGATGCCTTCCATCATAAAGTCCCTCCTGTGCTCTCTGCTTCCCTATCTGCGGAAGCTCCTCTCTCTGTCATCCCTGTTCTGTAACGCTCCGAAGCTTATTAATTTTCCACCCCGGTAGCAGAGGCGTCCGCTGTCACCTTCCTGCAATTCTCTGTAAATTCTGTTAGAGACTTCCAGCGTGATCCGTTCTCCCGGTTTCTCCAGATTTTCAAAGATAACACTCTTGACATTTTCTGTCTCCGTTATCCCGGAATTTACCATACCATCTGCCAGGTATACCGGCTGTCCCACCGCTGTGGACTGCTCTTTGCTGACGACTGTTGCCCTGCTCACGGTGTGTTTGCCTCTCTGTTTATTCTGAAGGCTCCGATCGAGCAGATATAATAAATATCCCAGGATTACTACTACGAATAACACGGCCAGTACATTTTCCACCGGACTGAATTTCAACTGCTGTATCATATGAACCCTCCCTTTTTAATCGGCGTGATTTAATCCGCCAAAATAATCATCATAGTTGATACCGGCTTCCAGACGGAACCACCCCAGCGTATTGTCTTCCGTCTGCAGGCAGATCCAGTTCTGCGTTGCATCCAGCTTCGTCATGCGTACCTTGCTTCCTGCCGGCAGTATGAAGGTCTCACCATTCGGTGTACGGTACAGAGTCATATCCTGCAGAAGTTCCACCTCTGCATAGCCACTCAACCAGTACTCCTCCTGCGGCACTTCCTGAAGATGTCCGTTTTTCGTCACATAATAGATTTTCTCGATAGAATCTATCGTCATTACGTTATAGGGTTCGTGGACCTGCATCTGCCCGTGCGAGATTTGAATGCGTCGAATATCCTGTTTTATCTGTCCGGTCTCCACCAGTTTCCCATTTTCATAATGATAGAGCCTGGTCAATGGATCCGCACTGGGGCCATCTTCATACAATGCGATCAGAATCTGTTCCCCATCCGGGCTGAATGCGAAGATAGAATTGCTCATATTCTCCGTATAAATCTCCGTCGTCTGACCGTTTACTTCCAGTACTGCATCTCTCAGGTCATAGCAATTCATTTCACTTAGTCCCATATTCACATATTCCGTATATTCCTCCAGAGAATATCCCTTTACCGGTTCCGCAGGATGTATCGAGATTTTCTCCGATATCCCGTCGCCATCCAGGTCCAGCAGGGCAAAGGTCTCATCTTCCGTTCGATTCGACACATCAAATACTACTCCCGGATAAGCCAGAGTATCGGCTCCCCGTGCGGCAGCATAGCTTCCATACAAGCTGCCAACCCCTGTCAACGGCAGTCGGATTGTGATCGCCGGATTGCTGCTATTTTCTATATAGTAGTAGCCTTCACCTACCCACAATCCATTCCCAATCTGCAAATTCTCCGGAAGTGCCCTGTCGGTTATGGTACCTGTGTCCAAGTCGTATTCCCGTAACACCGTAGGCATCCAGGCATCCGATCCAAAATGCGACTCATCGGGATCTGTCAGGTAATAGACCTTAATATCGCTATTATCCGTCAGTCCCCGGTCCGCCCGATACCCATTATAGACTCCTGATTCTGAAGTCCGGTATGCTATCGGCACACAAGTCACATCCGCGGGAACCTTCGCCGGAATCCGCTCTGCATGAATACAGCCAAAAGAATTATCCTGCTCATCCATCAGATAGATTCCATAGGAAGACACCTGAATATGCTGTCTTTCTCCGATGTTGTCTTCTCCGATATAACTGCCTTCCGGGAATGGATACTGCCCGGCGTCGCTAAGTTCATATTCCGCATACACATTCCGTGTACAGATATCTCCTTCTAACGGTCCGTAGGTTTTGTCCGGATCACCACTGCTGCTCAGATCCCCGAAGGATAAAAACCATAACCGCTGTGTCTCCTCTGCCATTACCATGGGAATATCTATGAAAGAAGCGTCTGCCGCAAACGTATACCGTACATTGACCACAGAACCTTCTCCCGGAGTATTACTGAAATTAAACTGCTGTTTTGCCTTGTAAAGTGTCTCCGTCACACTCCCGCTTCCTTCCCCCAGATGCAGAAGTGCCACCGCAGAGGTCACCGGATCTGTGTATTTCATGTATTCCTGTGATGTATTTCCATCTAATAAAGCCTTGAATATCCCATACACATAATCTCCGTTATTCTCTGCCCACACCAGATTATGTGCTGTGTTATCCCATTGAAAAGTCCGCTGTGCTTCTATGGTTTTCAGAGAAAAAATGTTGCCGAATTCTTCTCTGTTGTGAATCGTTATGCCAGCAAATTCTTCCGGAGTCACCACACTGCCCATACCGTTTTCCTGTGGTCCTGTCTCTGCACCGGAGTCTGCCGTCTCTGTCGTGGTGCCGGGATTTGAGCCATCTGTCATATCTACTTTGCCACCCGGGTTGCTGCACAGGCATACCACCAATATCACAAGCACTGCTGCCGCGCCAACCAGCATCCAGAATGGCGGCCTGCGATAATCCAGTACATGACGGATACGATTCTTCACATGGTCTTCGCCAAAAGAAAGCAGTGCGCAGATGGAACCACCACGATAGCGTTTCCATTCGCCGCCGGAAGCCTCTTCCAACAATGTATAAGAGTAGATTTTCTTACTCTCTTCACCGAGGAGCTTCACAACTTTTTCATCGCAGGACATCTCACAGTCCATGTTCATCAGATAAAATGCCAGCCACACCAGCGGATTGAACCAGTGGACGCAGCAGATCACCAACGCCGCAGGCTTAAACAGATAGTCCCTGCGCTGTAAGTGCACCCGTTCATGACACAGAACAACTTTTCTGCTCTCAGGATCTAAGCCCGAAGACAGATAGATTACCGGATGGATCAGCCCCATGACGAAGGACAGATGCCCACCGTCGATCTCGCAGATCCCAGGTTCCACCTGCCTGACACTATTGTCAGGTCTACGAATCCGGTTACGCATACGCAGATAAAAATAAGCATGATATCCTAGGAAGCCAATCATTCCTGCCAACCATACCATGGATAATACACGGAACCACACCGGGTATGTCCATGCGCGGGCGTCAGTACCTGTTCCGGCAGATGTTTCCGAAATCACTGCATCTGTTCCACTGGCTGCTACCTCTGCAACCGTAGCTCCACTTTCTGTTCTCGCAGTTCCCAGGGGAAAATCCTGCGTGCCGTCAGCGTTCATGACAATATTGTCATTTCCACCAGCCATCGTTTTTTCTGCCGCCTGGCTGTCCGGTACTTCCTCTGCATCGTACTCCCGCCGCAGGACATCTCCGATATCCTTCGTATCGTTGGCCTCTGCATAACCATGACTGCCCGGACCGACTGTCTGCTGCCCGGACGTCATCTCTGTCCCCACAGACAGCAATTTCTCCGGAATCAGGCTGATTCCTGTCTCCGGTAGTATCGGGCAGCACAACCGCACAAACACGATTCCCCATAACAGATAGGAGCACCATTTTGGTGCTTTTTGCAACAAAAGTCTGGCGAGGATCACCAGCAACACACAGTATCCTCCCACCAGACTTAAGTTCCATACACCGTCAAATATTCTGTAGATATTCTCACCCATAAGCCCCTCCTGTCCTGCCCCCCCGGCAAGGCATAGTCGACGTTTCATAGACTCTTTGTAATTATAGTCTACATTCTACCGACCCATCTGTCAAGTAAGAAATCTGATTCCTTTAAAGTTGAAAACGGATGTACTCCCGGTATTTCTGAGCACTCCCCGCGCCCTCTGTTTTCCGGAAGACATCGTACACCATCCGGTACTCTCCCGGCTCCAATACTCCGTAAAGCCAGTCCCATTTGTAAAAGTTTGAGACTTCCTCCCCGCAGCCCACCGTATGACCTATCATCGTAAATCCGTAATCGTCTATGATCGTCTCCGCATCCTGCCATTCTCCTTCGATCCTGCGCTGTAGAATATAGGCATCTCCATAGGTCACCTCTGTCCCGGCATCCTCATCCTCCCGCCGGATGACAATACTGGCGCCTATATTGGAAATATCCCGCAGGGTCACAGTCACACCCGCCTCAGGGTCATAAATCGTTTCTGCCTGATTCTGTTGTCCCTCTTCTTCCGGATTCCAGTCACTTACTGTCAGCTCCGGCTCTTCTTCCGAGTGCAATACCTCCGCATGCATTTCAAAATCCAGCACGCAGTCTCTATGGATTTCCTCTGTCTCCCCGGTAGTCATGGAAGTGCCGGTCCCCCGGAACGAGATCACTGTCTTTCCATCTCCTATGGTCACATCCGAAGTGACATATAACGGTTTCTGATACTGTTCACTGATCCACACAAAAACCTCATTGGTTGCTTCCCAATACTGCCGCAGTTCCTCACCATACTGCTTCGCATACCCCTGTCCGATGTGGGATCTGCTGCGAATGGAGCAGATGGGATAGGACCGGTAGAGATCTTCACTACGATCATGGCTGAATCTGATCTGTATCTCCGGATGCTCATACAGCCATAACTCACGTCCGCCCAGAATCCCTGCCGCCAGCACCACCACTGCCAAAACGATCAAAATAACATGCCTTTTCTTTTTACCGTTCATTTCCGCACCTCTCTTTCCCGTGCTTACTTCTGCACCGCTTCCATCAGACGCTCCTGCCAGTCATAGAAAGCCTGGCCGTCCACCAGGCAGCGTTCGTCCTCACCTATCCATAATCCCTGTTCTTCCGACGCGTAGCGAAAGGTCCTTGTCTCACCGTCTGCATAGACAAACTGAAAATATCCCACACCTTCCACCATCTCTTCCGGCGGGATCTGATCTGACGTCACTTTTCCGGAAAGCTGTATAAATTCCTGCCACAGCTGCTCTACGGTATCGACATCTTCCACATAATCGTAATCCTCCGCGCAGAAGCTGCAGCCAATCTTCTGAGGGCATTCCTCCGGCAAAAAAGCCGCGCAGAATGCTGTCTTTGCTTCATTCTCCAGCATTCCCGGATACCATATATCCGCTATGGCATAGGCTTCTTCCGGTGTTGCCGCCGGATATAAAACGTAGCTGGCGAGATTCTCTACGGATATCATCCCTTTTTCCACATTCTGTACCGCCTGATAAATCGCTACGGTAGTCTGAGCATCCGGGGTTCCGATCCAGCCAGCCCCTCTTCCCTCCTTCAGAAATCCTCTGCTTGCTCCATAGGTAAAGAAATAATTCTGCGGTTCCTCTCCCTCTCCGGCAAAAGATATCTGCCCATGGAAAGTGCTGCCGTGGATCCAGGGCAGTACCCGATAATAATAGGTTCCGTTGACGCTCACTTGTACCTCTTCCTGCTTTCCGAAAGCGTTCTCCTTCGGCATCCGAATCCCCGGCACCGTGAAATCCACCGTTTTGCGGAATTCGATGAGATTCAGCAGAAGTACCACTACCACCAATACGATTGCACTGAGAAAAATGGTTGCTTTTACGTTAATCTTCTTCATAAGCCCCTCCTTTGTTTCCCTTCTATCTATATTGACGACTTTTATACTCCGTTTGTTACAAACAGCATAACAAAATTTCACCCCTGAATCTACTTTTTTCACCCAAGCGACCGCTTTCTGTTATTTCTGGTCTTTTTATAACATAACCACTGTAAATGCACAATTGAGCAGATGGAAACTTAACAGTCTGGAACTTTAAAACTGGCGGCATCGGCTTCCCGGTGTCGCCAGTTTATTGTCACTCTATTTTACGAGTGGCTCATAATAGAGCACTGTCTGCGCAGGATCTTTTCCGCTTCATTTGCCGTGATCTGTAAGATCCAGTTTTTAAAGCTGTCCGGATCCCGCAGTGTCCTTAATTTTTCATAGGCATGCAGCACCGCTTCACTGACAGCGTCCTCCGCATCCGTACTGTTATTCAGAATAGAATATGCCAGTCGGTACATATGCAGGGTATAGCCCCGCACTTCCCGCACAAATTCCTCTTTTGTCATAACTGGCAAAGTAACACCTCCTTCTCTTCGCCGGCTTCATACTATATGAGTCGCCGGACGGTAAAAAGGTTCCTGTATTTTAAAAAAAGGCACCGGATGTTCCGATGCCTTTAAATCCAATATACTCTATAACTCTTTGAATTTGTATTTTCCTTTTCCATGCCCGGATACCGGTTCGATTACATCAGCCTGTACCATATTGGATATTATTTTAGAAGCGCCTGAACTTTTCAGCCCAAGCAATTCCATAACCTCTCCTCTGCCAAAAAACTGACAATCTCCGAATTTTTCATATAATACACGGATATGCATAATTGTTTTTGTTGAAAAATTCAGCGTTTTTTCAGCCAATCTTGTTTCAATGTCCACTTTTGATGTTTCAATGTCCATTTTTTGAGTTCCAATGTCCACTTTTGAAGTTCCAATGTCCACTTTTGTATCCTTTAAAAGTCCACTGATATGCATATTTCGATTGTGCAGCTCGTTGTGTTCATTTAAAAGCATATTTCTGAGGAAGAGTTCCAAATATTCCGTTGTCTCATGAATTCCTTTTTGTAAATTCGTATAATTGGCTCTGACAAGTGCATTTCTGAAATACCATGCATTTTCCGCAAAAATATCATTTGTTGCAAAAAAACCAAGTGTTCTCAAATATTTTATGAAAAAAACCGCTGTGGTTCTTGTGTTTCCCTCACCAAAAATGTGAATTTGCCAAAGCCTTGATACAAACAAAGCTAGATGATGAATGCTCTCTTCTATCGAAAGTCCTTTATAACTAAAAGCTTTTTCCTGCGAAAAATCATATTCCAACGTAGCACGCAGTTCTGAAGCACTCCCATATATGACCGTTGCGCCATCAAGCACCCATTCTTTCTTCGTAATATTATAATCTCTTATTTTTCCGGCATGCTTATATATTCCACGAAAAAGCTTACGATGAATAGCTATATACTCATTCGGTGAAAAGGAAAACGCCGTTTCGGAAAGGAGCTCCGCAATACGGCTGGAAACTTTATCTGCTTCTTCCGTGCGTTCATTATCTGATACACGGACAGGTCTCTCATTGTAATAGCTTTCTATAAGACTCTGTGCCTCTTTTAGCGTGATCTTACCTTCAATATTTTGAATTGCAGTGTCAATCAGATATTGCGAGGGTTTCAGACCATCTACTGCCTGAAGTCCAACCGCCGTGCTCCACACATACCCTTTTGTTGCTTTATTCGGTTCGGATTCTCTCAGATATTCTTTAAATGGGTCTTTGTCCATATTCATTTCCCCGCTATATATCACTATCTTAGTTTTCCTGCTACTATTTTTATTATATCTTATAATCACAATAAACCAAAATGTTTTTGCAGAGATTTTTGCGAAAATAAAAAATATTTTACCTGTAGATTTTTTCTTGACCCTCGAGTTAGTCTATGCTAATATAACAATTGTTATGGAGACAGATCGTAAGAAAATCACGGAAGAAAACTTAATCCGCTGCGGCAGGGAAGAATTTCTGGAAAAAGGCTACGCCGGGGCGAACCTCCGGAATATCTGCAAACGTGCCGGAGTTACTACCGGGGCTTTTTATTTCTCTTTTGAAAATAAAGAGGCTCTGTTGGGGGCAATCCTGGATCCCCTGATTGCCGAGTATCAGAAAATGATGCAGCAAATAGCCAAAAGAGAGCAGGAACATCCTGAGACCGCAGAGCAGAATGAACGCGAGATCATGGAATATATCTGTGCGCACAGGCAGGAATGTGAGCTGGTACTGGAGAAATGCTCCGGCAGCAAATACGAATCCTTCCGGGATGTAGTCTTTCATAATATGTTCACCGCCTTTCAGAGCTATTACGAAAAACAACTAGGCTATGTGCCCGATAAAGAATTACTACGGATTCTGACATCCATGAGGTTACACGGATTTCTGGAATTGATCAAAGGAGATTATGATATGGAACACCGCCTGTTCCTGACGAAAGCCATCGGTATTCACGCCGATGCCGGAACGCAGAGTTTAATTACATATTTCAAGAGTAAGAAGGATGCTCACCGTTAATGCGGTGGGCATTTTCTTTTATAAAAAATAACAAATATAACTTTTGTTATATTCAGAAAACAAGTAGGAGGATTAGTTATGAACAAAAACGTGAACTACGGAAACTGGGTACCTGAAAAAATGTTGGCGCTGTGCTATGTCGCTGCTGCCGTACTCGGCATTGCCGCCTATGTGACCGGACCGGTGCTGCATCTTGCCATTCCGACATGGATCCTGGGCATTTTGGCTGCGATCTGCCTGGTCTATGGCATCTACATGCATATCTGTCATGAATTGTTTGCCTTCGGGAAGGGCAACATGATGGCGAAAGTCCATCAGCACCTCGTAGATCATCTGGAATGGGACGGTGAAGGTACGCTGCTCGACATCGGCTGTGGTGCTGCTGCACTGACGATCCGCTGTGCCAAAGCTTTCCCCAAGGCAAAACTCGTCGGTATGGACTACTGGGGTGCCGAGTGGAACTATGCCAAAGAGCAATGTGAAGCCAATGCGAAAGCGGAGGGTGTTGCCGACCGGATCACCTTCCACAAAGGAGATGCCGCCCATCTGGAAGATCCGGATGAGACCTTCGATGCCACTGTCAGCAACTTTGTCTTCCACGAAGTCCGTTCCGCCAAGGATAAACGGGATGTGGTCAGAGAAGCTCTGCGCATAGTCAAAAAGGGCGGTGCCTTCTCCTTTCAGGACATGTTCTCCCAGAAAGCACTCTACGGTGACATGGAAGAATTTGTCGAAAAACTGAAAGAAGAAGGGATCACAGATATCCACTACATCGGCAATCTTGAAAAGAAACTGGATTTTATCCCGGGATATGCCGCTGCTCCCTGGATGATCTCCGGAATGGGAATCCTGTACGGTCGGAAATAATCACGAAAATCAAAAATGTTTTTGTATAAAACCATCCCGGGCACTGTGTCTGTCTCACAAACACAGTGTCCGGGATGTCAAATTTCTTCTTATATGTCCACCCTATAATGTAATATTGATCACCGGCACAGGCGCCGCCGATACACCTACGCCGACAGCATCTGCGGAAAATGAAGTCCCGGTCATGCCGGAGGAAACCGCTCCTGCATTCCCGGTGGGAATGACCACGTTGTCTTTCATTTTCTCCAAGTGGTTGAAAACTGCTTTCAGGTACTCCGCATCGGCCTTGACGATGTCTTTCATCTCTTTGTTGCGGTGTTTGATCTTCATCATCTTGAGGTCTGCAGGATCCATCTCCCTATTCACAGAGACCGCAGTATCTGATAATCCATCCAACCCCATCTCTTCCATCAGGTCACGTAAGCTATCGGACATTTCCTGTATCATCTCCGAGGTGAAATCGCTCATTTCCGACATAAAGTCTCCTGTCTGCGCATAGAATGCATCCATGCCAAGATCAATATAGTCGGATATATCATAGCTATCCCCTGCATACGCCTCATTGCCTGCATACTCATATGCGGAGAGATCCCCGGACACTTCATCCGCGGAATCTTCCGCAGACATTTCTTCCGCATTCCGCGCGTTTTCAGATTCTGCGTCCTGCGCATCCTTCGTTTCTTCTTCGCTGATCCGGTCTCCCTGGCAGATTCCACCGGCGGCCTTCACCATTTCCTCTTCTTCGAGATGTTTTGCTTTCTTTTTCGCCACACGCTCCATTGCCTGTGCATGAGCGATTGCTGCGTCGATCTCTTCTCTGTCGCTGTCACTGTTCTGCTTCTGCCGTTTCAGGCGCATGATCTCTCTTCTCGCCTGCCCGGCTGCCTGCTTTGCCGCCTGGGACGTCTTGCTCCGCAGTATCTTGGACGAGATATTTTTGAACTGGTACTTCAATTTCTTCAGCGCCAGCGTCGTGTTCTTCGTCTGCTGCCTCTGATTGCGCAGCGATTCACTGTAACTCAGGGAACTTGTAACAATGGAATCCTGGCTCCAGCTGTTCGCCGCCTGCATCTGGCCGTTCCGGTCATCTCTCGCCAACATCCGCCGGATATCGGTAACAGAACTTTTATTTTTTGCTCCGAAGATACTCTTCTGATTGTTCTGCGTCTTTCTTCCTCCGGAAAATGCCTGCGGCAAACCGGTATTTCCGCTCCTGTAAACACCTCCGGACTTCCCCATAGAAATCATGCAACCTCACCTTACCCTCTGAAGTCAAAGTTCTGGCCGACCTGCCGTTCGCCTGCGGTCTGCACACTGTCACTCCGTGTGTTGAAATTGTAGGTTTCTATCTTAGACAACAGTTCTTCTATGGAACGGGCGCTGATCGTTACCGTATCCTCTGTGCCGGCTTCCTCCTTGCTGTCTGCTACCTTATCCGACTTCTTGTCTTTTAGCCGTTCTTCCTTTTCTTTCTTAGCAGCCTTCTTCTCCGTAGCTTTTTTCTCTGCTCTCTTCTGCTCAGCCTTTTTCTCGATCCGGGCCTTCTGCTCGGCGCTGGATTTCTTCAATACAGCGAAAAATGACAGTGTTCCTCCATCATTTACCTGCATTCCAAAGCCCTTGACCTGCGCACCGGAACTCTGCAGGCTGGTCTTTAACTGCTGTATCTGTGCAGCGGCACCGCTCAGGATTCCCTCATACTGTTTGCGGAATTTCTCATCCGTCGCCATCTGTTCGATCTTGTCTTCATCAATGAGGACGACCGTCTTATATCCATTGGCATATTTTGCAGCATTGGCTTTTGCATTCTCCTTCTGATCTCTGCTGACCAGAATAAAATCATAATTTCCGTACTTCTTCTTCAGCTGCTCATAGTATTTCGCAGCCTTCTCCGACAACTCCGGCTCACCGATGGTCCTGCCGTAATTCCCAGTCGCTCCCTTCGTCTGTTTCACTTCAGAAGTGCCGGCCGTGCCTGCAGCACTCGTCGTATCCTTCATTGTCTTGTTCTTTGTATTCTTGCTGTAATCACTCTGCGCAGCATATGCACCGATGCTGCTTACCCCTATCTCTGTCATACTTATCTCCTCCTTGAAAATAGATGCCAAATCCGTTTGTTTTTACAGTTATCTTACTATGTATATCGTCTTCTTTTCTGAATACATTGATAGTAATAATGCCAAAAGACCACATTTCCGATCCTTTTCATCGATCAGAAATGCGGTCTTTATATTATATTTTTCTTACTGATTCAAATTGTTGATCGTATGAGATAACTGTCCGAGAATCTTCTTGATCGCTTCACTGGAGGTCGCCATATCTCTCGCCAGCTTCTGGACCTCCGTTGCTACCACCGCAAAGCCCTTTCCCTGATCTCCTGCCCTGGCTGCTTCAATGGATGCATTCAGTGCCAGGATCTGCTGTCTCTTGCTATAACCGTCGATCTCCTTCGTTCTGTCTTCCGCTTCTGCGATCTGCTGTGCAGCATCTGCAATACCGCCTTTTAATTCTCCTACCAGATTTGTATTTCTACGATGAGCATAGCTTGATCTCACAAACATATTGATGACATCGCCTAAAAGCTCAGCAGATGCATCGATCTGCTCCTTAGTCTTCACATTTACCTTTTTCAGGGCCTTAATATATTTATCCTCGTCAATACCCAGCTCTCTCGCTGTCTGACGGAACTTCTCCTCATCCGGATTCTCCGGCAGCACCTGTCCTCCGATAATACTGCCCAGCACGGTTCCATCCTCCAGTGTGATCGGAATACCAAAATCCACAAGTCCCGCATGG
>ERZ1034753.405-NODE-405-length-15721-cov-5.213009_pt1 | contig 15721 bp, 10 predicted proteins | sample MGYA00520702_ERZ1034753 | MGnify/ENA primary metagenome ERZ1034753 (study PRJEB33766, sample SAMN09781700) | gut metagenome | biome: gut microbiome | host: Homo sapiens | place: Madagascar | study: EMG produced TPA metagenomics assembly of the PRJNA485056 data set...
TCCCACAACAGCTTTTTGGTGATTATTGTGAAAATAAAAAAAGTTCATCCTATGGATCGTTTTCTTCAGAGACAAGGGGAGAGACGGCTTTTGCCAATTTAAGGGGAATGTTTACAGATGAGATCGAACAGTCCTTTATCGAAGGGATGCACGATTTTGCGAGACATATTCCGGAGTTTGACCGTAAGGATGCAATCCTGTCCGGTGTGGAGAGCCGGACATCTTCCCCGGTAAGAATCCGCAGGGATGAAGCGTTTGAGGCAAATATCAAAGGCATTTACCCTTGTGGGGAAGGCGCCGGATATGCAGGAGGAATCACTTCGGCTGCCATGGACGGCATGAAAGTTGCGGAGGCAATCATCCGCACTTATCAGTCGTTTTAAGAGCAGCTTTACAGATAAATGGAAGGAAGTAACATAAGTGGCAGAATTTACACCAATGATGCAGCATTATCTGCAGACAAAAGAAGAATATAAAGACTGTATTTTATTTTACCGTCTCGGCGATTTTTATGAAATGTTTTTTGATGATGCGGTGTTAGTGTCAAAAGAGTTAGAACTGACACTGACCGGAAAAAGCTGCGGTATGGAGGAACGCGCACCGATGTGCGGTATTCCGTATCATGCAGTGGAAGGGTATTTAAACCGTCTGGTAGCCAATGGTCATAAAGTGGCGATCTGTGAGCAGGTGGAAGATCCAAAGCTTGCAAAAGGAATTGTAAAAAGAGAAGTCATCCGTGTTGTCACACCGGGAACAAACATGGATATTCAGGCGCTTGATGAGTCCAAAAACAATTACATCATGTGTATTGTCTATCTGGCAGATAAATATGGAATTTCGCTCGCGGATGTATCGACCGGAGATTATTATGTGACAGAAGTGGATTCGGAGCGGAAACTGATCGATGAGATCAACAAATTTGCACCTTCCGAGATCGTATGTAATGAAAGTTTTTATATGAGCGGCGTTGATCTTGATGATATGCGTCACCGCCTCGGCATTACGATTTACTCTCTGGATGCATGGTATTTCAGCGACGAGACGGCAGAGACGACGTTAAAGGGGCATTTTCATGTCAACAGTCTGGAAGGACTTGGGTTAAATGACTATGCTTACGGAACAATTGCGGCGGGAGCACTGTTAAAGTATCTGTATGAGACACAGAAAAATAATCTGGATCATATTTCTGCGATTCATCCGTATTCCACCGGAAAATTCATGATCATTGACAGTTCCACAAGAAGAAACTTAGAGTTAGTTGAGACGATGCGTGAAAAGCAAAAAAGAGGTTCCCTGCTCTGGGTGTTAGATAAAACGAAAACAGCCATGGGTGCAAGACTTTTACGTTCTTATGTGGAACAGCCGCTGATTGATAAGACGGAAATTGAAAAAAGACAGGATGCAATCGCGGACATTAACAAACACATGATCACAAGAGAAGAACTCAGAGAGTATTTAAACCCGATTTATGATCTGGAGCGGCTTATCACCCGTGTGACCTATCTCTCTGCGAATCCAAGAGATCTGATCGCATTTAAAAATTCCATTGGCATGCTGCCGCCGGTCAAATCATTACTGGATGATTTTGACTCGGAACTTTTAAAAGAAATCCAGGCGGATATGGATGCGCTTGAAGAGCTTTACCAGTTGATCAACGAGTCTATTATAGAGGAACCGCCGATCTCTGTACGTGAGGGCGGTCTGATCAAAGACGGTTACAACGAAAATGTTGACACGTACCGTCATGCCAAAACAGAGGGAAAAACATGGCTCGCTGAGTTAGAAGCAAAAGAGCGCGAGAAGACAGGCATTAAAAACCTGAAAATTAAATTCAACAAGGTGTTTGGCTATTATTTAGAGGTGACTAATTCTTACAAAGACCTTGTTCCGGATTATTTTACAAGAAAACAGACACTTGCCAACGCTGAGCGTTACATCACACCGGAATTAAAGGAACTCGAAGATATGATCTTGGGCGCAGAGGACAAGCTGATCAATTTAGAGTATGATCTGTTCTGTGAGGTGCGTAATAAAATTGCAGCGGAAGTGGTGCGTATCCAGAAAACAGCAAAAGCAGTTGCCAAGCTGGATACTTTTGTGTCACTTGCGGTTGTGGCAGACCAGAACAATTACTGTCGCCCGAAAATTAACGAAAACGGTGTGATCGACATTAAAGACGGCAGACATCCGGTTGTCGAAAAAATGATGAACAATGATATGTTTATCGCAAATGACACTTATCTGGATAATGGAAACAACCGTATTTCCATTATCACAGGACCAAACATGGCGGGAAAGTCTACCTACATGCGACAGACGGCGATCATTGTCTTAATGGCGCAGATTGGAAGCTTTGTTCCGGCGTCCTCGGCGAAAATCGGAATCGTTGACCGTATTTTTACAAGGGTAGGTGCGTCGGATGATCTTGCCAGCGGACAGAGTACGTTTATGGTGGAAATGAATGAGGTTGCCAATATCCTTCGCAATGCTACGAGCAATTCCCTTCTTGTGTTAGATGAGATCGGACGCGGTACCAGCACATTTGACGGTCTTAGTATCGCCTGGGCGGTGGTGGAGCATATCAGCAATCCAAAGCTGCTTGGGGCAAAAACACTGTTCGCAACCCATTATCACGAGCTGACCGAGTTAGAGGGAAAGCTTCATAATGTAAACAACTATTGTATTGCGGTAAAGGAAAAAGGAGACGATATCGTATTCTTACGAAAAATTGTCCGCGGAGGCGCTGACAAGAGTTATGGTATTCAGGTTGCAAAACTTGCAGGCGTGCCGGATTCTGTCATTGAGCGTGCAAAACAGATTGTGGAAGAATTAAGTGCCAACGATATTACAGCGGTCACGAAGAATCTTTCCGTTGAGACCGGAACAAAAAAGAAAAAAGAAAAACTTGATGAAGTCGATCTTGCGCAGATGTCCTTATTTGACACAGTAAAAGATGATGATATCATTGAAGAATTAAAAAATGTCGATCTTGGCAATATGACACCGATCGACGCTTTGAATAAATTGTATGAATTACAGAATAAAATCAAAAACCGCTGGTAAGGTTCATTTTTTAGAATTATAAAAGGAAGAATCCTTACGGTTTTTGATTTGAATGGAAAGGAAGTGCTTCAGAATGCCGGAAATCATGTTACTGAATCAGGAGACCATAGATAAAATTGCCGCAGGAGAAGTGGTAGAACGCCCTTCCTCTGTTGTGAAAGAGCTTGTGGAAAATGCGATTGATGCAAAGGCAACCGCAGTCACGGTGGAGATCAAAGAGGGCGGCATTTCCTTTATCCGGATCACAGACAATGGCTGTGGCATTGAAAAAAAGCAGGTTCCAATCGCTTTTTTACGACATTCAACCAGCAAAATCCGCAGTGTGGAAGATCTGCTCAGTATTCATTCCCTTGGTTTCCGTGGCGAGGCTTTGTCAAGTATTGCAGCGGTTTCACAGGTGGAACTGATCACAAAGACTTATGATGAACTGACCGGAACGAGATATGTGATTGAAGGCTCCAAAGAGGTGGAAAATGAGGAAATTGGAGCACCGGAAGGAACTACATTTATCGTAAGAAACCTTTTTTACAATGTTCCTGCCAGAAGAAAATTTTTAAAAACAGCGCAGACTGAGGCGGGCTATATCAGTGATCTAATGAAACGCATGGCATTATCCCACCCGGATGTCTCCTTTAAGTTTATTAATAATGGGCAGACAAAGCTTCATACATCCGGTAACGGAAATGAGAAAGACCTGATTTATCATATCTATGGACGTGACATTACATCAGCGGTGCTTAAAGTGGAACATGAGACGGAATTATTCAAGCTCCGGGGCTTTATCGGAAAACCGATCATTTCCAGAGGAAACCGCAATTATGAAAATTATTTTATCAACGGACGTTATATCAAAAGTGCTCTGATTGCTAAATCCATTGAGGAAGCCTATAAAGGTTTTATGATGCAGCACCAGTATCCGTTCTGTGTGCTTTATTTTGAAATGAACTCGGATCTTTTGGATGTGAACGTACATCCAACGAAAATGGAACTGCGTTTCAGCCAGAATGAGGAGATTTACCGCTCTTTATTTGAGATTATCCGGAATACAATCTCTCATCGGGATTTTATCCCGGAAGTTCCGGTGCAGGAGGAGAAAAAAGAGACTATCCCTCCGGTTTCAAAGCATACGCCGGAACCATTTGAGATCAAACGCCGGAATCAGGAAGCCTTCTTTGAAAAAATGAAGCAGACGAACGCAAGTCCGCTGACAGTGCAGGAGGAGAACCTGTTCGCAAAACCTGTGACTGAAACTGATACAGAAAAAGTTACAGACAATTTAACGGAAAGTGCTGCGAAGAACACAACCGTTTTTAATAAAAGTGCATCTGAAATGAAAAATATCTCTGATGTGAATGCGGATTCAGATAGAAAGATTGTATCTGATATGGGGATTATTTTAGATACGAAGGAAGTTTCGCATGCAGAATCCTCCGACGCAGCAATTGTCTATGAACAGCAGAATTTAGAGCAGCTTGATTCCCACTTCCTTACGAAGGATGCAAGGAAAAAACATAAAATCATCGGACAATTATTTGATACTTACTGGCTGATCGAATACGAGGATAAGTTATTCATTATCGACCAGCACGCCGCACATGAGAAAGTGTTATATGAGCGCACCATGAAAAAGATTTCCGATAAAAATTTTTCTTCCCAGACGATCAGTCCACCTATCATCCTGACATTAAGCAATGATGAAGTGCAGGCATTAGAGACTTACGCAGAGCAGCTTTCCACATTCGGATATGAAATTGAGCCTTTTGGCGGAAAAGAATATGCAATTACAGCAATTCCGGCAGATTTTACAGATATTGACATGAAAACAATGTTTATTGAAATGCTCGATGATTTTGCCAATATTTCAGGGAAAGATGCACCGAATCTGATCATGGAAAAAGCAGCGTCCATGTCCTGCAAGGCGGCAGTCAAAGGAAACAATCATCTTTCCAGACCGGAGATTGAGGCGTTGATCGATGAACTCTTAGAGCTGGATAATCCTTACAACTGCCCGCATGGAAGACCAACGATCATTTCCATGACAAAATATGAAATCGAAAAGAAATTCAGGAGAATCGTATAAAAACTATGACAGAGAAACGACCGATGGTCATATTGACCGGACCGACAGCAGTTGGAAAAACAGCCTTATCGATTGATCTGGCAAAAAAAATCAATGGTTCCATTATCTCCGCAGATTCCATGCAGGTATACCGCCATATGGATATCGGTTCTGCAAAAGTAATGCCGGAGGAAATGGACGGTGTCAGACATTATCTGATCGATGAATTTGATCCGGATGAAGAATTTCATGTTGTAAAATTTGTGGAGCGTGCCAAAGAGCATTTAGAAGAAATCTACGCGGAAGGAAAAATCCCGATCATTGCCGGGGGCACCGGCTTTTACATTCAGGCGCTTCTTTATAATATTGATTTTACCGAGCAGGAGTGTGACGAGGCATACCGCACCGGCTTAGAGCAGCTTGCCACGGAAAAAGGTGCCGGATATTTACACGATATGTTACGAGAAGTCGATCCGGCTTCTGCTGATGCCATTCACGCAAACAATATTAAACGTGTGATCCGTGCACTCGAATTTTATCATCTGTCCGGGAAGCGCATTTCAGAACATAACGAAAAAGAACGGGAGAAAAACTCTCCTTATAACTTTGCATACTTTGTCCTGACCGATGACAGGGCACATCTGTACCAGAACATTGACAAAAGGGTAGATCTTATGATAGAACAGGGACTTGTGGGTGAAGTACAGAAATTAAAAGACATGGGCTTTCACCGTGATATGGTTTCCATGCAGGGGCTTGGTTACAAAGAAATCTTAGATTATCTGGACGGAAAAACAACCTTAGAGGAAGCCGTTTACATCATCAAACGTGAAACCAGACATTTTGCCAAACGCCAGCTTACCTGGTTCCGCCGGGAACGCGACGTGATCTGGCTTGATAAACAGACCTACAACTATCAAGATGAAAAAATTCTAAACGATATGATAGATATATTAAAAGAAAAAACTATCATAACCTAAATTGAAAAAGATAATTGCGAAACTCACAAAAATGTAAATTGAATTATGAAGAATTGACAAAAGATTGAGAAGACACTGGGGAGCCGCCGGTCCTTAGAAGTCAGATTCTGTATTTCATTCTGATTTATCAGAAATGAAATGCAGGATATGAGTTCTTAGTACCGCTGCGAGCGACACATAGCGAGAGCGTGTCTTCGAAAATTTTGTTAATTCTTCATAATCTTCGTAATTTAAAGTTGAGTTTCGTAATTATCTGCAAACTGACGAATAAAGAGAGGATTAACAAACAGTCATGAACCAGTTTTTAGAGGAACAATACCAGAAACTCGGAATTTCCCGGGAAGTATATGAATTTGGAGAAAAAATCGAGGAGTCTTTAAAAGAGCGTTTCGCAGAGATCGACGCAAGAGCAGAGTACAATCAGATGAAGGTTGTAAAAGCAATGCAGGATAACCGCGTCAGTGCAGAATGTTTTAATATGAGCTCCGGATATGGATATAATGATTTAGGAAGAGATACCTTGGAAAAAGTGTATGCCTCCTGCTTCAAGGGAGAAGATGCCCTTGTCAGACCACAGATCACCTGTGGAACACATGCACTGGCCTTGGCGTTAATGTCGAATTTAAGACCGGGGGATGAACTTTTGTCTCCGGTAGGAAAACCGTATGATACCTTAGAGGAAGTAATCGGAATCCGGCCTTCCAAGGGATCGCTGGCGGAATATGGCGTTACTTACAGTCAGGTCGATTTACTTCCGGACGGAAGCTTTGATTTTGACAATATCAGAAAGACAATCAATGAACGCACAAAACTTGTAACAATTCAGCGTTCCAAAGGCTATGCCACAAGACCGACTTTATCAGTTGCAAGAATCGGTGAACTCATTTCGTTCATCAAGAATATCAAGCCGGATGTGATCTGTATGGTTGACAACTGCTATGGTGAATTTGTCGAGGAAAAAGAGCCTTTGGAAGTCGGGGCAGATATGATTGTTGGCTCTCTGATCAAAAATCCGGGCGGCGGTTTGGCACCGATCGGCGGCTATATCGTCGGGAAAAAAGAGTGTGTGGAAAATGCTGCATACCGTCTGACATCCCCGGGACTTGGTAAGGAAGTTGGTGCCTCTCTCGGCGTGATCCAGTCCTTCTATCAGGGATTTTTTATGGCGCCGACCGTTGTAAGCGGCGCGTTAAAAGGTGCTATTTTTGCTGCAAATATATATGAAAAATTAGGATTTTCCGTAATCCCGAATGGAACCGAGAGCAGACATGATATCATTCAGGCAGTGACCTTCAACAATCCGGATGCGATGATCGCATTCTGCGAGGGAATCCAGGCGGCAGCTCCGGTAGACAGCTATGTGACACCGGAACCATGGGCGATGCCGGGGTATGACAGTGATGTCATCATGGCTGCCGGCGCTTTTGTGCAGGGTTCCTCCATTGAGTTAAGTGCAGACGGACCGATCAAACCGCCATATGCAGTTTATTTTCAGGGCGGACTGACCTGGTATCACGCAAAATTAGGAATTTTGATGTCTTTACAAAAACTTAAGGAACGGAATCTTGTTAATACAGACTTGTTATGCTAAAATGAAAAAAGAGTTTTTTGAGTTGACATAAAAGCACTTTCAGGGAGAGTGAAAGGAATTTATGAATCACTCATTACCAACAAAAGAATTACCGGAATCCGAGAGACCTTATGAAAAGTTCTGGAAATATGGCGCAGCCGCATTAAGTGATGCAGAACTTTTGGCAATCGTGATCAAGTCTGGAAACAGCAGAATGACAGCCGTGGATGTCGCCAGAAGTTTTCTGGCACAGAAGGACAGAAATCTCATGAATCTCTACGAACTATCGTATGATGAGATGAAGAAGATCCGCGGAATCGGAGATGTGATCGCCATGCAGTTAAAATGCATTGCAGAGCTTTCCACGAGAATTTCCAATACAAGGCATTTTGAGGGAATCCAGATGAAAAGCGCAGCGACGGTTGCCGAGTATTATATGGAACAACTGCGGCATGAACAGCAGGAAAAGCTGATCGTCTGTATGTTTGACAGCAAATGCAAATGGCTTGGAGATGCGGTTGTTACGACAGGAAGCGTCAGTTCTTCTATTGTTCCGCCACGCGAGATTTTTATCTGTGCTTTGGAGAAAAAGGCGGTACACATCGTAATGGTGCACAATCATCCGAGCGGCAGGGCAGTTCCTTCCGGGGAAGATGATGTTGTGACAGCAAGGATAGCGGAAGCTGGAAAGCTGTTAGGTGTTGCATTGTCGGATCATATTATCATCGGAGACCGTACTTATTTTAGTTACCGGGAAGCCGGTTATCTGACATGATCGTGGTGTCTGTCACAGAAAACAGATTTTCACGGGATTATCTGATTATGGAAAAACAATACAAGGGAGAAGAAAATGAATAGCAACGTATACGGAATTGATCTTGGAACCTGCAATATGAAGATTTACTGCAAGACTTCCAATAAAATATTAAATGAGAAGAACACCATTGCACTGGTAAAAAAGGATCAGATCTATGCTTATGGTGATGCAGCTTATGCAATGTATGAGAAAGCACCAGAGACGATCAATGTCACATTTCCAGTGATCAGCGGCGTGATCGCTGATTTTAACAATCTTCAGACAATGCTTCAGATGTATTTAGAAGAAAATATGAAGGGAAAAATCCGCGGTGCAGAATTTATCGTTGCTGTTCCAACTGATATTACAGATGTAGAAAAAAGAGCTTTTTTTGAAATGTTCTATAAGAGCAAATTAAAACCAAAGAGTGTCCTGCTCTGTGAAAAACCAATTGCAGACGCTGTCGGTCTGGGCTTAGATGTCAATGAACCGACAGGTATCATGGTCGTAGATATCGGAGCAGATACGACAGAAATCTCTGTCATCTCCCTTGGCGGACTTGTGTTAAGTGATCTGTTACATTTTGGCGGTAACCGGATTGACGAGTCCATTATCACTTATGTGAAGCGGACTTATAATCTTGTGATCGGACAGAAAACAGCACAGGCATTAAAAGAAAAGCTTGGTTCCGGTATTCCGGGAAATACGGATACTATGGTGATCGTAGGACGCGACGTGGTGAGCGGACTTCCAATTGAAATGGAGATCAACGGAGAAGTTGTCTATGAGGCAATCAAAGATAACTTAAACAGCATCTGCAACTCCATTAAGATGATTCTTGAGAAAACTCCACCGGAGCTTGCAAAAGATATTATCCATTCCGGTATTTATATTACCGGAGGCAGTTCCCAGATACATAATCTGAACCAGTTATTCAAAGATATCACAGGCATTGAGATCAACACCTGTGAGGAACCGGAAGAGTGTGTTGTCCGTGGTCTGGTGAAGATTGTAAGCGACCAGAAGTACAAACATCTGGCATTCAGCATGAAAAATAAAATCTTAAAATAAACAGATGCAACTTCACATCTGTTGAAAGAAATTGAGGAATGGAATGAGACGAAAATCAAAATTTTTTCTTCCTGCAAGATATCTGCTTCTGATTATGTCGGGAGTCTGTATTATCATCATGTTATTAAGTTTTACCTTAAATATATCCGGTGGCCCGTTAAATGCGGCAGCCGGTTATGTTTTTGTACCGATGCAGGAGGGAATTAATAAAATCGGCACCTGGATTTCCGACAAGGCGGCAAATCTGAAAAACTTAAGTGATGTTATGGCTGAGAATGAGCAGCTTCAGAGTCAGGTAGATGAACTGACTACGGAACTGAACACAATCAAATTAGAGCAGTATGAGTTAGAGAATTTAAGAGAACTATATAATTTAGACCAGAAATATCCAAGTTATGAGAAGGTTGCAGCCAATGTGATCGGAAAAAACAGCGGAAACTGGTTTAATACGTTCACAATCGACAAGGGAAGCAATGAAGGCATTGAAGTGGATATGAATGTCATGGCTGGAAGCGGACTGGTCGGAATCGTTACCGATGTCGGACCGAATTATGCGAAAGTAACTTCCATCATCAATGACACGAGTAAGGTCAGTGGAATGGTAACAACTACATCAGATAACCTGATCGTATCCGGAAGTCTGCAGAAGATGAATGAGGATATGGTGATCGAGTTCAATAACTTGAATGATAAAGACAACGAGGTTTCTATCAATGATCCTGTGGTAACTTCTTCCGTATCTTACAATTACCAGCAGGGAATCCTGATCGGTTATATCAGTTCCATTGAAACAGATTCCAATAATCTGACAAAATCCGGCACGATCACACCGGCAGTTGATTTTGAGCATATTGAAGAAGTACTTGTTATTTTAAATAAAAAACAGACCATTGATAATTAAGGCAGGGAGGACGGCATGCGGAGAAAAGTAACTGTATTTTTGATCATAGCAGTTTGTTACCTTTTGCAGAGCACGGTGTTTCAGGCGCTTTCGTTTGCATCAATCGCCCCGAATCTGATGATTGTTGTTGTGTCTGCATTTGGTTTTATGAGAGGAAAAAAAGAAGGACTGTGGATCGGCTTTTTCACAGGACTTCTTTTAGATATTTTTACGGGAAGTATTTTAGGCTTTTATGCCTTACTCTATATGTATGTGGGATATTTTAACGGATTTTTCCGGAAAATGTTTTACCCGGAAGATATCAAGCTGCCGATGTTACTGATCGCAGTCAGCGATTTTTCGTGCAGTCTGATCATCTATTTCCTGTTATTCTTATTCCGCGGAAAGTTTGACTTTTTATACTATCTGCTGAATATTATGATTCCGGAACTTGTTTACACAATGGTTGTGACCATATTCCTGTATTTCATTATTTTAAAGATCAACCAGAAACTTGAAGCAATAGAAAAAAGGAGCGCTGTAAAATTTGTTTGAGAATATCAAAGAGTTTTTTCGTACAATCTTTAAATCCAGACTGCTTGTAGCGGCAACGGTAATGACCCTTTTATTTTCGGTGCTGCTGTTTCGGATGTTCCAGCTTCAGATCATACAGGGAGCTGAATATCAGGATAACTATACGTTGAAGATTGTTCGTGAACGTACCTTAAACAGTACCAGAGGAAATATTTTAGACCGAAACGGCGAGGTGCTTGCCTATAACGAACTCGCTTATTCGATCACGATCGAGGATAATGGTTCCTATGATTCAACCAAGGAAAAAAATAAACTTTTAAATGAAGAGATTGCAGATATCATCACAGCTCTGGAAAAAAACGGGGATGATATTATCAATAACTTTAAAGTGACTCTGAATGACAATGGAAATTATGAATTCAGTGTAAGTGGTACTTCGCTGAAACGTTTTCTTGCGGATGTCTTCGGACAGGCATCTTATTCAGAACTGAAATACGACAAGAAGCTTGGGTATAATCAGGCAGAGGCAACTGCAGATCAGGTCATGGATTATCTGAAAACTTCCAGATTCGGAATCAGTGAAGATTATGATGAGGACATGGCTTATAAAATAACGGTTGTCCGTTACGCAATGTCCGAAAACAGTTATCAGAAATACATTGCAACTACGATCGCAAGCGATGTTTCCGAGGAATCTGTGGCGTATGTGAGCGAAAATACCGCAAAACTGCAGGGTGTGGAAGTGATTGATGATACGATCCGTAAATACAATGACGCAGAGTATTTTGCGTCGATCATCGGTTACACAGGAAAAATTTCTACGGAAGAATATGAAAGCCTGTCAGAAGATAATGACAATTACACGTTAAATGACGTTGTCGGAAAAGCCGGTATTGAGCAGGTTATGGATGCCTCTCTGCAGGGAACAAAAGGCTATGAAAAGCTTTATGTCGATTATCTTGGAAAAGCGGTAGAGGTGTTAGAGCGTGAGGAACCGTCTGCCGGAAATGATGTCTATCTCTCCATTGATAAGAACTTACAGATTGCGGCTTATGATCTGTTAGAGCAGGAGATTGCAGGTATTGTATACTCGAATATTGAAAGCTCCGGTTCTGAGATGAACATTCCAATCACAGATGTTTATTTTGCATTGGTGAATAATAATGTGATCGATATTGAACATTTTACGGATGAAAAGGCTGCAGATAATGAAAGAGCAGTCCAGCAGATTTTTAATGGAAGACAGCAGAGTGTATTAGCATCTGTTACAAATGAGTTAAAGGGAGCAGCACCGACCGCTTTTGGCTCACTCGTAGAGGAAGATCAGGATTATTTTACTTTTATTATCAATCAGTTAAAAGAGAATAAAATCCTTCTGCAGAAATCAATTGATAAAACAGATGAGGTATATCAGCAGTGGCAGAGTGGTTCTATCAGTGCACAGGAGTATTTGAATCATGCCATTGCAAAGAACTGGATCGACATTACACAGTTTACAATTGATGAGAAGTACTCAGATTCGACAGAAATCTACGATGCATTGTGCGATTATATTATGGATGACATTGCCACAGATACCGGATTTTCAAAAATCATTTATGAGTATCTGATCAAAGCCGGATCTGTTTCCGGAAAACAGTTATGTCTGATCTTATACGATCAGGGCGTGCTTGCGTACGATGCAGAGGAAATCAGCTCTTTGGAGTCAAATGCAGTCAGCCCGGTCAGCTTTTTAAAGGATAAGATCAAAAATATTGAGATTACACCGGCACAGCTTGCATTAGATCCTTGTTCCGGTTCCTGTGTGATCACAGATGTTAAGACAGGAGAATTATTAGCGCTGGTAAGTTATCCGGGATATGATAACAACCGTCTTGCCAATACGGTAGATGCAGATTACTTTGCAAGCCTGAACACGGATCTGTCAAAACCGCTTTATAACTATGCAACACAGGAACGAACCGCTCCTGGATCTACTTTTAAAATGGTATCTTCAGTTGCAGGTCTTGCATCCGGTGTGATCACACCGACCACACAGATCATGGATAAGGGTGTGTATGAGAACATCAGCAACCACCCAAGATGCTGGGCATTAAATCATGGCTATACGCATGGACTGATCAATGTGTCAGAGGCACTGAGGGATTCCTGCAACTATTTCTTTTATGATGTGGGTTACCGTCTTGCAACCAATAATTTTACGACATCCTATGATGATGCAACCGGTATTTCCAAGATCACGGAATACGCATCCCTGCTTGGTCTGGATGAGACGACAGGCGTGGAGATTGAGGAGAATGATCCGCAGATCGCCAATGAATATCCTGTTATGGCTGCAATCGGACAAAGTAATAACAACTATGCGACGATACAGCTTGGCAGATATGTGTCTGCGATCGCCAATGACGGTAATGTGTATGAATACACACTGCTCAGCAAAGTCTGTGATTCGGACGGTAATACTTTAGAGACAATTGAGCCGAAGGTAAGAAATACCGTGGATGTTTTAGACACCACACAGTGGAATGCGATTCATACCGGAATGAGAATGGTAGTAGAAAATCTTTCAACATTTGATAATTTTCCAATCGAAGTTGCAGGTAAGACCGGTACGGCACAGCAGAGTCCAAACCGTCCAAACCACGCTTTATTTGTTGGATATGCTCCATACAATGATCCGGAGGTTTCCATTGCGACACGTATTGCCTTTGGTTATACGTCGCACAATGCGGCTGAATACGCAAAAAATGTGTTCTCTTACTATTTTGGTGTTCAGAACGCCGAAGACTTATTAAATGGTCAGGCAGAAAATGTAGGTGAGTCATCAAACAGCTTTAATGACTAAACGATAAGGAGGTCTTACTTCATGAGTGAAGTGATCACTTTCACGTCAGGAAAAGGCGGCGTTGGCAAAACAACTACTACAGCAAACGTCGGAGTTGGACTTTCACTATTAGAGAAAAAGGTTATTTTGATCGATACGGATATTGGACTTCGCAATCTGGATGTTGTCATGGGGTTAGAAAACCGGATTGTATACAATCTGGTAGATGTGCTCACAGGACGCTGCCGGGTAAAACAGGCAGTCATCCGCGACCGCAGATATCCGAATCTGTCGGTTATTCCTTCCGCGTGTGTCAGGGAACATCCGCCTCTTACGACGGAAGCGATGCAGGCCCTCATGGAGGAATTGAAGGAATCCTACGATTATATTTTAGTAGACAGCCCGGCTGGAATTGACAGCGGATTTGATCTTGCGGTGTGTGCGGCAGATAAAGTTGTTGTTGTGACAACACCGCAGGTTGCGGCTGTGCATGACGCAGATTGTGTTTTGCGTCTGCTTCGGAGAAGAAAAGACATCGAAACGTTTTTACTGATCAATTCGTTCCGGAAACAATTAGTCAAGGAAGGAAATATGCTTCAGATTTCCGATATCTGTGAACTCTTAAATACCGACCTCTTAGGAGTCGTGTTAGAGGATGAACATATTATTATCTCACAGAATCACGGCGAGACTATGTTTGGAAGAAAAAGCACTTCTAAGACCTGTTATGAAAATATCTGTAAACGGCTGACAGGGGAACAGATTCCGATTCCTGATTTTTTGCAGGAAAAGCACCGTTTCAGGAGGATTTTCTGGAACAAACCTGCAAAAGAACCTGTCAATTCATAGCAGCCTTTGTTGCATAGCAGAAATGGAGTAAGAATGAGAGAACAATCTGTAACTGCCGCAAAAGAACGTCTAAAATGTATGATCCATTATGAAAATAACATTTTAGACGAAGAAACAATGGGATACATACGGAGAGACATAGGAAATGTGATCACGAAGTATGTGGATGTGGAACCTGAGAATATTGAGATAAAAGTGATTTTAAAAGAATACAAGAAGAGAGAATTACAATGTTTAAACAGTACAAACTGAAAAATTATAAGTTCATATTGGTTCTATTTGTGGTGATCTTAAATGTGATCGGAATCCTTCTGATTGGAAGTGCCAAGCCGTCGGTTCAGGGCAAACAGATCGTCGGTATGATCGCAGGGCTTTCCATTATGGTGATACTTTCCCTGATCGACTACAATTTCATTCTGAAATTTGCGTGGCTGATCTATCTTTTTATGCTCGGAACACTTTTGCTTGTTATGTTTGCGGGTGATGATGCCGGAGGTGCGCAGCGCTGGTTTGAAATCGGAGGTTTCCGTTTTCAGCCTTCTGAGCTGGCAAAAATCCTGATCATATTGTTTTTTGCCTATTTTTTCATGAAACATGAGGAAAAGATCAATACGCCCAAGGTACTGATCATGTCACTTATACTGGCAGGAATACCGCTTGCGCTGATATTAAAGCAGCCGGATCTTTCTACAACAATTGTTACTGCATTAATTTTCGCAGCCCTCTTGTTTGTTGCCGGATTAAGTTATAAAATAGTAGTAGGTGTTTTGGCTGTCAGCGTTCCGTCAGCAATCATCTTATTTACACTGCTGATCCAGGACAAGCTTCCGTTTATCAAGAGTTATCAGGTGACACGAGTAATGGCATGGCTCTATCCGGATGATTATCCGGCAGACGCTTACCAGCAGCAGAATTCCATTATGGCGATCGGTTCCGGTCAGCTTTGGGGAAAAGGGCTGAATAACACAGATGCAACTTCCGTAAAAAATGGTAACTTTATCCCGGAACCACAGACGGATTTTATCTTTGCTGTTGCGGGGGAAGAACTTGGATTTATTGGAACGGTTATCATTATAATTTTATTGCTTTTCATCA
>ERZ1034753.409-NODE-409-length-15609-cov-4.625755_pt1 | contig 15609 bp, 9 predicted proteins | sample MGYA00520702_ERZ1034753 | MGnify/ENA primary metagenome ERZ1034753 (study PRJEB33766, sample SAMN09781700) | gut metagenome | biome: gut microbiome | host: Homo sapiens | place: Madagascar | study: EMG produced TPA metagenomics assembly of the PRJNA485056 data set...
GCTTGGTGTCGATGATCTTAGCCTCGGCAATGGTGAGCTTGATGCGGTTGATCTTGTCTTCCAAATGAGCCTGTGCCTCCTTTGCGGCATCATACTCTGAGTTCTCGCTCAGGTCACCCTTGTCTCTTGCCTCAGCAATTGCGGCTGATGCCTTAGGGCGCTCCACAGAAACGAGCTGTTTTAGTTCAGCTACGAGATTGTCGTAGCCTTCTTGTGACATGTAAGCCATAATTTTTCTTATTGTTTATTATTATTAATAATGTGTTCTTAGAGATGGGGTAAAAAATAAAGAATCCCGGTGCCTGTATAGCATCGGAATCCTTAATCTTATATTCTCTATTTTTTATTTTCGTACCTATATCTGTTTGCAAAGATAGGACTTTATTTCTGAATCGCCAAATATTTTCGATGAAATTTCATAAAAGTGTGGACTTTTGTCTCTTTTACGCATTTGCCTAAGCATCAAACAGGTATAAAACTTGTGAAAAAGTCAGAACTCCCTTATATTTATACTCCTAAGATGTGGTTTATTCGTTAAAAAGTTGTATATTTGTAACCCCGATTTTAAAAAATGGGATGAGAATGTATAACTAATAACTCGAACAACATGACAAAAGAACAACTGATGCAAAGAGCTATCCTCCTGTCAGAGAACAGCGTGCGCCATGGTGGTGGTCCTTTCGGAGCCGTCATTGCCAAGGATGGTGTTATCGTGGCTGAGGCCTCCAATAGTGTTACCATAGACCAAGACCCTACGGCTCATGCCGAAGTGAATGCCATCCGTATGGCTACCCGTGCCTTGCACACTTTCGATTTGAAGGGTTGTGAGATTTATACCTCTTGCGAGCCTTGCCCCATGTGTCTTGGCGCTATCTACTGGGCGCATCTCGACCGTATCTATTATGCCAACAATCGTCAGGATGCAGCGAAGATTGGTTTCGATGATGAGTTTATCTATGAGGAGATCGACCGCAAGATAGCAGACCGCCATAAGCCGATGATTGCCTTGATGCGCGATGAGGCTTTGGGTGCTTTCCGTATGTGGGAAGAAAGTACTGAGAAGACAGAGTATTAAGTACAACCTCTTTATTCCCTCTCTTTGAGAGATTCTACAAACAAGACGTCCCGATGCAGGAATACCTTGCGTCGGGACGTCTTCGATAAAGATGGATATCTTGTGTGAAAACCTATAGTAATTACTCAGCACCCATATTGAAATTTTTTTGAAAAACCTCGAAATATGAAAGCGGCTTCGATAGTCAATGAAGCCTATTTCGTAGAGCAATGAAAGCGGCTTCGTAAGCAGTTGAAGCCTATTGCTTGATATGCGTAATCACGAAAGGATGTTTCACTGCCGCATGAGCAGCTTTCTGTGCGATGCTCTTCTGTTGCTGTGTTATTCCTTCGGGTGCATAGCTGTTTCCTACAACCGACTTCTTGAAGATAGCCTCAAACCAAGTACAGGCAGCAGTGTATCTTCCGTACACCAACTGCAGATGGTAGCCGTCACGGTTCAGGTTGTCGCCCAAGCTCGATGTGCGGGCATTCTGTATAGCTGTTCCTGCCGGCACCAAGATGTCGATAGGTGCATCCTTGAGAGCCTGTTTGGCTGCGCCTAAGATGGAAGAGAACATGGTGGCCTGACTGTTGCCATACTTGCGGAAGCCGTCATGGTTGGAAGTCTGAGCGTAAGCCCATGTCTGATGGAAGATAATCTTAGCCTTGGGTGCTTTTTGTTTCACATAGGCAATCAGTTCGTTGAGATAGGGCTGGTATGTGTAGTAGACTCCAGAGAAATGGCTTGCCTGCTGTACGCTCACATAGTCCCAGTCTTCCTCGCTCAAGGCTTCGCTCACCTGCTTGTTGGGTGTCTCCACCATCTTGCCGTCTATTCCTGTCTTTCTGTATCTATATGCCTTCAGGTCGCCTTTTACGCATTGCATGTGTCTTTCGAGCGAGCATCCGGGGATATATAGATTGGCCACTATGGTCTGTATGCCTTCGGCATCAGCCAACTCGTGCAGGTTCTGCTCAATGGCATCTTCAGAGAAGCTGTTGCCTATGGCGAGAATCTTTACCGTATTCTCGGCATGGACCTTTGGAAAAGCCCATGCCAAGAGGAATGTCAATATAAGCCAGATATTTTTCATATTCCGTCGTATAAGTCGTTATTTCAATGTGAAGGTGAGGGTCTGTACATCCTTGCTGTTAGGACCTACCATTACCTCGAACTCACCAGGCTCGTTCTTGTATTCCAACTCCTGGTTGTAGAACTTCAGGTCTTCAGGGGTGATGGTGAAGGTGACGGTCTTGGTCTCTCCCTTCTTGATAGAGATGCGTTCGAAGCCTTTCAGCTCCTTCACTGGGCGAGAAACGCTGGCAGCTAAGTCGCGTATGTACATCTGAGCTATTTCGTCAGCATCGTAATTTCCCGTATTGGTGATGTCTACGCTTACACTGATCGTCTCGTTGTTGGTCATTGTGTTGCTTGAGAGCGTAGGCTTGCCATATTTGAAGGTGGTGTACGACAGACCATAACCGAATGGGTACAGTGGGTCGTTGTCTATATCGAGGTAGTTGCTGGTAAACTTAGTGAACCATTTACCCTCTTTCAGTGGCCGTCCCGTATTCAGATGGTTGTAGTAGAGAGGTATCTGACCTACACTCTTAGGCATGGTGGCAGTCAGTTTTCCGCTTGGCACCTTGTCGCCGAAGAGCACGTCACAGATGGCATCGCCCGATTCACAACCACCAAACCAAACGTTGAGGATGGCTGGGAAATTCTCCTGTTCCCATGTCATGACGGTGGCACGGCCCGAGAAGTTGACGAGTACGATAGGTTTGCCCGTCTTCTTCAGGGCTATGAGCAAGTCTTTCTGTGCGTCAGGCATCTCGAGATTGGTGCGGCTGCTGCATTCGCCACTCATCTCTGACGACTCGCCCACAGCAGCAACGATGATGTCGGCTTGCTGAGCCACGTCGAGTGCTTCCTTCAGCATTTCCTCGTTGCTTCGGCTGTCGCGCATCTCTCTGCCAAACATGGTGGCATCAGCTTCGCGCTTGGCATCATACATCAGGTTGGAGCCCTTGGCATAGAGAACCTCTGCCTTTCCTTCCAGTGCCTTCTTCATAGAACCGAGGATGGTCTTGTTGTCATCGAGACGGGCCACAACGCTCCATGTACCCGACATGTTCTTGGAATTGTCTGCCAACGGACCGATAAGGGCAATCTTACCCTTGCGCTGCAAAGGCAACAGATTGCCTTCGTTCTTGAGCAGCACGAAAGTCTTGGCAGCTATCTCGCGTGAGAAGGCTCTGTTCTGTGGAGTGTAGATTTCCTTCTTGGCGCGTTTCACGTTGCAGTATTTGTATGGGTCGTCGAAGAGTCCCAACTTGTATTTGGCTTCCAGGATGCGGCGGCATGCTGTATTGACGGTTTCCATCGTAACCTTGCCCTCGTTGATAGACTTCTCTATAGTGCCTAAGAATCCGTCAGCCACCATGTCCATATCGGTACCTGCATTGAGTGCCATGGCTGAAACCTGCTGCAGGTCGCCCAGTCCGTGGGCTGTCATTTCCAGGATGGCAGTATAGTCGGTTACCACCATTCCCTTGAAGCCCCACATCTTGCGCAGCACATCGGTAAGCAACCATTTGTTGCCTGTTGCGGGAACGCCGTCCACCACATTGAATGAGGTCATCACGCTCAGAGCGCCGGCGTCAACAGCAGCCTTGTAGGGAGGCATATAGTAATTGAACATGCGCCAGTGGCTCATGTCCACTGTGTTGTAGTCGCGTCCTGCTTCTGCACCGCCATAGAGTGCAAAGTGCTTCACGCAAGCCATCACGGTGTTGGGAGCTGCCAGATTCTGTCCCTGATAACCCTCTACCATGGCTTTGGCGATGCAAGAGCCGAGGTATGGGTCTTCACCGTTTCCTTCTGCCATACGTCCCCATCGTGGGTCGCGGCAGATATCGAGCATAGGACTGAAAGTCCAGTTGATACCATCTGCCGAACATTCTTGTGCGGCTATCTGGGCTGTACGCTTGATGGCTTCCATATCCCATGAGCATGAGAGCGAGAAGGGGATAGGGAATACGGTCTCGTAACCATGTATCACGTCCATACCGAAGAGCAGTGGAATGTGCAGGCGGCTCTGTTCTACGGCAATCTTCTGTACTTCTTTGATTTTCTCAACACCTTTCAGGTTGAAGAGTCCGCCTACTTCGCCACGCTTGATTTTGCTTGCCACGTCGCTGCTTTTTGCCTGGCCGGTAACGATATCTCCTGTAACAGGAAGGTTCAACTGACCGAGTTTTTCTTTCAGCGTCATTTTATTCATCAGGTTATCGATGAAGGTGTTCATCTTAGCCTCATCGCTTTGGGCCTGTGCCATGGTGGGGCAGAGGCTTGCTGCCAGCAGGGTAAATGCTGCAAGAATGTTTTTTGTCTTCATATGTCTAAGTCTGTTTAATTGTTCTTGAATCCGAGTTTCTCGAGTCCCTGTTGTATCTCAGGGCAGCTCATGAAGAGTCGCCAGAGCAGTCCCGAGCGATGATTCTCTATCATAGGGGTGATGGTCAGCTGGTCTATGGCAAGATAGCGGGGTACTGTCCAGTGGGCAGTCTCCGAGAAGGCATCGTAGAAGCCATATTTGCCCCAAATCCAGTTGCCCTTGTTCCAAAAGTATTTCAAGGCAGCCATCGACTCAGTAGGAGTATATGGGAATGACGACAGGGCTGCGGTAGGTGTGATGACACCTAAGTCGTTGTTGGGTGCATGGGCAGAATATCCGTTTACCGAATAGCTTGCAGTCAGTCCCCAGCAGTCTTTGCCGTAGCCTTTGTATCCCTTTGGGTTTCGCACGCAGTATTCGTAGTTGCTGAGGGCATGGTTTCTTACCACATTCCAGTAGTTGGCATACGTGTCGCTCAGGTTCTTGGGGTTGAGGCAGATATAGGAGTACTGTGCCCAGAACAGCGGACCGCCAGTCTGTTCGGCGCCATTGTGCTTCAGTTCGAGCGGATAGCCGTAGGGCTTGGCATAGCTCTTGATGCCTCCGCTCCTTGCCCATCCCTTGTGATAACATTCGGCAGGGATAGAATGAGTCGGTGAGGACGCTCCTAAAATGTAGGTGATGAGGCACTCGTTGTAACCTTCGAGTGGGAAGTTCATATCCCATCCATAGTTGGGCGACCAGTGCCAGTACAGCACGTCCTGTCCGCCACGGCGGTACCAGTCGAACTCCATCTCTTTCCACAGCTTGTCAATATTGCTTGCTAAGAGTTTCTCCTGTTCGTTGCCATTCTCGAAATACTGGCGTACGCACAGCAGACTTGCCATGAGAAACGAACTTTCTACGAGGTCGCCACCATCATCTTTCTGTCCGAAAGGAACGGTCTTTCCTGTATTGCCGTCTATCCAGTGCGACCAAACACCATGGAATCGGTCGGCTTTTCCTAAGAAATCTACTATCTTCGTAAGGCGCTGCACACCCTTGGTACGGCTGATGTAACCTCTGTCTATACCTGCCAGCAGGCCGGCTATGCCAAATCCGCTTCCTCCGGTAGTCACCACATGCTTGTCGTTCTGTGGATAGATACCATCGAGGTGAATGCGCTCGGGTGCCAGCCCGGAGTTGGGGTTGGCTCCATCCCACATATAATTAAGGTGGGTCTTCTCAATGTAGTCGAGCATTTCCTCATCGTTGGCAAATGAGGAGGGTCTGCCTAAGGGCTGGTCATGCTCGTCGGTAACTATACCTGTAAGCTCATATTCGTTAACCACAGGGATGTAATAGTCGCTCACTTGTCCCTTGACAACCTTGACTGAGTCCTGGCTGGCGAAACATGGAGCGGCTATTACCAGCATCCATGTGGCGAATGATAGCTTGGTAAAATTCATTTTGTATATTCTAAGTTTACGAATACTGCATTGTGGTCGGACAGATAAACCTTGTCGGGCTTATCGCCGATGACTCTATAGCGAGTAGCTTTCAGCTGGTTGCTGATAAAGATATGGTCGATAATGCTTCGCTCGTTGAGAGGCAGTCTGCCGTAATCGTGCCATGTCCAGTCTGGACCATAAACGATGGCAGCCTTGTTACGGGCATTTTCCATTTTGTTGGCTCTCAGTATGGCCGAAGGTTCTTCCTCATCGGTACAGTTAAAGTCGCCGGTGATGATGGCAGGCATGTTCTTAGCCACTTTCTTCATCTTGGAAAGGATGAGCTTGATGCCTTCCTCGCGTGCTATCTTACCATCGTTGTCGAGGTGGGTGTTGAAGTATACCACCTGCTTGCCGGTTTTTTTGTCTTTCAGTATCGCCCAGGTACAAACACGGTTGTAAGAAGCGTCCCAGCCCTTCTTTCCGAACTGTTCTGGTGTCTCGCTCAAGGCAAAGTCGCCATGCTTTACCATACTGAATTTGTGCTTGTTATAGAAGATTGGGCTGTGTTCGCCCTGATGTTTTCCGTCATCTCGTCCTACACCGATGCCCTCATATATGCCATTGAGAGCAGCCTTGAGGTCTGCCATCTGGTTGGGGCATACTTCCTGCATGCCCAAGAGGTCGGGCTGATAGTAGGTGAGCATCTTTGCCACCTCTGCTTTACGGCAGTCCCAACGGTTTTCGTTGTCAACAGAAGCATCCAGACGTATGTTGAACGACATGACGCTGATTTGTGCTTTGGCTTGCGATGTAAAGCCTGCAACAAAGAGAGAAAGTAAGAAGAGAGTTTTTCTGAAGATATGCATAGTAGTGTAAAGAGTTATATGTGAAGAGAGTAATGAATAGTGATTGATGAGTTGTTAGAAGATTCATGAACCAGCCTTCTGTTACGAAGGACTGGCTCATGAAATCGAAATAGAGCTTATGAATTATTCAATATGAATGACGTTTTCTCGTTATTCGTCGATAGGATCTTTCAGAAGGTCAGGAGTAGCTGTTACCTGATTGAAAGGTAGTGGGATAAGAGCCTTCTCCTTAGACCAACCTACAAGTTCTGTGGCAGCCTTGCCTGTACGTACGAGGTCGTTGTAACGCTCACCCCACTCGCAGCAGAGCTCCATGCGGCGCTCGTCGATAATCTGGTCGAAGGTAACGTTTGTAAGCTCAGGCATGTGAGCACGACGACGAACTTCATTGAAAGGACCATCACCATTCTTGCCAAGTTTAACCTTTGCTTCTGCATTCATCAACAGAACATCAGCATAGCGAAGTACTCGGATGTTGTTGTTTGTGCCATACTTTGTACGACCAGGAGTGAGCTGAGTGGTTGGTGTATAAGCCTTGCCGTTCCAGCAATCGGTCTTTGTAGGGTTGTCCTGAGGCTTGATGTAGTCGCCATCGGGGGTGGTTGAGCCAGCCAACAAGAACGATGTGGTTGCACGAATGGTCTCGCCACGGTCATAAGCCCAGTCACGGAACGATTTCAAGATACCACAGTCGCCCCATCCTGAGATGTTGCTACCTGAGTTATTTGGACCTTGACAACCAAACCATTGGTCGGGGTCTATCAGCTCGCCAGAGCCGTTGCCGAAGTCTGTACACTGGCTTTCGAAAATAGACTCATCGCAGAGCTTTCCTGGAATCTTCCACAACTGATAGTAGTCAGGATAGAGTTCGAAGTTGCCATGCTGAATGATATCATCGGTTAGTTCTTCCACCTTTTGGTAGTTGCCCAGGTTGAGATAAATTTTAGCAGCTAATGTTGCAGCGGTGAATGCAGTTACAGCACCCTTGTGCTCGCTTTGGTTAGGACGGATGCGAGGCATGTTGTCCATGCCATATTGCAAATCCTCCAAAGCATACTTATAAACAGCCTCTGTGGTAGAACGTCTCAAATCGGTTTGGTTGTTATCACGAAGAATAGTGCAAGTGCCGAATGCCTGAATGAGGCGGAAGTAAGCGTAAGCACGCATGAACTTTACCTCACCAATGTAGGTACGGTTGGCCTTTTGTTGAGCTTCTGTGGTGCAGTGCTGAGCATAGCCCTCAAGAGCCTCAATGGCTGAGTTGGCGTTCTTGATGATGTTATAATACTGCATCCATATTTCGTTGAAGCCCCAGAAAGAGTCGTTATACTTATACTCTGATAAGTTGTAATAGTCGCTACCATTCCACTGACCGCTGAACACATCCTGATCACGAATGGTTGTTATCTCCCATATTACCCAGTGCAGAGCACTCTTACGGAAGCGGGCATACATACCAGATGCGGGCTGATACATATTGTCTAAGTTGGCATAGTCGACCTGTGTGTCAGGAACCTTGCCTTCCGGCGTCTTGTCAAGATAGTCGCTGCATGACGAAACTGCGCCCATCATGAGGGCAGCTGCCGCTAATATGATTGTATTTTTGATAATTTTCATAATGTAGCAAATTTTAATTGAGGTTGATCTTTAGAAATTGATTTTCACGTTGAACGTGTAGGTAGAAGTCAGAGGATATACTTCGGTATCCCATCCCTCAGGATCGGTCAATTCAGGTGAGAAGGTGTTTGCCTTGAATGTAGTGAATGGACGATCGGCCGTCATGCTGAGACGGACAGATGGCAATGTGTATGTTCCGAACTTCAAGTTCTTGAAGGTGTAACCCAATGTAATGTTCTGGATGCGGAAGTAGTCAGCGCTCTCAACAAAGTAAGAACTGTACTTCTGGTCGCTCACGTTCCATGTGCGAAGCAGTGCCGCTGCAGATGGAGCAGAGTTGGTAGAGCCTGGACCTGTCCAACGCTTCTCATACTGATCCTTATCAAAGTTGTAGTTCTGTGAAGCATAACGTAGAGCACGCTTGCGGTTGAACATCTGTGCGCCAGTCTGTCCGTAAGTTGTCAATTCGAAATCGAAGTTCTTCCACTCTAATCCAAGGTTGATACCATAAGTGAAGTTTGGAATATATGAACCCAATGTGGTTCGGTCATTACCATCGAGCACACCATCATGGTTCAGGTCTGCATACTTTAAGTCACCAGGTTGGCAACCATTGGCTTTGCCTATAGGGTCAGCATCAACCTCTTCCTGTGTCTGGTAAACGCCAATCATCTTGAATCCGTAGAATGAATTCATCTCCTTGCCTACGATATTCACGGTCTTTCCGCCTCTGATGATACTATGACCACTAAGTTCCTTTACGCGGTTGCGAAGAGTTGACATATTGACACCAACACGATATTTGAGGTCCTTGCCGATTCTGTCGTTCCAGTTGAGAGTGATATCAAAGCCTTGGTTCAGGATCTTACCATAGTTGCCAGCCAATGTCTGTGTGCTGAAAGGCAACAATGGAGAAATCACTGCATTGTTGGTCATGCGATGGAAGTAGTCGATATCAACGTTCAAACGATTGTCGAGAGCAATGAGGTTGAAACCAGCATTCCACTCCTCTACAACCTCCCACTTCAGCCAACTGAAGTAGTTTGAGTTCTCATAACCTGGAATAGTGGTGTTACCAAATACACCAGAGAATTTGTTACCTGTGCTTATAGAGTTGAAACCATCAGAAGCTGCGATGTGGTCGTTACCAAGCTTACCCCAACTTGCACGAAGTTTCAGCATGTCGAGCCACTTCTGGTCTTTCAGGAAGTTTTCCTGTGAGATAACCCAGGCTCCACCGATTGATGGGAAGTAACCCCATTTCTCCTGATATTTTGAAGAACCGTCAGCACGCATAGTGAAGACGAGCATATACTTGTCATCGTAGTTGTAGTTGAGACGTGTAAAGTAAGACAGACCGCGGTAGCAATAGCCGTCGTCGCCTACTGTGGCTCCAGTAGCGTCACCGTTCTTGATGTACCAGTATTCATCCTCGCCATCGGGTACGTTGCTGGCAGAACCATTGAGGTTACGCCACTGTTCCTCACGCATGGACATACCAACCATAGCACCCACCTTGTGCTTGCCAAACTGATCGTTGTAAGTCAATGTGATATCACAGATGAGGTTGTAATATTTGTTTTCGCTCTTTTTTAGCTTGGTAGTTGTTGACTGTTGCCAGCTGCTCACATAGTAAGCAGGTGTAAACTCGCGACCTTGTGTTGAGAGGAAACTGTAAGAGTAGTTACTGCGCAGATTCAACTTGTTAGGAATAAAGTCTATCTGTGCGTAGAAATTGGTCAATGCCTGATAGCTTTCGTTCTTTGAGTCGTAATACTCAGCAAAAGCAATCGGGTTGTAGAAGTTAGAAGAGTAGCCTAATACGTCAGGTGAGCCATACTTGTTAGGGAAGGCCTTGTCATTGTTTTTATCATACAGAGCCACGATAGGAGGACAGTTAAATGCCTTCTGCCAAGCGGCATTGTTTGGCACTTGCTGCTCTGACTGACTGAATACACCATTGAAGCCCACCTTCAACCAGTTGGTTGCGTTATAGTCTACAGCAGCACGGAAGTTGAGACGTTTATAGTTGTTGTCAACATCCATGATGCCATCTTGGTAGAGGTAACTGCCACCCAAAGAATAAGTGGTTTTGTCTGAACCGCCGGCAATGCTTAGGCTGTGGTTGGTGATGAGGGCTGTGCGAAGCATCTGATCATACCAATCGTTGTCGGTGTTGTAAGTCCAGTTGTGGAAATCTGGATCTGAATAGCTACCACCATAGTTGTCGATACTCTTCTTGAAATGAGAAACATAAGCATCGTAGTTACCTTCAAGCATCATAGTAGCATATTCCTTAGCGTTACACAGTTCCAATACATTGGAGGCTTTCTGGAAACCTACATAGCCGTCGTATGTAATCTGTGCTTTCTGATTCTTAGCACCCTTCTTTGTAGTGATAAGCACCACGCCGTTGGCAGCACGCACACCATAGATGGCTGCAGCCGAAGCGTCCTTAAGAATGGTAAAGTCCTGAATGTCGTCGTTGTTGAGGAAGGTGATGTCATCGTAGAACATTCCGTCAACAACATAAAGAGGTGAAGAGTTCTTGAAAGAACCAGCACCACGAATGCGAACGGTAGGTGCGCTACCAGGTGCACCTGAACTTACAACGTTCACACCAGCCACCTTACCCTGAAGGGCTGTCATAGGCGATGCTGAAGGAACAGACTGGATGTCGGCTGCCTTAACCACGGTGATAGGTGAGGTGAGGTCCTTGGCCTTTGCAGAACCGTAACCGATGACAACTACGTCGTTGAGGTTCTGGAAATCATCCTTCAATGTGACATTGAGGTTGCCTGAAGCCTTGAGGGTAACAGGCTGCATACCCACATAAGAAATGTTGATAGATGCGTTAGGATTAACTTCCTGGATGGTGAAGTTACCGTCTATGTCCGTAACGGTAGCTTGCTTTGTACCGAGTACTTTGACAGTGGCGCCAATGACTGGTTCGCCAGAACTATCCAAGACAGTACCTTTGACAGCCTGAGCTTGGGCAAATGCCAGCTGGGCTACAAAAGCGCAAATGAATAATAATAGGTTCTTTTTCATGTTTTTTTGTTTTAAGATAATTGTTAATTCAAAACTGCTGTGCAAAGTAAATACTTTTTAAAGGTTTGGGCAAATTTGTTGCCACGATATAACTACGATGCGCTTTCTTGGCACTACGATTTTACTACGATGCCCATTTCTAAACGTTTGGAAAAGAGAAAGATAGGAAAACGACAAAATTTTGCCTTTTTTCTTTGGTAGATGGTATAAATTTATTAATTTTGCAAATACATAACCACAAACCCGTCTAAATCAAAGAATGAAAAAGCAGTTTTTATGGCTTGTCATGTTAATCTTTTGTCTATGTCCAATGATGACAAAGGCACAGATTTTTATGCCTATTATCTCATACTATAACTCGTTCACTTATCATTATGGCATGCAGAACTGGTGCTGTACACAGGATGACAGGGGTATCATGTACTTTGCCAACAATAATGGTGTGCTCAGTTATGATGGCTATTCGTGGCGCACCATAGCCTTGCCCAGCAAGGGATTGGTGCGATCAATTCTTGCTGATGGCGACCGTATCTATGTCGGCTCTTATACCGACTTCGGTTATTTTGTGCGTGATGAATGGGGTAAGATGGTGTATCATTCTCTTTGGCCCAAAAAATATCAGTCGCATAATGACGAGATATGGAATATCGTGAAGGGTGCTGATGGACATATTTACTTCCAGTCATTCTGCTCTTATTTCGTTTACGATGGCAAGAAAGTTACACCTTATTATATAAAGGAGCATCTGCCGCTCTGGTTTTTCCAAACAGGCGGTCAGCTCTATGCTCAATTGATTTCCGACGGATTGTGCCGAGTCAGCAAGACGTATTACCCCCCCCATTCTACATCGTAGAGACTATGGCAACGATCATGTGATGGGTTTGCACCAGTTGGGCAAGAGTCTTTTCTTGTTGGCCACCAACCAGAATGGACTCTTCCTATACGACGGACAGCAGGTGAAGCCTGTTCGTACTGATGTCGATGCTTTGCTCCGACAAGCCTTGATCAACCGTACTGTCATGCTCAATAAGCATACCTTGGTGGTGGGAACCATTAAGAGTGGAATCTTTGCCATCGACCTCAATACCAATAAGGTGTTGTGGCACTACAGCAAGGCTAACGGACTGGGAAACAATACCGTACTCAACCTCCTGGTGGACAGAACGGGCAACTTATGGGCAGCCTTGGACAATGGCATCGCCCTTATCCATACGGGTTTGCCCCTTTCGGTGATGAGACTCGAGGGCATCGGTATGGTCTACGATGTGGCTACCTTGGGAAGCGATATGTATATAGCCACCAACCAGTCGGTGTGGCGATATGACATGAAGGAACACAATATAGTTCCAGTGAATGGCTGCGAAGGACAAAACTGGTATGTATCTCAGTTTGACAACCAGGTGTTTGCCGGCAACAATTTAGGCACAAAGGCCCTTGTGGGCAATCAGTCTTTCGACCTTTTAAACGACAATCAGGGCAGTACTATGATGCGTGAGTATCAGCATTATGGTCAGCATGCATTGATAGAGTCTTCCTACAACAGTTTCCGCATTTATTTACGCGATGGCGACAAATGGCGCTATGGTTGGACGGTGAAAGGCTTCGGTGCTCCTATCAGAGAGATAGAAATAGACAACCAGGGTGTCATCTGGGCAGCCCACATGAGCAAAGGTCTCTATCGACTGGAACTTTCCAGGGATATGAGGCGATTCGAAAGGGTGAACTTCTATTCTTCGCTGCCCAATAGCAAGGGTGATGCTTTTCATGTGATGACCATCATGGGACGTGTGATCTTCTCGTATGGTGGCCGTCTCTTTACTTACGATGATATACGCAAGCAGATATTGCCCTATTATGGTTGCGGCAGGTTGAGCGACATGGGCATCGTGTCGTCTGCCTTCCTTGATAAGAAAACCTTCTGGTTGCTCAATAGCGATGGCTATTGGCTCATGCATTCGGGCAGTAAGGAGAACCTGCCGGTGTTCTTTATCTCCAACTCTTCGTTTGGGCAGGAGTGCAACATCTATGGACATTCGATGTATGCTTCGGGTCGTGCCACCTATTTCTTCCTCAACGATGGTATAGGCAGATATTTGGGCACAGGTGCTGAAATGGGAAAGAAGCCCGCCTGCTATCAGGCTTCATTCAGCGAGGTGACGACAAAGGACCGTGATAATGTGGCGCATCAGCTGCCTGTGGTCAGCGATGGCAAGGTGAAGGCATGGGGTAACATTCGGCTCAGGGTGTCGTTCCCCAACTACGATAACGACAAGCTGCTGTTCTGCTATACGCTGAAGGGTGGAGGCAATACGCTTACTGAGTCTTCCTATTCGCCAGAGATCGTGTACAGCAACTTCGGCTTTGGAGATTATGAACTGACGGTGGTGGTCAAAAACCTCAAGGGCGACATCATAGGCAAGCCTCTTGTCTATTGTTTCTCTTTCCCCACACCTTTCCTGCTCTCATGGTGGGCGTGGCTGATGTATCTGTTGTTGCTCTCGGCTTTGGTGTATGGCTATATCCGCTGGCGTACCAACAAGATTATTCGTCGCAATAAGAAAATTGCTGAAAAAGAGCTGATGGAGCAGAAGATGAAATCGTTGGAACAGGAACGTATCATTGCTGAGCAACAGAAACAACTCTTAGAAAACGAGCTCGCCCTTAAGGGAAAGGACGTGGCAAGCATGGCTTTCGATATGGTGGCGATGAACAACTCCATCAGTGAGGCGAAGGAAACTCTGCTTGAAGGCATGCGCAAGGGAACCATCACCACCAAGAATGCAAGCAAACTGCTGTTGCAGATGAAGAGTGGCGACAACGACTTATTCTGGAATACGTTCCAAAACAACTTCGACCTGATACACAAGAAGTTCTTCCGCAGTCTGCGTGAGAAATATCCCGACCTCACGTCGAACGACCTGAAGGTATGTGCCCTTTTGCGCCTGAACCTGAATACGAAGGATATTGCCAACTTCACTCACCTTACAATCCGTGGTGTGGAAGGTGCAAGATACCGACTCAGAAAGAAGTTGGGCATTCCTACCGACAAGTCGCTCACCGATTTCCTCATCGAGTTCGAATAAGGAGAGGATCTTTATTGTCCTCCCAAGCGCTCGAAGAAGGTGATGATTTCCTCAAAAGTCTTGAATTCATCGCTGCCATACTCGATGGCTGTGCCCATGAAGCCCTTGTCGGGACAGGGGTCGATGAAGTAGTCGCCATAGAGCAATGCCTTCTGGTTGCAGAAAATGACGTGGTTGTAGGCTGGGGCAGATAGGTACTCCTCTACCCAGGTCATGACACGAGCCATATAGTCATGGTCGTTGGTGGGCGCCTGTGCCACAATGTACACATTATAATATTCTATCAGCATCTCATAGGCCTTGTGCATTGAGCTGGTGGCTTTCCAGTAACTGTCGTGCAGGGCATCGAAGTCGATATACACGATGGGGCGTTCCTTTCCGTTCTGTTTGTCGTCTATCCATCGGATGACGGGTGCGAGATAATGGAATGCCACCTTGTCTATCAGCCGATGCTCACCATGGAAGCGGATGGCTTGTGGATAATGCTCGTGGAAGAGGTAGAAGGTATGAACCACAGGGTCCTTGTCGCCAAAGAGTCCGTAGACACGGTTTTGTTCCTCGGGTGTTACATTCTGAAAGCACAGGGCGGTAATGTCCTTGTACTCCTTGATGAGTCCCTTGTTCACCATCAGCTCCTGCACTCCGTCCTTGCGCGGGTTCTGAAACTCCTGTCTTCCCGTCATACTGCTCATAGTGTTGCCCATCTCGAAAGCAGGGTTTACCAAGATGCGGTCGGTGCCATGGAGCATCTCAGTGAACATACCACCCATGGAGGTGCCTACAATCAGGTCGGGTTTCTCCCTCTGCTGCATATCCCGCAGCATCGCTATGGCTTCTTCGGCATGCACGGGAATGTCCTCAGCCACGAGTGTGGCATTAGGCATCAACTCCTGCAACATCTTTACCGTGCCGCTCTGTCCCGAGGAGAGGAAGCCGTGCACATACATGATTTTTTTGCCCTGCATCAGGTCAGGGAACTGCTTGATGTATTGATTTTCCATTGCTTGTTGTTTTATCCGAAATGATGATGCAAAAGTACAGTTATTTGCATTGAAAACAAAATTATTGATGCAGATTTTTTCTTCTGTTGTTCAAATAATGC
>ERZ1034753.415-NODE-415-length-15464-cov-5.519566_pt1 | contig 15464 bp, 25 predicted proteins | sample MGYA00520702_ERZ1034753 | MGnify/ENA primary metagenome ERZ1034753 (study PRJEB33766, sample SAMN09781700) | gut metagenome | biome: gut microbiome | host: Homo sapiens | place: Madagascar | study: EMG produced TPA metagenomics assembly of the PRJNA485056 data set...
TATCTCTCTGCGGTCAGCGAACACCTCTCGAGTTGGTGTCCGGTGTAAAAAAATAAGAGCTTTTCAGCTCTAAGTTCCATTTATCTAAACCCATTAAAATCAATGGGTCTATTCTGTTTGTATTTATTCTATCTTGTCTCCATCTGCATAAATGCGTTGGAATCTTGCAAGCCACCGGCTTACGTTTGGGTCTGCTGCATTTGCAACAGGTATCGGACCAGCTTTACACTGCCATCCGTACTTAAGCATGATTTCTTTTGCCTTATTACAAATTGTATAGCAAGTGCTATCTGCAAGACTTCCTGTTGCATACACCGATACGGTAATCATTGGTGTCTGTGAACCTTCGTTTCCTTCCAAATCATAGTTGCCGCCAGATATATCGCTTAAGGCTATATCGCAATACGGAAAGTCTGTCTTTTTCGGTGTGATGTACCGCCCGACCTTGCATTTTGGATATGCAGTTTTCATTTTCTTTTCAAAGTGTGTATAAAATGTATTCCATTCAAACGACATTAATCCACCGCCTCGTATGTTTTCTCAAAATCACTTTGCTTAGAAGGGAATATTTGCCCGTTGCGTAAACGAACAATGTAATCGCCGACATTAACTTTCATATCCGTATCTGATACCTTAATAAAGCAATCGCCATTATCATTAAAGTAAATAATCCCATCATCGTATGCTGATATTCCCCAATCGGGAACGCCTTGGCAATTCGCTCCAACTTTCATAAAATCATTGTTAAATTTGAATGCCTCAATTACCACTGGTTTCAGTCTATATTTCATGATTTGAATACCTCTCTAGCTATTTCTACAACTTTTTCTCGCAATTCCTTGCCGGCATTGTACATAGGCATCTTCGGGGATGTACCACTTGAATAGTGCCATTCGCCTTGCAAATCCATGTACCACCATCCCGGCTCATTTCCATGGGTTCCGTATGTTCCGGTTCCTACGCCCGGTACGTTTGCTGGATTCTGCGCCGGAAGTCCTGCACCAAATTCAAGCATAAGCGCCGGAGAGATCTCTTTGGACTGCACGCCGTCCTGATTCTGCCATTTGCTCACAATTTTCTGTGAATCTTCCATATAAAAGATTGCCTTGCATCCGGCTTTCTCCGGTGTGATTTCAGAGGACAAATGAATATATTTACCAAAACCGCTACTACCAACGTGAACCTGTGCAATAGATATGCTCTCTGCGGTCAATCTGCGGCACAATTCCTCGCATTTCCCATCAAGGCTGTTCTGGTATTCCTTAATCTCTTTGATAGCGTTCTGAATCTCTTTTACGGACAGTCCGAATGAAATTTTCTTTGCCATGCCTTACGCTCCAAACATCATAAATCTACTTCCAAAATGTGTTTCATTCAGTGCCTTTTCAAGCTCATCCCGATAAGTAAATGGGCTCAATGGACTTTCAATCCTCTCTCGTAAAATTGGTGCTGATACATCAATAGAAGCTGTCTGCATAGCATTTGCACACATATTATGTGGCAATTCAGCCAAAGCACACATTTCCATTTTCTTATGGTCACACGAATCAACTTTCGGGCAAGCCTTGCACTTTTCTGATAATTTCGATAATGTCATATCAATACCTACCTCTTCTGCATAGACTGTACAACACCCATGAATCTAACAGTGTCATCAACCATTTTCTTCATGTTTTCCGGTTTCTTCATTTCCTCAATAGATTCCTTAAACGCATCTTTGATTTCCGGATTCTCTTTGAAAATCTTTCTTACGTTTTCTTTGGAACATTCAAGGCAAATATTTGTAGTAAAATTCTTTGGAAGTTCTTTTCCGCATTGTCTACAAACCATATCATCCCTCCGGCAATTCCTTAATCGCAATCACAATTCCATTCAAACTTTTCGCAGGCGGCGCGGCAACCTCATAGTTGGCACTATCGCCATTTACAGAACCGTCCTCGTTGTATTGTGGCTCGCGCCCAATCCATAGCCGTGTCAGCTTCGTAATCGGGCAATCCATATCGCAAGTAGATATTGTCCGGGAATAATCAACGCTATTTCCGAACACATCAGCCTGCACATCGCCCTTGCCTGCGGAAATGTTGGCATAAAAAAGAACCGGGTCGTTATAACCTGGTTCTGTTCCTATCTCGACAGGGATTTTCTCTCCGTCAATCTCTATGTACTTGATATTTTCGTCCTCGCCACGATCGTATACCTTTTTCTCGGCATCGTAGGTGGCGTAATAAAACGGTTGCTTATTTTTCTTTAATGAACGCATATATCAATCCTTATACAGCTTATACTTCAAATTTGCCTTATCATTTAAAAGTTTGTCTTTTTTTTCGTCTATCTCTTCCATTTTTTTTGCCACAATTTCAAATTCAGAATAAACGATTTGCGTACCTCTCACATTCCTTAAATGTTCAATATATGGAAATGTTTGATAGTATATTCGAACCATTACATCCCCAAACAATCTTTCCAGTGTATAAATATCATATACGCCTATGTTAACTCCTGTACATATTAATTCCAGTTTATTTAGATACTCATGTATCATGTTGTGGAATTCTTTATCCTTTACAATTTGATGATATGTCATATTATTGTATTTGTGCCGCTTATATATAATCCTATTGTACTCATGAAATTCTTTTTCATTATCTCTAAATATGTCAATAGTTGATTTCTTTTTATCTCTTTCGTATGCTGCAAAATTTGTTTTTCTTGACAACATAAATTCAAACAATGCAATAATAACACCTATACACGTTGCCACATTAACCAAATATAAAATAATAAAACTCATAATTCTAAATTCCCCCTTTTGCAGTCATTATACGGCAAAAGGAGAACTGCTACAACAATATTTTAGCGCACCGCCCACCACCGCTTAACGTGCGCCGCCTGCGGCTTTCGCCACGCTCAATCTTCTTTAAGTATCACCCTTTCAGCACCACCGTTGCAAAAGGCGTTACTTCTCTCAATATATTCTCTCTTGAATTCCACGCCCGGCTGATGCCATTCTCACTATGGCTCGTTTCCCCCTCTGCTCCGATATGATTCCAGTCATACATGGCAAGGTCTTTGATGATGTCATACATTGACTTCATATCCTTGTCGATAAACTCCTCTGTATGATGCTCTCGGTAATTTCGTTTTCGCCTTACGGCATAATAGGCTCCTTTTACCTTTAAGGCTAGAAGAGCCTTGTCGGAATCATCATGCAATTCAGAATACAATTCAGCTTCCAAATCTGTATTCAGTTCTTTCAAAAGCTCTTCCATCCTTGATCATCTCCTACTCTGTCTTTGCAGTTACGGTTGCATGACCTGCCTTAACAGCATTGTAAGACTTATCGCACTCAACAATGGTAATTACCTTGTTGGATTCAGCTTCGATCTCGTCTGTTCCATTCCATGCCTGCCATGTTCTTACAGACTGTCCTAACTTAACAACTGATTTAGCTTCATCTACCTTGTATTTATAGGTATTGTTTTCTGTTAAAGGCTCTGTAACCGTGATCTTTGTCTTTCCTGTTGCGCTTCCAGCTGCTGATGCAACAGTCAGTGTTCCAAGTGCCGTTGGAGCATCAGATTCAACCTTCGTCACAGAATAGATTTTTCTTGCCATATCATTGTCAGTAGGCATTGCAGAGGATAAGTTGGTAATCTTTGCAGAATACCATTCTGGTCCGTGATCAAGTCCGATCTGTCCAAAAATCTGCTTCTTAATGCCTGCACCGGTCTTTGCTAAATCTTCCAAGAAGAAATTGCCTTTGCCCGGTACAAGCTGCTCAACAGGTGACATGATAAATGGGTCAAATAAAGTAACTGTTCCTGCCGGGAGATAAAATAAATCTCTTAAATAAACAGTTCCAAGCGGTGTAAGTACCTTATCAACTGCAATACCGTTTACATCTCTCCCGCTTTCAACGATTGTAAGTCCATTTGCCACAGCATCAGCATTTAACTGCATTCTGCTTGTAGAATCAAGACCGAGTACGATATTGGTAATGTCTCCGTTTGCATCTTTGATGCACTTTAATGCTTCACATACCAACATGAACGACAGGCTCTTTCCGTCTGCATCAAGAACATTTGATGTGATCGCTTCAAGAAGTCCTCTTGACTGGTTCGCATCATTATCGTTTGTGGACTTATGGAACTCACCATTAAGGAACGTATACTCAATATCCTGTCCGATCTTTGCCATCTTTGCAGCAACTTGGAAATCTTCTTCTGAAATTGGATTTGCCTGCTGTCCTGCGATATTGATTCCACTCAATGTACCCATATTAGACATTTTTCCATAGGAAGTACCAATGGATTCCTGGAAAATCTGTGTAACATTGGTTTTCTGTTCTCTAGTAATAATAGAAGCGTCCGGTGCAGTAAGGGATGCAGCTTCTGAAATCTTAGGCTGGTGACCTGTGGCTGTCTCATATTCCTGTCCAGTTACAAACTCTGTGCTTCCAGAATATTTTCTTTTTGCACCGATCATTGTTGAAAACGGTGTCTTTGTGTTGCCCTTATTAAAGAGCATTCCAGAATAATTAGGAGTGTTTCCACTCATTGCAAATACATCTGCCATAATCTTAATATCTCCTTATAAAAAAATTAATGTTTTACGTTCGCTGCTGCTTGCTGACGAATCAACGAAGCCATTAGCGCCATGTCTCCATTTGCCTGTGCGTCTGCAATCTGCTTTGAATAATCAATAGTTGTCTGGTTCCCTGCTGGAGGAGTCGGCATATCTTTCATCAAGTCAGCCTTGATTGCTTTCTGTAAAGCTTCCTCATGTTTTTTCTGTAACCGAAACACAGTGTCCATGTCTCCGTCATAAAGAGCTTCCGCAATCTCTCTTGCGTCCTTCTCGTCATACTTCAAAGTCAAATGTTGCTTTTCATATTCAGAGACCTTTGATGACCGGCGAAGATTTTTTAATTCTTCTTCAATCCTTGCCTGCTTTTCAGCTTCCTCAATCTGCTTCTGCTCCTGTTCACTGCTTGCAGCTTTCCATTTCTTTTTGTAGTCCGCTGCTTCCGAATTTGCCTTTTCCAGAAGTGACTTTGGAACAAATCCATCAAACTGGCTTTTATCAACAAACTCACGATCCGCTAATGCTGCATTGATATCTTCCAATGTCATGTTCTCTTTGTAAGCATCGCCTAATAAATCTTTTAATTCTGCCATAAATCCTCCTTGCGTTTGTTCAGGCGGTTCCCTCCGCGCTTTATTTCCGTTTTAATGACTTGTCTTGTCTCTTGCGTTTTTTAATAGCTTCCCTGCTATGTATAAAAAAAGAGAGCCTATCACTAAGCTCTCAAAATACCTTATTCATCAGATACAGATACCTTTGACGGCTGGTCCGTAATGTCCGGTTGCCGTTTCTCATATGGGTTGTCCTCACTCGAATTTACCTTATTTTCAAAATCCTTAAACAGAATCTTGTCAATCCTCTCTGCCGAATCAAGAGTTACCTGCTGCGGATCCGTAAACAATCCGACAACCTCAATTGCTCTCAATGGGTCAATTCCAATCTTAATGAGAGTAGCAAGTGAATTACACTTAGTTGCCAAGTCATAAGTACGAGAACGTGAAAATTTAATTTCAATATCTGAAAGATTCAACTCTGCAACATCCGAATCAACTTCATCACTTGTTTTAAGAATCTGCAAAATTATATAAGTTTCTCTTCTTTCAGAAGCCGCCCAAATCTGCTCTTTCTCTTTTGCATCAGTTTCAGCAGCCATCCATCCGGTCGACATATTTGTTGCACTTCCAGTACTCCCACCAGAAAGTTCCGACCGGCTTGGTGTATTCGTTATATCAAGAATTTGCTGCTTTATATAATCAACCAACGTCTGGTTCTCTGACTGGTTAAGAACACTTTCCAAGTACTTCAAGGTTGCCGTTCTACCTTGTTCTGACTTCGTAAGAATCATTCCATTCTCTCGGAGTTCTTTGTATTGCTCTTTATCAAGAGCCACATTGTCACCCCAAAGAATGTTCTGTACGTGTTGCGCAATATCGTTTACACGGTCAGAATCAACGGTGTTCAATGCATTCATAAGAGGAATAACCCTCTCGAAGCATCCCATGCGGTCATAATCATTGATATATTCGACAATCGGGATTTCACCTAACACATTAGGCTCTTCTGTAAACCACTTTTCAAACCCTTTAGTAACACCCATTTCAATTTTGAAATACGAAGTCTTTGTATAACACCCAAAAGTGACACTTCCGTCTCTATGTGGGAAGTAAGATACTCCAAGTACCGGTTCCCTATATGCATCATTGCTGTATACAACGAACGTGTTCATAGGGTTAAGCACCAGAATGTCAAATACCGATACAACCGTCTTAAGTCGCTTAGGAAGAATCAAACGATACCCGACACCGCAGGTTTTAACATCCTTTGCAAGCATCAGATCTTTTGCTGCTTTGCATTCCTCAACCATCATTTCATTAAGTGCAGCAACTCTTAAATCCTCTTTCTTACTTTCTTCAGAAGTGAACAGGTTTTTGAAAAAAGAAAAAAGAGCTTTTCGGCTCTTAATATCTTTTCTTGCTCTTTGAACGTATGAAATAGGCGATCCAAATTCATAACCAAGTTTAAATTCAAGGATCTCAGATGCCATGTTATCAACGACTTTCTCATTGATTTCTGGCCTGTACTGCTTCTCTCTATCAAGAATCGGCTGTCTGCCTTTTACATACTCAAACAAATAAAGCATTTCCGATCTATTCTGCTCATGAATGGCAAATGCGTCGCTTAAGACTTCCAAAATATTCGATTTATCAATTACTGGCTTATCGCAAAATATCTGCCGTCTTCCGAAAAGCTCCACAGTATTTACCTCCACATGAAAAAAGAGCCTATAAGCTACAACTCATGGCTCTCTTGATTCTTTCGACAATATCAATATATCACGAAAGTATGTCCTTTTTTTCCGCATTTCACATTTTCTTATTCTGATCGAGCAGATAAAAGAAATATCTGCGCATTTCATAAAATGCAGATTTGCTAATCGGCATTTCCTCGCAAGCGATCAAATATGTAACCGGAACTTCGTAGCAAACAGATTTAATTATGTATTGGCTTAAGTCATTTCCTGCCTGCTTTGCTGTTTCTTCAATCAACCGGCATTTTTCTTCTAAACCAATTCTCTTAATTGCCAGATTGCCGGTTGCATCTGAATTGCTGTGATAAATTGGCATGTCCGTTATTTCAAGGCTTTTGACGGTATCATTATTGTATTTCAATTGATTTTTCCATTCTGGGTACTGTTCACAGAATCCGCAAAGCTCTTTATATCTCTTTCCAGAGATTCCATATTTTTCAAGATTTAAGTTTCTTTTATTCAAACTATCACGCTCCCTTTATATTCCAAGCTCGGCTCGGCTCATAATCTCAACCTTTGTCATGCCACCATCAAATAACTGGAACAGCTGCACCAAGCCATCCGGACTATCATCATGTTCATTTTTCCCAAGTTGAGTAAACATTCCAAGTTCTTCCATTGCAGCTCTATATTCTTCACTCTGTAACTCTGGCTTAAGAAAATAAAATCTTTTCTTTATATCTGGCGCATACTGAATAATCTTTGCCATCTTGCTTATCTGGTTACTAGCTTTTGCCCAAGAAATATTGGTTTTAAAACCTTTATCTTTTAACTGTCGGTCAATATCTTCTGCGTATTCATCTCCACCATTATTGGCTTCGAATCTTTCCATATTCGGTTGATGTTGTAATGTTTTAGCCACAACAATAGGTTTTGTTGTATATTTATCTCCTTTATTAAAAATCCAATCAGGAATATATATTGGTCCATCATCAATACTTCCAAACAATTTTCCAAACGGCATTGACAAGCTATCATTTCCACCCCATGCCACGTCACAAGCTGCTGCTGTAAGACAATCGCCATCTGGAAGTACTCCATTGTAATAATTAAGCTCATCCAATGGAAAGAGTAACCCTTCACGAATAAATGGCATCTGCTGATACTTAGCCATCCATTCATTGCGGTCTAGCCTATCACGCATCTTGTGATAGTATTCTGTTGAGAATCCAACGCCATAATCGTATTGGAAATTGGATTCGTCGTTTTCATTCAATGCTGGTATCTTTCGGAACCGGTACTTCGGATTGTTCTTGTTTTCCGCTTCAACGCGCCCCAATGGGTCAAGGACATTCCACCTGGTACCGACCATCAGTTCTTTAGAACCATCATTTTTACGGTCAACCAATACATTCAAGTAATCTTGGTATCGGTTTTCCAATCGAATAGGGCTTAATGATTCGGTACGATCACGAACCATATCATCAACGTATAGATATCCATCCGAACTAATATCAACCGCACCGGTCCATGTGCCGTCAATACCTCGACAGGTCAGCGTGGCAAATGCTTCTGTCGGAGAATAATACAACTCATTCTTTTCAGAAGATTTGTTTGCAAGATTGATTTCCGGGAATATCTCTTTGAACGTGTATTCCTCGTTTTCCGTAAGTTTGAATACATCCCGATAAAATCTATCAGCAAGGATTCCTGAATGACCTGACATGGCATTGTGGCTTTCTGGATGCCGTCCTATAACCCAAGCAAGGAAGAAAATACAAAGAGTGGACTTGCCGACTCGCGGTGGAAGCGAAATACCCAAAAATTCAAGCAATCCATCTTCCAAGTCTTGCAAATCTTGAACTACGATTCCAAGAGTTTTCTTTCTCGGCTCATAGAACCGCTTTTCCGGTCTGCGGTTTTTCTCCATGTAGAAAAGGAATGATTCAAAATGGTATGGTGCTTCCGCTTTCATTGTTTTCCAGTACAAATCATCCATCTGCACGACTTCAACATTGCTCTGAATCGCCCATGTGCAGCATTCTTTAATGTATGAAGTGACTTTCAATGCCCATTCCGTGTCGTTTTCCTTTTCAAATGCCACTTTCGCAACATCCAAAAGGTCAAATAACGTCCGATATTCAATCCCATGCTGTTTTATGTAATTTTTAATATCATCAGCGGTTGACCGCGTTTGTTCTGAAACCAAAAGAGAGCCTCCTTTCCTCGTAATTTTGGAAATTCGGCTCTCTGCGTAGGCACTCTACGACTGGTGCTCTTGCTTTATTTACTTTTTTCTATGCCCTGTTATTCCATTTATTTATTGCTTCTTCTAAATGATTTCCGTCGTCTCTATCCATTACGTGTCCACCGGTAGCACCGCAACAATAACATTCAACGTAATCATCAGACGGAGTATATGCATATTGTCCGTAGAAATGTCTAGGCTTCACTTTTTCACTGCCGCAAAATGGACATGGTAAAATTTCAATTTCTTTTTCTACAATTTTTATCTCTTGCGTCTTATAAACCATGTTTATTTCACCCCAATTCTATTGATTTTCCTGCATTTTGGGCATTTGATTTCAGCCTGTCCGCTGAATTTGCCTAACAGGCGGTTGCATTTGCTGCAACGTGCATCTTTCAATCCCTCTGGTGGATTCATGTATTGTGCAAATGCGTCATGTTCTATTGATTCAATTACTTCTGCCATGCTCATTTTGAATTACTCCCATCCATCCTGTATCATTTTCGGTTTATATTCATGCTCCGTATATCCTTCTCCATTACAAAGGTCACACTTCACACTGCAATCTACCCATCTATCACAACATTCCCAATATTCAGCCACATTTATTCTTATGGTGATCTTTCCAGAACCACTGCACTTAGGGCATTTATAATTTCTATTTCCCTGTACATTTTTTAAAACGTCTTTTAAGGTTGCGTTTCCCCATAATCGACAATTAGCGCTTTTATATCGTTTATCTTCATTCTTCCACCAACTTTCTGCCGCACATAGGGCAAAATATGATAGGCTGCTCGATTATCCAACACGCATCATTTCCATATTCATCCCTCATGAGATAACTTATTTTGAAAATACCATTTTCTTTAACAAGTGCCATTCCGTTATATTTAAAAGCTGTATTTCCGTTAATATCCCCATTTTCATAAATGTCTTCGCAAAATCTGCACATATTCAACACCTATCCCTGCATCTGTGATAAACAACTTTTCTTCTTACATTCGCCCCATATGTTCTTCCAAGTGATCGAACAAACAGATATTTCTTTTTCTCACAATCCATGTAATCCAAGGAGTCCATATATGGCTCCAATTCGTTTGAAAGCTGTTCCACAAAATCCTTGATATGCTTGAATGCCTTAATTGCCTGTTCTTGTATAAACAAAAATATTGCTCGCCAAGTATTAATTACTTTTTCAGCATACTCAAGAATCATCTTAACTAATTCCCGACACCACAATTTGAACTCAACAACCATATACCCCTGCGATTCGATAATCTTTTTCTGCTCTTCGGATACATTAAGAATCATGCTCGCACCTCAATCAAAGTATCAATCAGCTCCGCCAGTTCCTTTTCCGTCTTTTCTTTTGGAGTTTTTCTAAATCTTGTGGAAACATACTCCAAAATAGCTTTTATCTTCAAACATTCTTCTGGACTTGGAAAATAATTCTTCGGACGTGCAGTTTCTTTGCATATATACTCTGCATTTTCCATGCCAAGACAGGATAAACGACCGGAATATATGGGTAATGCACTGCATTTGAATAATTCAGCCTTAATCACTAAATGTTCTTTGTCGTATTCAAAATTCTTATCATGTGTCTTTAATTTCTCTTCAATTCCATTAAGAAACTTAACGCATTGTTTTGTTGAATAGCCAACATAAACAAATTCAAGATACATGCTTTCACCTCGTTTTTGCGTAAAAAAATACCAACCATCGAATATTGACGGTTGGTAAAATTTAAAATTTTATTAATGCCATAATAATTGAAACCACTATTCCTGCTACTCCTAATGTAATAGATATTTTATTAGACCTTGAGTTTTTCCTTATATCAGTGGACAAACGTATAAATTCATCTTCTGTTCTCTTAATAATATTCTGCACAATAATTTCGTTTTCGTTTGTTTTTATTTTACTGATATCACGCAAAATATCTTGTTGGTATTTTTCGCATTTATTAAACGGATTCTTTGTTTCTAATTCATCCCTTATACACTTAAGGCTATTTTCATATTCTTTCAAAATCGATGCATGTTTATAACCGCAATCAATTCTAAAAATAATTGCATCTATCCACACTACAACATTAGGAAAAAACTTTTTTGTTTGCGCATCTTCTTGTACATATTCTTCATAAAATCTATTAATTTCTCTTGCTAATACCTCTGTATTATTGCTATCGCATAACTTACATATATTCTCCAGTGCCTTATATGACGTTTTTAGGTATTGACCTTTATTATTAAACAATACATATATCTCAAAACCAATTACAGCAACTAAAATCACTAAATATATCAGAAGAAAAATAATAATGTCCATTTTTATCCCCTTTATCTTATGTTTTTCCAAATTATACCACTTCAACCGCCAATATTCAATTTTCAATGTTCAAATAGTTGCCGTGGGAGTTGAACCCACCCGACCCAAACAAGGCTCGACTGCTTTTGAATCTGCAAATTCTACTCGCAGAAGTGTTTTTCGTTGACCGATAATGAGCAACTACTATCCATACATCTCCCATCGACCGGAACTATTGCAGTAGTGCCCGACTAAGTGGAGATAAAGATAAACGGCTCTATTGGGAATCGAACCCAAATCTTCCGAGAGACAGTCGGATGTAATGACCTTTATACCATAGAGCCATATGCGGTTGCTGATAGAATCAGCGTTATTTTTAATTCAACAGGGCAGTGACCGCTTGCTCCTGTCTATCCGGTAATGAACCGGACACATGGGGAAGAGAGGAATTGAACCTCCAATGTTTACCACCTGGGAACTGATTTACAGTCAGCTGCAACACCGCCAATCGTTGCCGCTTCCCCGAAACCGCCATCAGACGGTTAGCAATAATGTTTATCGTGCCATGCGTTGCACTATCCAGTTCACAGCCTTTCACTGGCAACTCATTGTTGTAGTTCTAGCACCGTGGGATAGGTGTCAGAACCATCAATTTTGACAGCTATATGGATTGTGCGTCCACAAATTCTGGAAACCTAAGTTTCAACACCATGTAGGCTTACATCAAATACCGCTTTCTGCGGTGATCACCACCGGACGGTCTCGCACCGCCCTTAACAGAATTGTCCTAGTGGCGAAGGAGGTGTGAATGAAACACCCAGAAGAAACCTTGTACGGAATGAATCGTTAAATCCATTCCTCAATTAGGCTAGCAGGATTCGAACCTGCGAATACTGGAATCAAAATCCAGTGCCTTACCGCTTGGCGATAGCCCAATGTTTTATTATCTCCACACAAGGAAAATATTTATAATCAACAACATAATCATGCTTCCAAAACCTATCGCTGTAGGTTTATCCTTTGATTCTCTACCAACAAAGAATAATAACAAGATCAGCAAAACATCCAATGTTGATATGACCGTTTTAACAATTACCATCAATCTATTCCTCCGGCATATAATATATTGCATTTTCAAATACGGTTATTGAAGAGTTTGGAATATCGAGATTTAGACATTTGATAGGCACATTCTTTGAACCGACAAATTGTGCAATCTGCTCCTCACTTAGGTTTTCACTCATTAGTTGTATTGGACTGTATGCATTGTGCATATCAATAAACACTTGCTGTGCTCTTTGTCCTGATTCGTATTTTCCAATCACTTGATCGTTACTATCAATTCTGGCATACACATATTCATCCTGCATCCAGAATGTAGTTCGGTCAAAATCAAATGAAAAATCTCTGTTTTGTGATACTACTCGCACTATTTACTCTCCCATTCATCACACGCATGATTGTACTCCACAAAATCTGCCACATACTCGCTGTCACCGTTTACGCATACATAGCCATCTGTTTTGTCGTATGAACCATACTGGCAAGTTCCGCAACACTGTTTACAATCTGGCATATTAAAACCTCTCTTTTTGTTTTTAAAAAATTTTTGAAAATCGTTATCGAATGTAACTTTTGAATTTTTATCGGATGTGTAAATTGAATTTAAAAAACTCTGTTGATGTAAAATACACCACTCAACAGTTTATTATTTATCTTTATTGCAGGATCTGATAAAATCCCGGCGTGTTTAAAGCATTTAACAGTATGCTTATTGCAGATGATGCATTTAAGATTATTCGCATCTTTGTACTGCTTAAGGATTGCTTGAAATTCTTCGTCCGTAGATGATCTTAACAATACATATCCATTTTGCATTCCTTCAAGTTTAGCAATCATGTTAATCACCCTTCCGTAACTTTGCAGAAATTATGTGGCATCGTATGTGTATATCGTTCATTGGCAGGTGGTCTTTTTGTTTGAAATTAGCTTAACCAACTCAGTTACCGCCCCGGGGTGCTTCCTGCTAGACCCCTCCCACGGTCATGCTCTGGATCATTCAACCACAACTGCAACTGCATTTCAAATTGTGTAACATTCAAAAACAATTAATACAATTCGTTGATAAGTGTTTCAACTATTCGTTAAACAAAACTATTGCGAATAGTTGGCGTTTTCCTAAACCTCTGTAAACCTTGATTTTACTAGGTTTCTGAATTGTATAATAACCACGCACAATTCTATGCTAGAAATCCGGCTTAGGCAATTCTAATTGTTTGCCATTTTCGCACAATTCAGCAGGTTTATAGCGCTCCTGGATCTGCTCAATTGACTGGGTTTTATTGCTGCTCTGCTCCCTTACCCCCGGCATATTAAAGCCACAGTACTTATTAAGCGATGGCATGTAGTTCATCGGGTTTCCTTTGCCGGAGACCTGTAATCCTACAAGGCTCTCTTCTCTCATTTCGTCAATCTTTTTCGAAATGTCGGAACCAAGAGAGCCGAGCGTGACGTCGTGTGACCATTCATTCAGCGTGTCTCTGTGAATTCCTGTAAAGAATGTGAACCCTGTAATATTAATAATCTTTTCATAATCATTACACAAGTCAATGTACAGTTCTAATACTTTTAAAACTTTTTCTTTATCGTACTGATTATTTATATTACTTTCACTTTTCAAGTACGCTGTATTATCTTTAAAGACATGATTATATATATATTTACAGCAGTTATACCATCTGTTCTGTGATACTTTACACATATCCTCTACATGTCTATCTTCCATCCAGAGTTTTATATACATGTCAATATCATTCTTAAAAACATCAACAGTATTATTATTATTTAATTCCTGTATATTAATTTCTGACATGTCTATATCTCCCTTCTGGATAGTTATAATAAAAAAACAGCTGGCGGATCTGGTTTTTTTAATCAGATCAACGCCGGCTGCATGACTTCCGTTTCCTTCGGGTCCTCGACGGATCAGCTCCGCCCGTTGCCCGAATGCTTCTTCACTTTTAATATCTCTCTGGCTATGAGATTATAATATTTTTTTTAATCTGTCAAGCTTAATTATTATCACAATCCCTTTTATATATTTATATTACGTTTATTATTTAATTCTTTTTAAATTTTTACTTAAAGAACAAGAATAAGAATGATCTAGAGCGTTACAATGCGTTACAGTAACGTTTCATGTAACGTTACTCGATAACTTTATGGAATGGTATGACTGTTTTATTATTCTTCTGCATTATGTCTATTGGTAAATTCTAACAAACTTTTTCGGCATTTTCACGAAATTAAAAAAGCGGCTATATTTCAAGCCGCTTGTATGCTCTAATCCTCTTCGATAAGTAAATAATTAATATATCTCGTTGCTGTTCTGGCAAGATCTGTGCTGTAATCTAGTAGATCAAGCTTATATTCCGGCTTACGTCCGTATGTCAGTGTATACATCTTTTCTACTGCTGAAAGATTGTGTAAATCTGACAACTCAACAAGAATCTTGTGATATAAAAATTGTCTTGACCATCCGAACCGCTTTAAAATTATTTTTAATTTCCAGTTGTTTTTATTGAACCATTGACCACTTTCAGGCTTTTTCACGACATAATAATCATCAAAAGGGCTAGGTTCTGGCAGTGCTGGTTGCGGCTGCTTTGTGGCGTTTTCCATATCATGAAAACGGTTAATATATTGAGCCGTGAAAGCTGTTCCCTTTACTCCAGTTAGCTTGTGGGCGATAAATTCGCAACCTTTCTTGGTAACGTCATAACATAAGCGTTCTTTTCCTTGCTCGTCCTTATAGGTGTTTTCTCTAAAGAAATCAGTCAAATCAATTTTGATTTTACCTATAATATTGTTTTGTTCCATCTGTTTACAGTACCTTTTGACATCTCGTAACATGTTTGCGTGTGTCTTTTCAACCATTCCCGCAACTTCTAAACTGCTAAGTGTCTGCGTTTCATAATTTTTCAATTCATTCATATTTTTTTCTCTCCAATCAAATTCAATTATTTTTTATATCTTCTGTAAGTAGAGTTTTTCTCTTTCTTCTGTGAATTAAAT
>ERZ1034753.422-NODE-422-length-15307-cov-4.641555_pt1 | contig 15307 bp, 18 predicted proteins | sample MGYA00520702_ERZ1034753 | MGnify/ENA primary metagenome ERZ1034753 (study PRJEB33766, sample SAMN09781700) | gut metagenome | biome: gut microbiome | host: Homo sapiens | place: Madagascar | study: EMG produced TPA metagenomics assembly of the PRJNA485056 data set...
ATTGATGGTGTCGAACATGATTTGCTGATCCTGACTCTGCATCTCGTTTCCCTTGATTGCCCCCTTGAAAAGGTCGTCGATGTAAAGCCACGGAAGGAGCGACACGCTCGCTATCATCTCGTCATAGCGGTCAAGGTTCTTGTACATGACTGCCTTGATACGCTGAATTTCACGGCGGTATTGCCAATAGTGATGCTCTCGTTTCATCGCCTGGCACGTTGCAATGCAGATGTGCGTCTTGCCAGTCCCCGGTCTCCCGAAGAATCCAAGCCCTTTGGCGTTCGGGTCTTTCAAGAAGCCCTGCGCGAGCTTCTTCATCTCATACGCCATGATGTTGTCTGTCTTGAACCGTTCCATAGTGAATGCGACGTAATTCTCCGGCTTAATCCCACTCGACCGAAGGTAGAAGTGCGTATCCCTTGCTTCCCTGCATTCTGGGCAGCGGCACGCCTTGTCTACGCCGTTCATGCGGTAGAATATCCAACCTGTGCCACCGCAGCGTTTACAGGGAAATCGAGTTGGTTTCTCGTCCGGCTCTTCCTGCGGGCTAGAACGGGAGATCTCCGTCAGCTCTGCTATAAGTTTCTTCGCTCGTTCGTCCATTTCTGTTCCTTTCTGCCTGCCTTCGCCTAGCCGCTTCTCTTTCCTCTTCCGTCATTTCAAAGTATCCTTTGATGTGAGGAATTTCTGGTTTAGCTTCAGGTCTTTCTCTTGCTTGCCAGCTCCTGCAAAGAGATTGCCAGTCCGTGATCGGCATCCCTCTCACCTTCCAGCCAACCGCGTTGTAGTAGTCGTAGAATTTTTCTGCTGAGAAAGTGAAGTTATTTTTTTTCACGAACGCCTGAATTTTTTCTAGCGTCGGTGTCACTACAGAAGTGACAAAACAGTTTTGAGTTGGAGTTGGAGTTGCCTTTCTGGTTGAACCATTAACTGCTATGTTAGACAATCTACTTCTACTACTCTCTGTATCACTCATGTTAGTATCACTCATGTTAGTATCACTCTTAGTAGGAGGTGACAAATTTGGCATGTCTTGAGGTGACACTGGTGTCACTTCTTGAGGTGACACTTTGGCACTTCTCATGGTGACATTTTGGCACTTCTCATGGTGACAACTTGTCACTTCTCGTGATGCCAATTTGTCACTTCTCGTAGTGCCATTTTGGCATGACTTTTTGGAACTTGTTTCGGAATACATTTCAGAAAGTTCGGATAATTTGCGAAGGTAAATTTTTTGCGCTTTGCCAAATCCCTGTTTCCTTGTTTCAATGAGACCACTCTCTTCAAGTTCTTTGAAGATGCGGATGACGGTTCTCTTACTTGCACCAATCAGCTCTGCGACCTCGTCCTGGTTGAACAAGAGATACATACCGTTCTTGTCGTGGAAGCGTTCAGCGTTCTTTCTACTAGCCATCATTCGATCGAGGAGAAGGCTATACGTCCATTTAGCGTTGATGGAAACGCTTTTGAACCCCATCGCTAATGCTTTCGGAACTGGTATGAAGTTGTAATTCAACTGGTCGCAAACGTCCCAATTCTTACTCACTTGCTGAACCTCCTGTAAATCTTCTCCGCTTCCTCTTTATGGGTTTCGTTCCATGCTTTCATCTGCCCTGCATTCATCCGGCAGTCCGTGAAAAGGATGCGGTATTTCCGCTCGTTATCCCCATGAGCGTAGATTTCATGGCAGTTCTCGCACAAGAGAATCAGATTCTCCAGTGTGTCTGAACCACCTGCGCTGCGAAAGCGGATGTGGTGATGGTGGAAGCGTCCCATAGACTTACCGCACCACTCACAACGGCGATAGCCTTCGGGAGACGCCCTTTCGTCCACCATCTGACAGACTTTCCTGTATCCCGAAGGGGAAAGTCTGATTTTACTTTCCTTCTTGATTTCCATTTTTCCCCCATTCATCAATCAGCCGCGCACGTTCGGATGGCGTCATCGTGTCGATGCCTTGGCTCTTTGCTTCTTCGACTATCCAGTCGATCAGCCGTGCCATATCGGAAGATGAGTAAACGGACGAGCCGTAGTAAGCATTGCAGTAGGCTTTTGCTCCATCGTCCATCATCTTGTCGACAAGCCACCCCAGTCCCTGACGTTCCCAGTTTCGCTTAAACCGCTCATAGGCGGCTACATTAACGCTGATGGGATCGAATACGCCTACCTGCTTGATAGCCCGCGTATAGACCTCTTCCTTTGTAATTTGAAGTTTCCGCGCCACCTTGTCCATAAGAAGCCACGCATACGCATTAGCGTTCAGGCTTCGCGGTTTCTCGTACCGTTTCAGTGCAAGATTAAACTTGCCTTTCAGCAGCTTTATGATGCCGTCCAGCTTATCCTGCGGCGTCATCAGATGGAGGGTTAAGACGCTCCAACCCTGCTTTTCGCAAGGCTGGAGCGAGTACCCTAATGCGTTCACCCACTTCATTTAAGCCCCCTGCGGGCGTGCCTGGTCGAGTGCAAGGTACTTGTTGACCGCACGTTCAGTGTCCATCACAATGGCGTCTGCCACCTTTGGCGAGACTTCTGCGATGCTCGGTGCTTTGCAGACCAACCTTGCGAAGTCTCCGGCGTCAATGTTGTGCCGGGCAAGGACTTCCACGACCTTCTCGATCGGGAACTTCCTTGTCTCTGTAGGCGTTCTCTCTTCCTTCGCAGGTTCAAGTTCGTCTGGGTCTGCGGCAGGGGAGAGGTTGAACATTCCTGCGAGTGCGTATTTCCTCGCATAGGACGAAGCAGAGCCTGTTATCTGCGCTTCGTCCATGCCCTTCTTCATAGCCGCCTCGCGAGCATATGCTGAGTTCTCTGCGAGAAGGGATCCATCCTCAGTGTCGTATACCTTGACCGTCGCTTTGACGTAGTACCGATCACCCACCATTTCGATGTTGTCGCTGATAAGGACCAAAACGCCGTACTCAACCATCAGGGGTTTCAGCCCCGCCAAAATGTCCTCGGCGTTCCTGTAGCTGTATCCGCCGAACTGATTCTTGTGGTCCTTCCCCACCTGCAACTTGGCAATCACGTTGATTAACTTCTGTACGTTCATTCTTTCCACCTCATTTCACGGACACCGACGGTTTTCTGACAAGTCGGCATCCTTCAATTTCCTGCCCCGCTTTCAGGGCTTTTGTTATCTCCGCCTTGTTCGGCGTCCATGTGTATTTCTTGAACGGTGCCGGAAGATCGACGCCCTTTTCCACCTCTACGGATTCGCGCCCTTTAGAAAAGCGGATAGTCACCGCCACATCCTTAACGGGGCATCCGTACATAAGGACATAGCTTTTCAGACTTTCGATTTTCGACTGCGTGGATTTCTTCATCGCAGTCAGTCTCTTTATTTCCCTGTCAATCTGTTCCATGTCATTCGACATGTTCTTGATGACGAGCCCCACATTACGGCTCTTTTCTTCCTGCTCCATCGGCAGGTTATCGAGGTATTCTTTGTTGAACACCTCTCCAGTCTCGGTATCCACCGAGGCGTCATCACTGACTTTGAACAATCGGTCAGTATTCATCAGCTTTGAGATTTCCCAAAGTTTCATCTATGTCACTCCTTTCAAAATCCGTACACGAACCGACCTTTGCTGTCGTAGAGGTTTCCGTCGTCGTGCTTCGTGATGACGGTAACGTCTGGATGATTTTTGAACCAATCCTCGACCGCTTCCTCCTCCGACATTGTGACGCAGGGCTCCGGTTCATAGTTCGGGTCATCGTAGAGGCAATGCCATTCGTAGTCGTTCTCTACCTCATCATAGAGGCAGTCATCAAAACGATCCCATCCCATTTAGCCCACCTCCTCGCATTCAGCAAGCCAAAGAATGTTGTCGACGACTTCGCCAAACGTCTCACAGGAAAACTCCACGCTATCCGAAGTTTTAACAAAGATGCCGTTCGTGTTCGGGTATCCAGATCTGGAATACATGGATACTTTCGCGCCATCCACTGTGAAGGTATATTCGTAGGGAATCGGTTTTCTAATCCCCATGCTCTTGACGGAGATATTCAAATCTCCGATGTGCAGCGTATCCGCCACGTAAGCGGCAATCATTTCAAGGGATTCACCCCAAACCATTCTGTCTTTCATTTTCATTTTGTGTCACTCTCTTTCTCGTTGTAATGACTATGTTCATCTTGCATATTCATAATACAACTGCGTTGACTTGTTGTCAATAGTATAAGCACAATGTTTTTTCTCTTTACACTTGATACTGCTTTGTGTATCATGTGATGTAGAGGAGGTGATAACATGGTGATTTCTTTATTGCCCTACTTAGTGGCTTCTCACGAGCTGTCGATCCTAGAGCTATCCAAACGGTGCGGCGTGTCTCGCCCTGCTCTCACGGCTCTTGCGAACAATACGGGGAAGGGCGTCCAGTTTGAGACACTGGATAAACTTTGCAGATTCTTCAACGTCCCTGTTCAGGGGCTTCTGCTTCTCATCAATGAGAAAACCTGCTATGTCAATGTGCTTGACACATCGCTTGGAGAACCTGGCAGGAAGATTCTGGTTGATGCTACCATCCACATCGGGAGCCACGATATACCCGCCGAATGTGCAGTCACATTTGATGGCGAATGTGGTGTTGATGCGGAAATCCGACCCGCGCTTAACGGTACAACCTGCGACGACGATTCGTTCATCGAAGCCATATCTTCGTGCAAGCCTGCATGCGAGCTGGTGCGCTCGCTCTTAGCACAGTCTCTCGAACGCGAATACGCGGGCTACGATGTTAGTGCGTTTGCGTGGGTCTGATAGTCTCGATGACATCCTGCACCGGCATATCGAAGTGTTTACACAAGGCATCCAGCGTGTTAAACTGGATGCCTTTTACTTTCTCCCCGTAGCAGTATCTGTACAGTGTCGGGCGAGAAATCCCGGTCGCGCAGCTAAGACTGTTTACTGTCTCACCGTGTTCAACTAGAAGTTTCGCGAATTTTGTTGTTTTCACGTTCTCTAAAGCTCCATCATTCTGTAGAGCTTGGTATTCATCTTCCGTAAGTCTAAGAGTTATCATTTCTTCCGTCTCCTTTCTTACCGCCGTGCGCGTTCTACGTTCACGGTAATCACTGTTCCCGGCTGTAGGGCTCCGCAGTCGGAAATGTTATTGTCTTTCATCGCTTGCCAGACCAAAAGTCTTACATCGACTTCATCTTTGCTAATCTCTTTGCAAATGTCCCAGAGGGTATCCCCCTCCTCCACTTGCTTCTGGTAGGTTATGACTTCCGTTGTCGGCTGATTCAGGTACGCCCCTGTACCAAGAACCGCCGCTACGACCAATGCAGTGAGAGCTTTCATGCTTATTTGCCCTCTTCTTGTTCATTCTTCCATGCTTCATACTCCGCTTCATGTTCGCGGACGTACTCGGCAATGAACTTTATCAAGGTTTCCATTGCCACTCCTTCCCTTAACTTGAGTACATTCAAGTTAATTCCGCAAAAAAAATTGGCATAACGTCGGATTTTCTGATGTTCAGCAACTTGACCATCTGCTTTATTTCTGCGGTATTGAAACTGGTTCCCTTCTCACGGCACTTCTTATAGAATGTAGCTTCATTCATGCCGAGTAGAGCAGAAAATTCGGCGATTGTGAGCCCTTCCCTCTTGATGTAAGAATAGAGGATATTTCTATTTATGGTTCTCACCGCCTTTCGTTGTGTTCTGAAATGATTATAGCACTTGAATACACTCAAGTCAATGATTTAATTCAAGGAATTTATTGTTTATAAGCATGTTTTTCTTGCGTATAAGCATGTTTACCTATATAATAACCATAGAGCGTTGCGTTGATACAGAAAGGAAGATATTCATGGAAATTGCTAAACTCATAAGAGAGCGACGGCTTGAATTAGGATTAACAATGAAGCAGTTGGGGCAAAAGGCTGGCGCGTCCGAGAGCGCAGTTTCTCGCTGGGAGGCAGGGGAAACTGACAACATGAAAAGAACAAATATAGTGAAAGTTGCTGACGCCTTACACATTTCACCACTGGCGTTTTTAGGCTATGACATTTCTGGCAAGAAAACCGTCAAGATTCCGATTGTCGGACATGTTGTTGCGGGGATGCCAATTTTTGCACAGGAGAATATCGAAGGAACGGTAGAAATTAACGAGCGCGATTCCAAAGGTGTGATGTTTGCCTTGAAGGTAATCGGTCACTCTATGGAGCCGCGAATACAGGAAGGCGACCTGCTTATCATTCACAAGCAGGATGATGTAGAAAGCGGGGATATTGCTATTGTCTTAATCAATGGAGATGAAGCTACCGTAAAGCAGGTAAAGAAACAGGCTGACGGGATTATGCTGATTGGGTTCAATCAAGATGTATATGAGCCGCATTTTTATTCTAATAAGCAGATTGAGCAGCTGCCGATCCGCATCATGGGTAAAGTAGTAGAAAGCAGACATATATGGTAAAACTGGATAGGCGTTGGTTTCAGAAGAAAGTCCGTCTCATGGCGGGCTTTCTGAGCCGGTAGGCGTTACATAACGCGCTGCACTTTAAGAGGAGGCGGCTTCATGAGTTTAATTGGGTTTTTTAAATATATTCGATATACGTTGATGGCGAAAATAGGGGTATTGCTTATTCCTTTCTGCCTATTTTATCTGCCATCGGACGGTTCCCTAGGGACGCTTTCATTTATGCGGTTTATTGTCTTTCTATATTGCGTGCTATTTGCCGTTAGACTTTTTGCCATTGGGGTAAAAGACTTGATTATCCCCACCGGCTATCTCGCTTTGGCGGTATACGTCCAACCGTTCTACAATTTTTGGGGCATTTACAAGGTAGGAAGAGATCATGCGCTTCATTTGGCGTCCTGGGGGCATACATATACGCTACAGTATTGCGGAGAAGCCATGATTATGTTACTTATCCTGTCATATATTGAAGAGGTAGGCAGAAGAAGATAAATCAGGGGTCTCTTCTGTGCACATTTTTCTACAATAAAATTGCAGTTTCGGCACAAAATGTTACGAATCGGTGGTTTTAATGCCGAAAAATTGCGTTAATATAAACTACGCCGCCGAGGTGCGGCGTTTTTTAGTGAGGTGATACACAGTGAGAAACGCGGTTATTTATGCGAGATATTCGTCGGACAGGCAGCGAGAGGAATCTATCGAGGGGCAGATCAGGGTATGTGAGGACTTCGCTAGAAGAAATGACATGCGGATTCTAAAGATTTACACCGACCGTGCGCTGACCGGACGCACGGATAAGCGACCCGAGTTTCAGCTTATGATAAAAGAAGCTGCGTCGCGAGCGTTTGAGATTGTCATCGTGTACAAGCTGAACCGCTTCGCTCGCAATCGCTATGACAGTGCGTCATACAAACACAAACTAAAGAAGTATGGCGTGAAGGTTGTGTCAGCGATGGAGAACATAGCCGATGATCCGTCGGGCATCCTTCTTGAATCTGTCATCGAGGGTATGGCTGAATACTATTCTGCGGAGCTTTCAGAAAACGTCATACGCGGGCAGACAGAGAACATCTTAGAGGGCAAATGGGCGGGCGGCACCGTTCCCCTTGGGTACAAACTGGATGCAGAAAAACATCTGGTGCTTGATGAAGAGAAAGTGCCTATTGTAAAACTCGTGTTTTCAATGACATTGGATGGGCTCGGCACAACCACCATCGCAAGGGAGCTTAACAGACGTGGATACCGAAACGCACGCGGCAAGCCGTTCCGCATGTCTAATATCTACGTCATCTTAAAGAACAAACACTATCTAGGGAAGTTTTCGTGGCGTGGGATAGAAAGCCCCCATGCCGTTCCTGCTATTATTTCTGAAAGTGATTTCAATGAGGTGCAGAAAATTATGAACGCAAGGCGTGTAAATCGTGTTAAAGCAGGCGAGAGGTATATGTTATCTGGGAAGTTGTTCTGTGGAGAGTGCGGCGAGCGCATGGTAGGCACTAGTGGGACGTCCAGAAACGGCGAAATTTACTACTACTATGCTTGCCCGAACCATCAACGCAAAAATACCCGCACCTGCGAGAGGACGCAGATACGGGCTGATATAATCGATTCTACGGTGTGTGACGTAACGACAAGACTGTTGGAGAGCAATGCGGCGGTGGAAGCTATCGCAAGGCAGGCGGTAGAGGTTCAAACGCACACAGACGTAAACGCTGCGATTGCAGCAACGAAGAAACGCGTGGCGGACGTAAAGAAGAAAATAGATAACTGCGTGAAAGCAGTAGAGAGCGGTATCATATCGGATGCTATAGCAAAGACGCTTCACGACAATGAGGAAACGCTACGCGATTTAGAGTGCGAGCTTGCGAAGCAGGAGATCGCCAGAAAGTCGAGCGAGCTTACAGTAGACAAGATACGTTTCTTTTTCAAGTCTATTTGCAGGGACGCTAAAAAAGCGGACAAGTATAGGAGAATACTTCTCTCTACGCTTGTCCGCATGGTGATCGTGCGTGGTGATGTGCTTGAAATCAGATATAACTATGCAAACGAATACCCCGCTTTGCAGACCCCTGTTAAAGCGGAGTGTTCGTATAACAATCGTTTGGTGGGACTATCTGGGTTCGAACCGGAGACCTCTTCGATGTGAGCGAAGCGCTCTGACCAACTGAGCTATAGCCCCATGTGATACTACGTATTATAGCACCACATGAGAGATTTGTTAATAGTTGTTTTACACAGAAGCGAGGAAGATCTTTGGATCACATTTCATCTGTTACATATGAATGAATCCCAGTACATTGGCAAGGGAGGAGATGAAAATAACAGCCAGACAGATCGGCGCAAGGAAGCGGACGAAAAGACCATAGACACATTCATAGCGGAATTTTGAAGACTGCTTCACTTCGTTCTCGATCCACTTGATGCCGACAGTCACCACGATGAGGACGCAGGTCGCAAAGGCCGAGACCGGCATCATGATGGAATTCGTCAGGAAATCAAAGAAGGTAAGAATATCCATTCCAAAGATGGTGAAGGAGGCAAGAGGGCCGAATCCAAGCGAAGAGAGAGAGCCCAGCACGATCATCAGAATGAAGACCGCAAAGGTCGAGAAATTACGACTCCAACCGCATTCATCCTGGAAGGTGGAGACGCTGGTTTCTGCCAGAGAAATCGCTGAGGTAAGAGCAGCAAAGAGGACGAGTGTAAAGAATACGACACCCACAAGGGTACCAAGCCCCATGCTGGCAAAGACTTTCGGGATGGTGATAAACATGAGAGACGGGCCCGCATTCAGCATTGACGGATCGCCGCCGGAGAAGGCAAAGACGGCAGGGATGATCATAAGACTGGCGAGGACCGAGATCCCTGAGTCGAAAGCGATGACCTGAAAGGTCGCATGCTCCAGATCAAATTCCTTCTTCATGTAAGAGCCATATGTATAGAGGATCCCCATTGCGACAGAAAGAGAGTAGAACATCTGCCCCATCGCAGAAACGACCGTCATCCAGGAAAAATGTTCCAGGTTTGGCACCATGAAGTAGGTGACGCCTGCCCATGCACCGGGCAGCGTGACGGAGTAGCCGGCCACCATGATCGCGAGCACAATGAGTACCGGCATCATGATTTTGGATACACGTTCAATACCATTCTTGACGCCGGCGAGAATGATGGCAAGGACGCCGGCGGTGAAAACGATGAACCAGAATTCAGCCGCCATGCCGTCAGAAACAAAGGCGCCGAAAAAGGTATCCGTCGCAAGCAGTTTCGTATCACCGGCGAGGTATTCGAAGAGGTAACGGGTGACCCAGCCGCCGATGACGCTGTAGTACGGCAGGATCAGCATCGGAATGACGGCATTGATCCAGCCCCCTGCGGTAAAGAAACCGTTCTTCCCGAAATGATGAAAAGCTCCGACCGGACTCTTTCTCGTGCCACGTCCGAGCGCGGTTTCAGAAACGATCATCGTATAGCCGAAGGTGACGGCCAGCAGAAGGTAGGTCAGGAGGAAGATGCCTCCGCCATACTCTGCAGCAAGGTACGGGAATCTCCAAATATTCCCGAGGCCGACAGCGCTGCCTGCGACAGCCAGCACATATCCCATTTTGCCGGAAAAGGTACTGCGGCTATTCCCATTTTGATTTGTCATATGATTGCCCTCCTGTAGAGTATTGAGATTTTTTGTGAATGCTGATCAGGGACTAGATCCAAGAGATTCTGCGACTTCTGAAGCGCAAGCGGGATGGCGGGCCATACGCTGATGACATCGTGCAAGTCATTTAGCCCCCTATGATCCGTGTCCGCCGCTTTTACCCTCTTCTGCTTCCCGCTAATGAAAATGGCCAGCCTAAGTCTCTATGTCCTAAAAAGCACGGATATGGAATGCCTTATGGCTGACCATCAATGTACACAGGTTCTGTGGATCCGTTAAATCGTCAGCCCCCCTTGAAGGCGCTGAACCTGTTTGTCCATTCATCCAAGATAAATGTGCATCACAGGATAACGGAAGAGTCTCCCATTATTCTCCGAGCGGTACCCACTTGCCGCCCTTGACTTCGAGGACTGCGAGGTCCATCTTCGGATCACGGTTTTCATCGAATGCAAATTTGCCGGTAGCGCCTTCGAAGTCGCTGATCTTAGCCAGAGTATCACGGAATTTCTTGCGATCGGTGGTGGTGCCGGACTGTTCGACTGCCTGATGGAGGACATACATCGCATCATATGCCTGAGCGGCGAACTGATCCGGTTCATGTCCGTATTTAGCCACATACGCTTTGCGGAAGTTCTGTGCCTTGTCGGTCTTTCTTTCCGGGTTCCACGGAGTAGCTACGACGGTGCGGTCAGCTGCTTCGCCAGCCTGTTTGATGTATTCCGGGCTGTTGAAGCCGTTGCCTGCGAGAACATACTGGTTCATGCCCATTTCACGCGCTTTCTTCACGATGAGAGCGCCTTCCTGATAGAGACCTGCGACAGCGATGACATCCGGGTTTGCTGCCTGGATCTTGGTCAGCTGAGCGGAGAAGTCGGTATCTTTATCTGCGAAGGTTTCATCTGCAACGACTTCGAGACCGAGCTTCTTGCAGGCATCCAGATAGAACTGGTGTTCACCGACCATCTGGTCATTGTTATTGGAGTACATGATAGCAATCTTCTTGAAGCCCAGTTTCTTCTGTGCTTTTTCTACCACCTGCGGAATGTTCATTTTGCCCGGGATCGCATTACGGAATACATAGTCGCCGATTTCAGTGACTTTCGGGCCGGTGGTGCCGGTGCCGAAGACAGCCACTTTGGACTGCTGGGCGATCGGGTCAGCAGCCATCGCTTCACCGGTGGTCATCGGGCCTTCGATAGCGAGGACTTTATCCTGTTCGATGCACTTCTTCATAGCGTTGATGGCTTCATTCTTGACGAGCTTGGTATCATACACCTTAAGATCGATCTTGACCTTGGTGTTCGGATCCTTGTTGATTTCCTCGACTGCGAGTTCCGTGCCTTCCTTCATAGCGACGCCGTAAGCCGCACCAGGGCCGGTATAAGCGGTGATAAAACCGAGTTTTACGGTTTTACCAGCATCTGCGCTGCTGGAAGCTGCTTTCTTATCTCCGCCGCAGCCTGCGAATGCACCTGCCAGTGCTGCTGCTGCCATGACTGCTGCCATTCCTTTGATCCATTTTTTCTGCATAATTTTCTACCTCTTTCAATAATCAGCTACTCCGCCCCAAAAGATCGTATGAAGAAATAAAAAACCTCCGCCGGCTTTTCTGCCAGCGGAGGCGCGAACGCGGTACCACTCCGATATTTCACTCTATGCCAAGCCAATGCGGGTAAAAAAAAGCCCCTATCTTCTTTCGAAGATAGGGGCGAAGTCTCGCGGTACCACCCTACATTGTACTTAGCAGTCTTATTCGTAACGTGAATGAAACGCCTGTCATTACTCAGTTCACGACAAGGGCTCTCGAGGGATATTATACAAGGCTCTTCGCCGATTCTCACCATCCATCGGCTCTCTTTAGAAGAGATCAAGTACTTTTTGTCTCGTTCATAGCTTTCTTTTGGGGTATTGGGTTTTAAATTGTGATTATTTTACTTCCTGCTTCATGAGTTGTCAAGAGGGAATTTGAAAAAAAGTGACTGGTGACTAGGAATTAGGGATTAGACTTTAGACTTCAGACTTCAGATTTCAGACCTCTGACTTCTGACCTCTTATGTCTGATATCTGACGTCTCTTAGTCTCTTAGTCACGAGTCACTAGCCGCCAGTCAGTTCAGTGTCCGCAGCTTCCTTTATACGACAGATGCTTCTCGAGATCCTCTGTCGTCTCTCTCGACTGGTCATAGCCTTCCTTCAGGTGATCCGAGAGGCGGCCCATCTTGAATTTCTTCGGGTCATTATCATCCCTTGCATCATTCACGGTAAGGATGTAGTCCAGCGCCTCAGCCGTATACTCAGCCTTATCTGTCATGTGCATGATGAGGATGGATCCCTTGCGCACATTCCCTTTCTCATCATAGATCCCATGAGAGATCGCCCCGATCATCGCCTGCAGCGATGGGGTGGCATAGTCATCCGTACTCTCGTAGCCTGAAACGATATAGCTGAATCCCGCATCCATGATAGATCTGATACCACTTTTGCTGATGGCGAGCGTCGGGGGACGAAAATAATGTGTCAGCGCCGGTTTCCCATCGACCATGACATCTCCTACCGTTTTTTGGAGCTCTTCATAAGACAGTCTCACATCCTCCGCATACTCCTCCTCCGTCATCGGCGTCATGTTGCCGCCATAATTTGACGTCTGCCACACCATCGGACGGTGGCGATTCGTATGAGAAGCGATATCATGCCCATCTTCTGCGATGGCTCGCAGCAGATTCGGATTGTTCTTCACATTCCAGGTGATGATGAAAAAGGTCCCCTTCACATGATGCTTGCGAAGGACATAGAGCAGATGATTGATTGAAGCATCCGTCCCCCAGTCATCAAACGTGAGGAAAATAGTATTGTCCCTGACGTCCTTGACGATGCCTGTATGATCCATCTGCTCCATTTCTGCCTCTGAGAAACCGCGGATGCGATCCGTGTCCGTTACCGTCGGAGCGCCGATATACCGCTTAGCGAATTCATGACGGAAAAGCGATTCTGTCCTGTTTTTTCTTCGTTTCTCTCCTCTAAGAGAACTGAGCATCTTCTCCTCCGGCACAGGATACGTAAAGCGATGTGCCTCATCACCAAGGACCTCCCGGACAGCCCCCATGCTATAGGCTGAGTCATTCTCTGCATTCGTATGAGGACTGTCCAAGAGCGTAGCATATGTCGCGCTGTCTACCTTGTTCTTTTTGATCCAGTCCAAGAGGCCACCCGTAAGCGTGGGATCGTCCAAGAAATCCAGGCGTCCGTAGATGATCTGCCCCCGCCCCATTGCAAGGATGAATTTTCCGAAAAGATGGTCTGAAATGTCCTCGACCTTCTTTGCTTCTTTGTCTTTTGTCTGTACCATGTTCACGGTCTGTCCCAGAAGCTCTATGCCCATCGCGCTCGCCGCTTCATTCACCGTTGGGATCTCCGTACCGAAGACCTGGCGGGCGATCACCGGGCGCACGCCCAAGAGACGCTGCATGTTTTTCTGCAAACGCTCGATCTGCGCGCAAGTCTCATAGAAATCACCGTCCGTCCCCGTACGAAGACCCAATCCCAGCTCATGACCACGCGCTGCGATCTCCCGCACCGTATCCGTGTACTTTCTAAGCTCAAGCTCCGTCACAAAGAAGGTCGCCTTCACACCCATCCTGTCCAGATGATCCAGTATGTCCTCCACTGACTCTTTTCTCGTGAGACCGCCAAATGTCAGCACGACCTTCTGTGACGTCGTCGTAAGGAATCGCTCCTTGGGCGCAAGACGCCCTTCATTTTTCTCTCGAAGCGCCTCATAGCGTGCCTTATCTTCTGCCGTGTACGTCACCCTGCGAGGGACTGCCATTGCCTCCTGCTTGGCAGGCACCAGCGCCCCTGCCGACTCCTCCGCCCGCGCCGCCTCTCCCGCGTATCCCCAGAGAGCGGCCGCGATTGAAAGCGCGATGAAGTATTTCCATTTCTTCTGTACCATAGATGGGATCTTCCTTTTGCTAATTATATGACTGGTAAGCAGAGATGCTACCCACTTCCTTACTGTTAGCCGCCCAGACGCCAGAGGGAAACGGACGGGATACCGCGATTGGCAGCGAGCGTCGTCCACGCCTCAAGGGTCTCCTCATCCGCATACCAGACTTCATAGGAGTGCCCGTCTTCCTGATAAGAGAAATGCAGTGCGGCACTCGCTTCATCGCGTTCTTCCTTCGCCCCATGTGCATCACGGAGCTTCACGGCTTCCGCAGTGGTGATGAAGCGGGGCGTCCCTTTGAGGAGACCGAAAAGTCCGGCATCTTTCCACAGACAACCGCCATTCGAAAAAGCGACAGCCTTCTTTCCGGGAAGCGCCTGCATCCTCCGGATGGTCTTTTCGATGAAGGGACCATCCGCCTTGGGCCCCGGACCGCTATGAAGGCCATAGAGATTATACAGCATCACCACATACTCGGGGCCGACACTGTAGGAAACATCCATCGGCATCGAAGGCTCCAGGATGATGCGGATCTTTTTATGCGTGGGAATAGACTCCAGGTAAAGCAGCTTCGTGAAACGAGCGAACGCTTCTACCAGCTTCGGATCCTTACCGATGCGTTCATAGTCTATATCGATCCCATCCGCGCCGCAGGTCTCTGCTATGGCAAGAATTTCTTTCACATGCATACGGCAGGCATGCTCATCCCGGAGCACATGCCGGAGTATCTCTGTATCCTTCTCGGTGCTGTGCCCGTTTGATCTTATGACGTCATTCACAAAGGTCAGGTGGAAAGGAATGTCTGCTGTTTTTGGTAGATCAGATGGCACCTTCAGCCCTCCCTTCTCATCGAAGGTCACCGCAAAGTAAGAAATGCTTCCCCATCGTTCTTTTGTCTTGTCATATGCCTCCCAGCCTTTTTCTCTGTCCCAAGAGACCACCCAGCCAGACTTTGTCACAGGTGGATGGCTGCCGCTCTTCAAAGGAGCCGCCCCGCATCCGGAAAAAAGCAGGAGGGAAGAGGCAGCTGCCAGAGCAAATATGGCATGTTTTTTCATCAATGTCTCCTTTGGAAAAATGGTTAGTGTGTATTGGCGGGTTCAGGGTTCGTCCACGGGGCGTGCTGCCCCTTGGGAAAGAGGGTGAGCGGGTTCTACAGGTTCAGCGGGTTCAGCGGGGGCGGTGCGGCGCATAATCATTGAAAGCGCCGCGGAGTTTTGACAGCGCTTCGCGCCGTCGTCATCCCGAGCGCAGCCGAGGGATCTCTATGGCACTACGGTCAGTATCATATAGGC
>ERZ1034753.426-NODE-426-length-15145-cov-5.521736_pt1 | contig 15145 bp, 9 predicted proteins | sample MGYA00520702_ERZ1034753 | MGnify/ENA primary metagenome ERZ1034753 (study PRJEB33766, sample SAMN09781700) | gut metagenome | biome: gut microbiome | host: Homo sapiens | place: Madagascar | study: EMG produced TPA metagenomics assembly of the PRJNA485056 data set...
TCTTCATGATTCGTCCTCAGCAGAAGAAGCAGAAAGAGATACGTAAGTTCCAGAACTCTCTCGCCGAGGGATCTAAGGTGGTTACTGGTGGCGGTGTTTATGGCACCGTAAAGCATGTAAACCTTGAGCAGAACACGGTGGATGTGGAGATTGCACGTGGCGTGGTCATCACTGTAGCCAAGGGCTACGTGTTTGCTGATGCTGCCAGCCAGACTCCTAACGCATAAATAGGATTCACTAGGAACTCTCATGCGTAGTGTTCGGAACATATTGAAAACTGTCAGAAACTTCCTGTTCAGTGGCCTGAATAAGGAGTTTCTGATTTTTTTGTTCTTTCTCGCTCTCAGCGGCGCCTTCTGGTTGATGATGACGCTCAATGAGACAATGGAGAGAGAATTCAAGATTCCTGTGCGCTTGTCCGGCGTACCTAGAAATGCCGTGGTAACGGGTGAACTACCTGATACCGTGCGCGTTACGGTGAGAGATAAGGGATTCACGCTCGTTACCTACGATTTCCGTCCTCTCGTCTTCCGATTCAGCAACTATGCTGATGAGGATGAAGGCAAGGGAGTGATACCGCTGACGGATGTGCAGAAGCAGGTGCTCTCGCAGATGTATGGTTCCAGTAAACTGCTGCAGGTAAAACCGGGTGCATTCGACTTCTATTTCACCTATGGAACTTCCAAGAAGGTGCCGGTGGTGTTCAGGGGTAAGATTACGACCAACAAGAGTTATTATCTGGCTCATACGGAATTCTATCCGTCTATGGTCACCGTGTATGCCAACAAGCAGCAGCTTGACAAACTTCAGACGGTAGAGATAGAACCTTTCAATTACCGCAATCTTCAGGATACCATCCGCCAGGCGGTGAAGATCAGGAAGATTCGTGGCGTTAAAATCGTTCCGCCTACAGTTAGATTGTCGGTTTATCCGGATGTGCTCACCGAAGAAACTATCGATGTGCCGATTACTGCCATCAACATGCCGCCAGGCATGGTGCTCAGAACCTTCCCTTCCAAGGTGACAGTGAGGTTTACCATCGGAGCCAGTCTCTTCCGTACCATCAAGCCAAACCTGTTTAAGGTGGTGGTAGATTACGAAGAGTTGGCAGCCAATCCGTCGGATAAATGCACCTTGCAGCTTCGCAGTGTGCCACGCTCCGTGAGCAAGGCATCGCTCGAAATAGATAGGGTGGATTATCTGCTGGAACAGCAATGATGGTTTATAGTTGATAGTTTATAGTTGATAATTGATAGTTTATAGTTGATAGTTTTTCTACTATGATGAAGATAGCTATAACGGGGGGCATAGGTAGCGGAAAGAGCTATGTGTGCAGAATCCTGGAGAAGCACGGCATCAGGGTTTACGACTGCGATGCCGGGGCTAAGCGGTTGATGAGGCAGGATGCTGACTTGCAGACTGGCTTGAAGAAGTTGGTGGGCGAGGAGGTGTATAGTGCCGATGGCATCTTGCAGAAGCCCGTGCTTGCCCAGTTTATCCTCACCGGCGAGGCAAACAAGCAGGCAGTGAATGATGTGGTGCATCCAGCCGTGGCACGCGATTTCGAAAAGAGCGACTGCAGCTGGTTGGAGAGTGCCATCCTCTTTGATAGCGGTTTCTATCGTCGCACCCACTTCGACTTCGTGGTCTGTGTCACAGCTCCCATCCCCGTGCGTATCGAACGCATCATGCAGCGTGATCATATCTCGCAGCAGAAGGCGCAGCAATGGATAGATGCCGTGATGCCGCAGGAAGAACTCAAAGCCCGTTCTGATTTTGAAATCGTGAATGATGGAGTGAGGAATGTGGAAGAGCAGGTAGTGAATCTGCTGAATCATCTGGAAATTCATTTGAAATAAAAGAAATCATATAAAAAATAGAAAAATAAGAAAATGGAAACAATCCTTTCAATTGCAGGCAAGCCAGGCCTTTATAAACTGGTTTCAAGAGGTAACAGAACTCTTATCGTTGAGACTCTCGACGAGACTCACAAGCGTGTGCCAGCTTTCGCAACAGACCGCGTTACAAGTCTTGGCGACATCGCTATGTATACTGATGCAGACGAGGTTCCATTGTGGGAGGTTCTCGACAGCGTAAGCAAGAAGGAAGAGGGCAAGCCTAGCACCTTCAACTACAAGAAGGCTCCAGCTGCTGAGCTCCACGATTACTTTGCTGAGGTTCTTCCTAACTACGACCGCGACCGTGTACACGACAGCGATATCAAGAAGCTCCTCCAGTGGTACAACATCCTCGCTAAGTACGGCATCACCGATTTCAAGGCTACTCTCGCTCCTACAGAGGGTGAGAACGTAGATGATCGTGCTGAGCAGGTTGCTGAGTAAGAATCATTGATCAGTTAAAATATAAAAAGAGGGTGTGTCATAAATCCATGGCACACCCTCTTTTCGATTCTTATTCCTTTTCTATCTTTTTCAATTCCTTCTCAAATCTTCTGCGATACATTTCGCCCGCTATGGTCAAACCAAACGGGAAGGCTATCCAGATGCCCAGCAAGCCCATGCCGCATGGAAAACCGAGGGTATATCCCAAAGGCAATGAAATGACGAAGTAGGCGATGAAGGCATAGAGCACCATCGGTTTTACGCAGGCGATGCCTCGCAGCGCATTGGCAAAGGTATACTGCAGGCCGTCGCCAAACTGATACACCATCATCAGGATAATCAATACCGCCACATAAGCCTGAACCTCAGCATTGTCGTTAAACCATCCGCCTATCTGGTGGCGGAGCAGAAGCACCGGCAAACCCATACACAGCGAGAACAGCAGGTTCAATCGGAATCCGTCGTAGGCATTGCGGCGCACCGCAGCATAGTCCTTCTGTCCCATAAAGTGGCTCACGCGGATAGCCATCGCTGCCGCCATACCCGAAAGCACGAGATAGAACAGCTGCGAAATGGTAATCATCACCTGGTGAGCCGCCAGCGGAATGGTGCCCAGCCAGCCCACCATCACGCAACTCAGCGTAAAGGCAGCCGATTCCATACCCAGCTGCAATGCCACAGGCCATCCCAACCGGTTCATCTCCTTGAAATCCACCTTGTTGATTTCACTATGAATGATATTGTGCCTGTAATCGGCAAATTTCCTGCACACCATCACCATGCCCACCATCGCCGTCGCCATGAGGATGCGGCTTACCAGGGTAGAGATGCCCGCTCCGAGCAAACCCAGCTCCGGGAATCCCGCAACACCGTAAATCAAAACCCAGTTGCCCAGGATGTTGACCACGTTTCCGCCAATCATCGCCCACATCGCCACCTTGGTCTGTCCGATACCATCCAGGAATTGCTTCATCGTGAAGAAGATGCCCATGAAGAGCACCGATGCCAGGTTTACCAGGAAGTAGGGGCGGATGAGTGTGAGCAGTTCCTCCGGTTGTCCGATGTGCCCCAGGTTGAAATAGAGCAGGATGAGGACCAGGGTGAAGAGGATGCCCGTAATCATGTTGGCAAAGAAGGAATTGCGCACCTTCTGTCCGATGCAGTCTGTGCGTTCCTCGCCATAGAGTCGGCCGATGATAGGGGTGAGTCCGTAGGTGAATCCCATGTAGGATACGAATACGAGACCGAAGATATTGTTCACCAGTCCGGCTGCCGCCAGTTCGGGCGTACTGTGATGGCCAATCATCAGCGTGTCGGCGAATCCCAGGATGATGGTACCCAACTGTCCGATGATGATAGGAATACCGATGGAAAGCAGTTCCCTGTAGTGATGTTTATTGTGGCTTGTAATTGATGTCGTATGAGTCTTCATTACTTGGTTGTTTATTTTACTATTAATGCTATTATTATATGATTTATGATTTCTCTTTCGTCCTTGACTCGGCAAAGTTACTGCTTTTTTATGAGAAAACAAAATATTCTTCAAAAATTCACGAAAGAATGGCTAGATATTTTTCAGAACCAATATTTTATTGTATATTTGCAGCAACTTAGTACAAACTAACATATTATAAACATAAAAAACATTTCAACTAAATGGAGAAAACGACATTATTCATTGCTTTGGGATTGGCAGCATTCTCACAGTATGCACAGAATACCCAGGCTCAGACCGCAGATTTCCGACCATCGCACGCTTCAATGTATTTGCAGCCAAACGTAGGTTCCACCACCGTTCCTTTCGATTGGGACGATGTAGGCAGAGAATTTGTGGTGCGCTGGGGCATGGATACCGCTTGGGACGACGAGGGTAACGTGCGCCGAGGAACCAACCATATCGGCAAGAATCTGATTTCTACGGGTAGAATTTCTTTCCAGCCTAGCGACCTGGTGGGGGAGGATGGCGAGCTTTCTGCTGCCCAGAAAACTGCCCTCAATTCCCGCATCGCACATATCAAGCTCTCTGGTGCCACTTCGGTGGAAATCAACTGCGACCACGAGGCGCTCAATGCAGCCAACTACAAGGGCAAGCCTGAGCAGTGGTTCTGCGTTATCAAGGCCACCGTGAAATATGCCCAGCAGAAAGGACTCACCGTAGAGAGTGTGGCACCATTCAATGAGCCTGATTATACGGCATGGAACGAAGGCACAAAGGCCGATTTCCTGAACATCTGCAAACTCATCAAGGCAGATGCTGATTTCGCCGGAATCCGCATCTGTGGCGGAAACACGCTCAATTGCGATGAGGCTTTGCCTTGGTACAATGCACTCAAGGATTATCTTGACGAGGGAAACACCCATCAGTTGGCAGGTTCCTTCGATAACTATGCCCTTTTCTTCCAGACCGTGAAGAACGATGGCAAGGTGGCTACGGCTGATGAGCTTCACAATGTGGGTGAGGCCATCGTAGGCGTGGAATATGGCATGGAGAATGGTATCTGGTGGAGCTTCGATGGCGTGGCAAGAGGCGAATTCTGCAAGGCAAACACTGCAGGAGGCAGCCGGTTGGGCTATGCCGAAGACCGTGGCAGTTGGACCTCAGCCGCCGTTTATCGCCTGCCTGATGGCAAGGTAGAGGGATTCATCGGTTCTTCCGAGCGCCAGGCAACCACCCATTCCTATGATTTCGTATCCAAGGGCCGTGATGTCTATTTCGATGGCTACGGACCGATGCGTGCCTTCTCCATCAACATGCCAGGCGGTACGGGCTATCAGAAGGGACAGACCAATGCCGAGCGCATGGTGCGCATCACCAGCGGCGAGGATGTTCCTCCGTATCCTATCACCAATGGCGATTACGTGCTCATGAACAAGAAATCAAGAAAGGTGCTCCAGGCAGCGGGCAATCCTGTACAGGCGGGCACCAACCTTACCCAGGGCACCTATTCCAAGTCGAAGTCTTTCCAGAAATGGGTGGTCAATGCCGTGGATTCCCGCATCGGTGGCGACTTTGGATATTTCACCCTGCAGTGTGCCAATAATAAGGAAATGTATGCCGATGTGCTCAACTGGTCAACTGTAACGGGCGGTACGCTGATAGCTTATAATGGCACCGTGGGCAGCAACGAGCAGTGGTCGTTTGAATATGCCGACAATGGCGATTATTACATCCGTTCCCGCCATTCAGGCTTGTATCTTCAGGTGATGAACACCACCGATGGCACCAACGTGCAGCAGCATGCCTTTACAGGCAATGCGGAGCAGCGCTGGCGCATCCTGCCTTATGGTGCGGCTTGCGAAACCGTGGCTCCTAAGGTACCGCAGGGATTAACGGCAGAGGCTCAGTCGGCTTCCGTGCTCCTTTCCTGGAATGCCAATACAGACAAGGATCTGGAGGGCTACATGGTGCTTCGTGGCAATGCCGATGCAGAAGATGCCCAGTGGCAGGTGATAGGCCGACAGGTGAAGGATACCGCTTTCGTGGATAATACCTGCGAGCTGGGCCATACCTATTTATATAAGCTGAAGGCCATCGACCACTCCAGCAACATGTCGAAGGCTGGCGATGAGGTGCAGGTGGAATTACCTGAAATGGCTGCCCTGGTGGCTTCTTACAGCATGGAGGGCAGTCTGCGCGATACCACCATTAATCTGATGGATGCCGTGTCGGCAGGAACCATCTCTTACGCTTCTTCATCCAAGAAAGAGGGCACCCAGAGCCTCGTGCTCAATGGTCAGGATGCCTTCCTGCAGTTGCCAGCCCAGGTGGCTAATCAGACTTGCTTCACCATCGGAGCCTGGGTTTATTGGAAGAACACTGGCGCACAGTGGACCCGCATCTTCGATTTCGGCAATGGCACCGACGAATATATGTTCCTCACCCCAAGCAATGGCAGCCAGATGCGCTTTGTCATCAAGCACGATGGAGTGGAGCAGATACTTTCGGCATCTCGTCTGCAGACCGGTTGGCATCATGTGGTAGTCAGCCTTGATGAGAGCATGCAGGCAGTGCTTTATGTGGATGGCAAGCAGAAGGGCAGCAAGCAGATGACCTGCACGCCAGCCATGCTGAACCTGAGTCGCTGCTATGTAGGAAAGAGCCAGTTTAGTGCCGACCCACTGTTCAAGGGCAACATCGACGACCTCCGTATCTACAACTATGCCCTGTCTGCTGAAGACATTGCCCACTGGTATCAGGGCGAGCCAATCACAGGCATCCAGGGCATCGAAGTCACTTCTCCTTCCTCTTCTTCATCCTCTTCAGCAGCCATCATTAAGCAGCGAATCTATTCCTTGAATGGAGCTTTGCAAGATGATAAGCGTCAGGGCGTTAATATCGTGAAGCAGATAGATGCAAAGGGCAAGGTAATCACCCGCAAGGTGATGTATTAATCAAAATAAATTATACCGTTATGAACAACATTCCATTAGTTTTTTGGCTCATCCCGATAGCCAGCATCGTGGCTGGCCATTATTATTCCTATTGTAGTAGGTTTGGTTTTGGGTGTAGCCGGCGTATTGGGACTTCTTACGGGCGGTCTGGCTGCCGGATTCACGCTAGCCGTATTCATGTCAAATTCTGGAGGCGCATGGGATAATGCGAAGAAGATGATAGAAGAGGGCAGTTTTGGCGGCAAGGGTAGCGAGAACCACAAGGCCACGATAGTGGGCGATACGGTGGGCGATCCGTTTAAGGATACATCGGGTCCATCGTTAAATATTTTGATAAAACTGATGTCGATGGTAAGCATCGTGATGGCGGGTTTGACCATTGCGTTCTTGTAAGACAGAGGGGTTTAAACTAAATGGGTATAAAATTGCTCTGTTCTTGAAAAAAAAGCGCCAAAGTTGTGAGTTTCTCAAATTTTATCTGTATCTTTGTCGTGCCTTATGAGGGTTTGTTTGATTTTATTGCAACACTAGGTTAATTGAATCTTCATATATGGCAAGTTTCTGAGCAACAAGAAGTTGCTCAGGAACTTATGAAAATATTAATTATAGTGTTGTGGTATTATGGCTTATGAGATTTTTAAAACTTCTACTTTTTATCGTATTGTTATCGACAAGTGGACAGCTGTTTGCTGGTATAAATATCCAAGGATTGGAGTACAACTTGGATGGGAGTGAAAAGTCAGCTGTAGCTGTGGGATTGTCGGGAGACCAAACCGATATTGTGGTGCCAGGTAGTGTCATTTTTAACGGAAATGAATACGCTGTTGTGAGAGTTAAGGGTGATATTTTCCAAAACTCGAAAGTTACATCAGTCACTTTTTCGGAGGATTTCAATGGTGAGATAGATGATGAAAACTCTCCTTTTTTTGAAAATTGCAGCGAGCTCGTTTCCGTGGTTTGGCCTCGCAACCTTGATTCAGTACCATGGTGTTGTTTCAAAAACTGTCAGAAGCTGAAGAGTGTTTCATGGTCGAATACCATTAGAACAATAGGTAGTCAAGCTTTTCAAGACTGTACTTCATTAGAGTCTATCTCGTTGCCAGACAGTTTGAAGACAATCGAATGGGACACTTTCAATAATTGCACATCTTTACAGAAAATCACGATTCCTCCTTCTGTAGAGAATATCGAGAATGATGCTTTCTTGGGTTGTTCGTTCCTGTCTTTTAGGATTGAAGACGGCATGACTAATATAGTGTTGAACAATATAGGATGTACTGTCCAAGACCTATATATCGGTAGAAAGCCTCTGCATAATTCTTGGGATTGGGGATCATCATTGAACCTCGTTTCTTTGACTATAGCTAAGGCAGCAGGCATAGCTGAAGGTTTCAGCAATTGTACTACGTTGAAAAGTACAACACTACTTGTTGATACTATTGCTAATAATGCTTTTCAAGGATGTAGTGCTTTGGAAAACGTGACATTTTCAGCCACGCTCGATTCTATTGGGGAATATGCCTTTTCTGCCACGGGAATCACTGAGGTGTCCATTCCTGTCAGTGCTGTACATTTAGGAAATGGCATCTTTGAGAATTGTCAAACTCTTTCTTCTGTACAATTATTTGATGGTATGACGGAGATTCCTAATGGAATCTTCTGGGGATGCGTCTCTTTATCTACTATAAAGTTGCCTACGACTGTTAAGAGTATCGGCGGTGGGGCATTCAGTAATTCTGGTTTATCTACAGTAAGCCTGCCTGCTGGGTTACAGACAATAGGTTCCGCCGCTTTTTCTGATTGTAAGATAGACTCCATTGTCATTCCTGATGGAGTAAGGAAAATAGAGGAAAGTACATTCTTTAGTTGTAAGTCGTTGAAGGCAATTGTATTGAGTAAAAACATCGAGAGCGTGGGTGATGCTGCCTTTCATAATTTGAAGAACCTGCATGTTTACTATAATGGAACGCTGAAAGACTGGTGTCGTACCAAATTCTTGGTAAGTGGTTATCCTGAAGATACCAATCCGTTAAGTAACGCCAGTCATTTCTTTGTGACAGACGACACAAAGTTGGAACGTTATCATCTAGTGACAGACTTGGTGATACCAGCTGGTGTTGACTCCATCCCAGCTTATGCTTTTACCTGCTTTAAAGGATTCCAATCTATTGAGATACCTTCAACAGTAAAATATGTAGGCAATGATGCCTTCTCATTTTGTAAGTTTACCTCAGCCATCATAAGGTGTGAAACTATAAAAGAAGCAGCGTTCAGTGCATGCAGTAAGTTGAAAAAACTTACATTGGGTCAGAACTTCAAACGAGCAGAGAATAGTGCTTTCTATTTTGCTGGATATTCATATATTACCTATGAGGGCACCTTGGAACAGTGGTGCAAAATAGTATGGGATAAAGGCTCAAAGCCAGGGTCTTGGTCTTTGACTATCCAAGGAGAGGAGCTGAAACATTTGGTTGTCCCTTATACGGTTCAACGGATCCTTCCGTATGCTTTTAGTGACTGTCAGGGCATCGAGACTGTTTATATATCGCAGAATACCCGCTTCGTTGACAAAAGTGCGTTTAGCCAATGTCAATACTTAAAAAAACTGGTATGGAAGAAAAAAGGCGAAACAAGAAGTACTAGCCAACAGGTGTCTGAAGGCTCTTTTATTGATGAAAGTGCTTTTGCTTCGTGCAGTAGATTGGCATCTGTTGAATTGCCAGACAATTTGCTTCATATAGGTAATTATGCCTTTGCCTACAACGATAGTTTGGCCTCTATCTCATTGCCAGGGAATCTGACTACTATAGGTGATAATGCCTTCTGCGATTGTAGCAAATTGGATAATATCCAGGGATTCTCTCACTTGCAAAAAATTGGTACAGGTGCTTTTGACGGCACAAAGTGGCTGGAGCGTCAAGCTGACGGAATAGTTTACGTCGGTAATGTTCTATACTCTTATAAAGGCGTGATTCCATCAAATACTCATATTGTCGTAAAAGATGATTGTGTGAGTATTGCAGGCGAGGCCTTTGCATATAATTTATTGAACGAAAACAAGAATACTTTAGGTTTGGAGAGTATCACGATTCCTAATAGTGTTACCTTCATCGGCCAGGGAGCATTTAGTGGTTGTACCGGGCTGAAAGAGGTGAACTTGCCTGCATCTTTGGAAAGTTTAGAGGCATATACTTTCAGTGGTTGCTCTAGTTTGGCTCAGATAACTCTGCCACAGGGGGTGAAGACTGTTTATGGTGATGCTTTCAAAGCTACCGCTATTCGCAATCTATCTATTCCAAATTCAGTTCTCACCTTAACAACCATATATGGGGATTCTCTGAGAACCTTACGATTGGAAGATGGAACGGATAGCCTGCACGTGGAAGGAAATTCATGGATTGTAGATACTGACTCTCTGGAAAATCTCTATTATGGTCGTAATTTAGCAGAATATAAATTACATCATTCTTGGAAATTCAAGACATTGGAGATTGGTAAATATATAGAAGATCTGGTTAGTCAAATCGTGTTTTCTGCTGATACTATAGGTAAGATTTATGTTTATCGCAACATACCGCCTGTTTGTCAGATGACAACGAGTGTGTATAACCCGTGGTTGGACATATATGTAGATCGTGTTTTATCAGCTTTAAACCTTACAGACAAGGAACTGACAACGCTTTATGTGCCACAAGGGTCATTGGATGCTTATGCCCATGCTGAGGTATGGAAAGACTTCATTGATGTTCAGGAATTTGTTCCTAGTGGCATTAGTAGTGTAATGACCACTGAAGGTGAGACGGTGATAGCTCATTATGACTTGTCGGGTTGCAGAATTCCATCGGATAAGAAAGGACTACACATTGTGAAATATACAAATGGAACAAGTAAAAAAGTTGTGATACCATAAGCATTAAAAGCATCTACTTGTACAAAACAAGGGAGGACTTATGAGGTTGTCCATTAAAGACACCTTATAGGTCCTCTTTATTTTTTCCTATTATTTATCCATTACAATGTAAATAGGGATGAAGATTACTGCGGAAGCATCAGGAGTCAAGCTTCCTGATGCTCGAAATTTATTTAAATAAACGGAGAATAAATATAGCAAATCGTCCCGATAGGGTAGAGATGACGCTGTTTATTCCTAGTGTTGCCGATGACAAATTACCGGATAGTGGAGAAAAACCGACAATAACTTCTTCTGATATTGAAAAAAACGACGGTAAGATTGGAGAGCAATTTGTCATGAAGCCTTTTCAAAAGCAAAAATATATTTTCCCTTAAGGCAAAAAATTCTACCGCTATTTTGTATTGCATTTCGGGGGCTTAGCGGAATGCATCAGGAGTTCTTGCATGATGCCTTTTCCTATCCTTTTCATGGCTATTCTCCGCAAATTTGCGGAGAATAAGGCAAATAATCTCCGCAAAACTTGCAGTATTCGATAAAAATGTATATTTTTGCAGGGAGAATTTGAAATCATTATTAAAAAGACTACAATGATGAGAGGTACTAAATATATATGGCAACAGGAAGGCTGGCCCCGCATGCAATGGGATGATACCAGTTTCAGCAATATCCTGGCAGAAATCAATCTGCTGAGAGGCAAATTGCTGGGTAGAGTTTCCATGTTCGGTTTTGAAGAACAGAATCTGTCTATGCTGGAGTCTATGACTCAGGAAATTGTACACTCTGCAAAAATTGAAGGCGAGGAATTGAATCGAGACAGTGTCCGCTCGTCTGTTGCACGACAGTTAGGTTTGGAGTATGAAGGATTGAAAAGCTCCGATCATTATACAGAAGGAGTCGTACAGGTGATGGTAGATGCTGTGCAGCATTACGATATGCCGTTGGATGCCGAACGCTTGTTCTCCTGGCATGCAGCTTTGTTTCCTACGGGAAGAAGTGGTATCCATAAAATTCTAGTGGGTAATTGGCGTCAGGGAGAAGAGCCTATGCAAGTTGTTTCTGGACCTTTAGGCCATGAGAAGATACATTATGAGGCTCCCGCAAGTAAGGACGTTCCATGTATGATGTCAGATTTTCTTTGTTGGTTTGATGCCGAAAATACGCTTGATCCATTGGTGAAGACAGCCGTTATGCATCTTTGGTTTGTAACGATTCATCCCTTCGATGATGGCAATGGTCGTATATGCCGAACATTGACAGAGCTGTTGTTGTCTCGTGCCGATCAGACCTCCCAGCGTTACTATAGTCTTTCTTCTGAGATTCTGAATCATCGTAAAGATTATTATCAATATCTGGAGCAGGCTCAGAAGGGTGGTCTTGACGTGACGCCTTGGATTCAGTGGTTTTTGCAGACATTGAAGTTAGCGCTGGAAGCTGCTTTTGCGAAAACAGAAGGAGTATTGCGCAAGTCCAGGTTTTGGGATGCGCATCGCATGGTTTCCATCAACGAGCGTCAGCGTAAGGTTCTCAACATGCTTTTTGATGGTTTTGAAGGCAAGTTGAATTCCTCCAAATGGTATAAGATAAATCATTGTTCTCAGGACACGGCCAATCGTGACATCAAGGATTTGATAGCCAAGGGCATATTGAGACCCACAGGAGAGGGTGGCAGAAGCACAAATTATGAGTTGGTTTTTCCTTGATAAAGCGTAGGGCTTCTTGGTTGCAAGAACGTCTCTTCGTGGTTGCAAGTACGTCTCTTTTAGGGCTCAAGTATATCTCTTTCGGGGTTCAAAAAGGTCTCTTTCGGGGTTCGGGAAGGTATCTTCTTGACTGTTGAGACTAGGCTCAGCAGACCTGCTGAGCCTAGTCGGCAGGTCTGCAGACAGCAGTCAGCACGTCTGCTGAGCCTAGTCGCAACACCTTTAAAGCGTACAACTACAACCTGAATAGTCGTACGAGTATACACCTCTTAGTCGTACGACTGTATACCCTTTAGTCGTACGAGTGTATACCCTTTAGTCGTACGAGTGTATACCCTTTAGTCGTACGAGTGTATACCCTTTAGTCGTACGACTATATACCTTTTGGTTGTACGACTATATATCTTTTAGTTGTACGACTGTATACCCTTTAGTTGTATGACTATCTTTGTGTGAAATAAATAGACATTCTGTTGCCCTCTGTGCGATTTCTCGATGAACGCTTGGTGAGGCAAAAAGCGTTACGTTACGGTTGTGACAGTTTTTCTCGCACCCCTCTTTCTTTCGTTATATAGAAGGAACTTATATTATATATATATATAAGTTATTATATACTACTTACAGATTGAAACTTGCAAAAAGCGGGGTACCCCCTTCGAAAAAAAACTGTCACAACTGTAACTGTAACGTTTTTGAGCTAAATGAGAGCAAAAACGCACTAAGCTTTTCCTGATATCATCTCATAGAGTTCCAGATATCATCTCATAGAGTTCCTGGTATCATCTCATAGTTTTCTCACCCAAAGATCTATGAGTTTTTATTTTTAACTGAATCCGCCGCAAATGTTAATTCCGTTTAACAGAACTGTGCAGGGTGTTTTTTGGTGGTATCCGAGAAAAGTTGTACCTTTGCACCGTCATTCAGAGAAATCGTCCCCCTCTGATTTTTTAGAAAGCCAAGAGTTACTTACCATTCCTTCATTGCTCGCTACTCACTACTCACTAAAAAAATGGACAGGGAACATTAAGTATCGTAAAGTAAAGTGCACTCCACGGAATGGTAAGAACGCAGGTAAGTAACTTTTGTATTGACTACAGCCATTGGTACGTCGCTCGGAGTAATGAGCTGCATGTGAGTTAAGGAAAAGTAATGAAAGCAAGCAAAAGAGTTAGGTTAGGTTTAGCAATGCTGCGTTTCGCAGCGTCGCTAGACCTGACTTTTTTTGTTTTTTCGCTGCTATCATTATTCTCAAGCCACAGCTAATCGTGACAAGCATAATCAAGCATTTGATGCATAGGACTAAAAAAGAGTATATAGCTGTAAACCAGAGTGTTAATCCACATGATGCAGCGAAACGCTGCGTATGGGTAGAGACAGCCAACTGGTAGATACAGTAAATTAGCCAGACCTACCTATTCTAGTGACCCTGTAAAACGCAGGGTCACTAGATTTAAAGTATTGATAGCCAGTAATATATACTTTTAATCGTTAGGATTTACTTGTACTAAAAGCGTTACATTACAGTTGTGACAGTTTTTATTTTGGCCTCCTATTACAATATATGTTAGCATTCCTAATAGCTGTGTATAGCCAATATTCTGAAAAAAAATATGAGAAAAGTAACGTAAGTGGAATCTTTTTTGTACTTTTGCATTTGAAATAAAATACAAGGCTTATGAAATCGAGATTCTTAACAAATTATACAGAGACAACCTTCTTGTCAACCATTCAGATGAACTTGCGTCGCTGCAAGGCATTTGATTTCTCGGTCAGCTTTATCAAGAAAGCCGGCTTGGTACTCCTGTCTAAGGACATCAAGGCTGCTGTAGAACGTGGCGCCAAAGGAAGAATCATCACTTCTACCTATCAGAACTTCACGGATGTGGAATCTTTGAACTTTTTCATGGGCCTAACCCGGTATCCCAATTTTGAATGCCATCTGGATGACGAATGCTTCCACGATGAGAAAAACTATTCTACCAATGGATTCCACTCCAAGGGCTATCTCTTCGAGATGGAAGATGGAATAGAGATGATTGTTGGTTCTTCTAATATCACCCGCTATGCTTTGTTGAAAAACATAGAGTGGGATTTGGTTGTAAGCTGCGACCGTGATACAGAGGCTTATCTTGATGCAATGAATGAGTTTGAAAATCTTTGGAACCAGACTTATGAATTATCACAGGATAGAATCAAGGATTACTCAACGAAACTCAGTTTTGCGATAGAGCGTTGGGATATGGATTACGATATGGCGAATTCCGATATCAAGCCTAACTATATGCAGCGTAAAGCACTTCGTGAATTGAATCGTTACCGTGCCATCGGACAGGAGAGGGCTTTGGTGATTTCTGCTACAGGTTCCGGAAAGACATATCTGGCAGCATTTGATGCGCTCAATTTCAACCCAGACAGATTACTCTATATTGTGCACGAGGGCTCTATCTTGAAGAAATCCTTAGAGACATTCCAAAAGGTATTTGGTGGCTCTAAAACTTGCGGCTTGTATAATGCGGAAGCAAAGGAAACAGAAGAAGATTTTCTGTTTTCTACCAATGTATCTATGTGTCGCTCACTCGAACTCTTTGATAAGAAGGAATTCGATTATATCATCATTGATGAGTGTCATCATGCTGTTGCGGACAGTTATCGGAAAATCATCGACTATTTTGAGCCAGAGTTCCTGCTGGGTTTGACAGCTACCGAGAACCGTATGGATAATCAGGATGTAGTAGAGATTTTCGGCAATAATATCCCATACGAGTTGCGACTTCGTGATGCCATCATCAATGATCTGA
>ERZ1034753.434-NODE-434-length-14993-cov-3.971951_pt1 | contig 14993 bp, 10 predicted proteins | sample MGYA00520702_ERZ1034753 | MGnify/ENA primary metagenome ERZ1034753 (study PRJEB33766, sample SAMN09781700) | gut metagenome | biome: gut microbiome | host: Homo sapiens | place: Madagascar | study: EMG produced TPA metagenomics assembly of the PRJNA485056 data set...
TCATTACTGGGACTTTTGGTTGTAGTTGCAATTATGGCAGTACTTACGGGAATTATTTCGATTACATACAGAACCGTTAATAAAAGTAATGTTAATAAAGCAGCAAGTATAGTTGATGATTACCTCTCTCTGGCAAGGGAAAAGGCTAAGACTGTTTCCGCTTATGAGTGGAATATGACAATTTCTGTAGGCGATGACGGAACAGAAGTCAGCTATGTTAAGAAAGCGGAAAAAGAATCCGACAAAGCTAAAATGGATAGCAAAACACTTCCTAAGAATGTTAAGTTCAAGATTATTGATGATAAAGGTAATGAAATCAGACTGGATAATACCATTAATGAGGTAAGTGTTGCATTTAATTCCCTCACAGGAAATGTAGCAAAGGTATATTTTTCAAACGGTTCAAAAATAGATGTTACCGATAGTTCTTATTGCGACTTCATTGCATATTATAAGGAGAAGACCAGGGGCGTAAGACTCTATTTTGTAACCGGTAAACATTCACAGATATGAGGCACATGACTATGAAATTAAAAAAAGGTAAAAAACATAATAATAAAGGTTTTACCCTCACAGAGGTTCTTGTAGCACTGGCAGTAAGTTCTGTTGTCATAACAATAGTTATTGCATTTATATCCCAAGGGTCAAGATTTTATAAGACCCAGAGCAATACTATTAACCTTCAGAATGAGCTTCAGGAGACATCTAATGTAATAACGGATACTCTTCAGGAGGCAACATACTTATCTATTACATCGAACAGTAAAAATCTTGAAGTATATACAGGTTCTTATGAAATTAAAGAAGGAAAGAAGCTATTTACATCCGTTAAAGGATCGTCAAGATATATACTGAGGGATGGAACCGGAATATACGTCTTTGATAAAGCTGACACAGATTATATTAACGAAAAAGATAAGCCGGGATACAGGTATTCCAACAATATTGAAGAAATTACAGTAAATATCAGTGATAAATGTAAGACTGAAGTAGCCGATAGTGAAGTTATAACACAGCCCGTTATGCTTGATGTATATATCAAAGTAACACATAACGATACGTCAAGATTTGAAAATAAGACAATTACCTTAAGAAACAAAATTCAAAGCCTTGAAGTTAATGGTGAATTATACCAAATAGGCTCAAATGGTTCACAACTTGTACACGTAGAAAAGTAACAGGATTAAAGTTAAGTTTTAGTGAGGTTGATGCAGATGAAAACAAAAAAAAGGACATTTGGAATAGTTATTTCCGTAGCTGTGCTTGTAGCCGCAATAATTACGGGAGTTATTCTGAAAAGCAACACAAATACCAATGCTGCCGTTATTAATGATAATGGTGAGACACCAATATCCATTGATAACAAGAAGCCAATACTTGACAGGCTTATGGCTGCTAATGAAAAACTTGTAATTCTTGAGATTGTACCATATAAGAATGCAAGTGTATTTAATATGCTTACAGGATCTACTAAAGTAAGAGAGACATTGGAAAAGCACAAAGCGGAAATATACAATCAGTTTTTGTGGAATAATAAGAAAGAGAATGGTAATATCACAACTGTAACCGTTCAGGGTACAGCATCATTCCATCATCCTTATACTATTTCCTATAACAAGATGACTAAAGAATATACGGTTAATTATCCTAATTTCTTCCTTGAAGAGTTCCTTGACGGATATTCTAATCCTTCGGCATTTTCATATTTCAGTGAGAATATGGAAGTCAGGACTGTTGTAGCAGGAGAACTTAAGGAAGAAGACCTTGAAGGTGTATCATTTATATATATATCAAGTTTCCTTGAGGACAAAGAAGTAATTAACTTTAATAATTTTTATGTTAATAATTCTACATCTGTAAAAGACCTTACAGATACAGGTAGCACTCCTACAGGTGCTTATGATGCCGATGGTAATGAATATAAATCCGAAAATGCCGGTGATATCTGGTATAACTGCTATTACAAGAACGATGCAGGCGAATTTGAAATAAGCGATATGAAATGGGATATGGTTCTCAAGCTTATGGAATTTATCTATAAAGGTAATTCTTATACAGGGGATACACCTATACCTGTAGTTGTAAATTATGGTAATCCTAAGAGTAAGGATGCCAATATTCATAAACTTGTCAATCTGGTAATGAAGACCTCTAATGAGGAAGGGGCTGCTTATAATGGTGTCAGCACTTATTATGAAGATGTACTTGCTGCACTTACTACTAAGAAAAGCGATACAGAAGAATATACTAACTCCTATGGTATTGTAACAGGTGCATATCAATATAACGGCGAGAATTATTCAGACTGGGGTAACACCAATGTACCTTTCTTTGACATGAAATGTACCGAGAGCGGTGAATTTACCTTTAACTATGTATATAAGACTAACAATAACGGTAATGATTCCATTTTCTCAATAGGTAAGACAAACGTGGGTATGCTTACTGATAACGGAACTGCCAAGGACAGGGAAATTATAAGTGGCAATAACTATTACGTTACCGATATATTAAGATACCTCCTTGGTGTTGATGAAAATAACGATGAAGTAATTAAAGTTCTTGAAATTGAACCATGTCAGGATTTCCTTTATTCGGATACAAACAATCAGACAACGGTTGACCGTATTATGGAACTTGCAAGGGCTTTGCATATAAGAAGTTATACAAGAACTGACGGTACTGTAGCAGCTTATAATGGAATTGCAGATAAGAAGATTGAATTTAAGTGTATGACGAGTCTTCAGTTTAATGGTATGAATGAAGATCTTATATCGGAATACGATATTATCTATATTGGTGACAGATCAGGCATGATGAATTCAAGAATAGTGAACGGGGATAGCGAAAACAAACTTGCAGACCTTAACGGTACCATCCGTTACAGTTCTGTATATAAGGATGCATCTCTTTCAAACAGATTCGTCACTTACAATGACAGGAAGTTGGATGGATATGCATATCTTGCATTTGGTGATTTAATTAAGACTGAGCAGGCACTTTTAGGATATCTTCCTTCTGATTATGAGAAGGTGGATGCGACAAATAAAGGTTATGCATTGTATTCTGAACCTAAGACTACCGGTCTGAAAGAAAATTCAAGGGTACTTTTTGATATTAACGTTGAGAGTCTCTGGACACCTCTTATATATAATACATATAAGACATCAGGAAATAAAGCTGTATATACAGTTAAGAAATTAAGAAATGATATTGGAGGACCTGTAACAAATCCTACACGATATGATATAGAACTTGGCAATGCAAGATATTCATGCAATGATTTCACCGAGAAGAAGATGAAAGAAATCCGTGAATTCATAGATTACGGTAATCCTGTAATAATGGCGGATGATGTCTACAACTGTATTAAAGATGAGTATTACAACAAAAAAGGTGGATTTGTATATCCTACATCTAATTTGTACAAATTTGTTAATTCTTATCAGTCATCAGATGAGACTATGTCAGTACTTACAATCTTTTCTGACCTTATGAAGGCTATGAAGAGTGAGAAACTTGAAATCAAATCGTGTACAAGTGAGTATTTGAAAGGTATTACATGGACTAAATGTCCTGTAATTGAATACGACAGTGAGAGCCTTGTCAAAGAGTCAAGCGTTGTAGAAAAACCTGAGAAATTAAGATTTAATGCTACATTCAGGGCAACACCGGGTAATACTTACAGAGTAACACTTATATATGATAAGAATACAGACGGTAAATTTAATGATGAAGCCACAACCGATGATAATAATGAAGTATTATACAGTACTACAATTAAGGCTGAAAGCAAGAACCAGAGTGTGCAGTTTGCTACACCTATTGCAGCTAACTTCAACGGAATGTTCTCATGGAGAGTCCAGGTTAATGAAATTTCCGGTAACAATGTTATTAACAGAGCTGTATATGATGATTATACTATAATCCGAGGCGAAAGTAAGACTGCAAGGGTTCTTCAGATTCTTCCATCAGGTGGATCGATTACAATGGATCTTTCCAATAATGGAAGTTTTACCGCACTTATGAATAAAGCTGCTAAGATAATTAACTATGAAATAGTTGTTGAAACAATTTATTCCGATGAATTTGAGCAATTGTATACAGGAAGTAATAAGTATACGGCTGTAGAAGATTACGATACAGACAAAAATTTCCTTAAAAAAGGCGGAACTGTTAATGGAAAAAATTATGGTGGAAATTATTCAATGGTTGTAATCGGTTTTGCTGACACCTATGGTAAGCAAGATATATCCGATGATAACGGAGCATTAAGTAATATTATTGACTTTGCTGCTAAGGGAGGTTCTGTATTATTTACCCATGATACAATTGCTTTCTCTAATAATGTCAACTATGGTATATATAAAGACAGTTGGGGTAATATCCAGACAGGTTCATCACAGGATATAACAAGATATGGTGATAAGATGTCCCTTGACTTTACAAGACTTTTCAGGAACTTGGCAGGCATGGATAAGTATAGTGTAACAACAATACCTAATCTTAACAGTGATACCCTTGCTAATGCCCATGTACCTACAGTTATGGATAATAATGGCAATGAGACTTATGTCAGGGAGATACAGGGTCTTAATAACTGGGTATTGTATTTGCGTTCAATGGGACGTCGTGACAATGCATATTATTCCCTTGATAACGGAGCATATCACAGGATGAATAATGGGGGACGTGATAAGAATTACGAAGTTCTTACAACAACAAAGAATGCATATAGATATGGACTTAATACCATTCTTACAACCAACAGAGCCGATCAGATTAATAAAGGACAGATTTCCTTATATCCATATAATACTACAAGCAGTGATGGTACAATAAGACTTGCAACCACACATGGACAGTATTATGAATTAAACATGGAAGAAGATGATCTTGTTGTATGGTATACATTGTCATCAGATAGATCAAATTACTATGGTGATAACAAAGGTGATGCCGCAACTAACTACTACATCTACTCAAAAGGTAACATTACCTATTCGGGTGCAGGTCACTCGAATATGGGTGAGGCCAATGAACATAAGCTTTTCGTAAATACAGTTATTAAAGCGATTGCCGCAGGTAATTATAAGCCTGAGGTTGAAGTACTTAACGGTTCAAGAGTAAAGGGAAGCAATTCCTATGTCATCTATACAAGCTCATTGGATAGTGAGATTAAGGTAGAATTCAAGGCAACCGATGCCGACCTTGCAACAAGAGAGACAGTTCAGACTATGTACAGCAATGAAGCTGATATATTAAGCCATATCGGACGATTTGACAAGGGTGATGTATATTGGATTGACGGTAACGGTGATGAGAAACTTCTCATCCATTATCAATACGGAACCGACAACATTCTGTTAAATGGTGAGAGAAATACATTTTATATATGTGACCCTTACAACAACGATAAGAATACCAATGTTAAGTATACAGATAAGGCTGTTATGAAGGCGTGCTATGACACATATGTGAAAGCAGGAACCGTAAAACTCAAATTTGTAGCTATTGACTCAAAGGGCGAATTTGGAAGTGCGGATGCAACAATTTTGAATCATGACTTGTTTGACCGTGACTGATAGGTAATTTTTAAAGCCACGTTTTTTTGAAAAAGCGTGGCTTTTTTTATTGAAATGTGTTATATTACAGATGTCTTAATTTTTATTTATAATGCTTCCTTTATTAAAGGAGGTTTTTATGATTGGTAAAGTATATTCCGCTGCTGTGACCGGCATTTATGCAGTACCTGTTGAGGTACAGGCGGACGTGGCACCGGGTATTCCGTATTTTGAACTTACCGGAAATCTTGCCGGTACGACGAAAGAGGCAAAGGAACGTGTCCGTATTGCCATTAAGAATTCTAAATTTCAGATTAATCCCTCAAAGATAACAATTAATATGATTCCTGCCAATATACGCAAGGAGGGAACATCTTATGACCTTGCCGTTGCTGTGGCAGTTCTTACTGCCGTAGGAGTGATTGCTGCTAAGAAGGTATCAGGTGCTTTATTTATAGGCGAACTTGGACTTGATGGAGGAATATGCAATGTCAGTTCAATTCTTCCCATGACTCTTTGTGCCAGGGATAATGGCTTTACAATATGCTATGTTCCTATGGGCAATGTAGGTGAAGCATCTCTTGTAACAGGAATAAGGGTAATAGGAATATCATCCCTCAGGGAATGTGTCGATTATATTAATAACGGCTGTAATTGCCGGGCACATATTGATAATAATATTGACAATACTGATGATAATAATATTGATTTTGCAGACATAAGAGGTCAGGCATCGGCTAAGCGTGCCATTACGATTGCTGCCGCAGCGAGACATAATCTTATGTTAATCGGACCTCCCGGAGCGGGTAAATCAATGCTTGCTTCCAGAATACCTACCATACTTCCGGGACTCACCGATGAGGAACAGTTGAGAATAACAAGTATATACAGCGTTGCCGGACTTTTAAAGGACGGATTGGCACTTATAAGGTCAAGACCTTTCAGGGCTCCCCATCATACAATTTCAAGACCTGCCTTTACGGGCGGAGGTATCATACCATCACCGGGAGAGATTAGTTTAAGTGATCTTGGTGTGCTTTTTCTCGATGAAATCAATCTTTTTTCCAATGATGTAATAGATTCATTAAGGCTTCCGATGGAAGAACACAGGATAAGAATAAGGAGACTTGGCGGAACTTATGAATATCCTGCTGATTTTATGCTTGTAGGTGCGATGAATCCCTGTAAATGCGGATATTATCCCGACAGAACAAGATGCAATTGCAATGACAGGGATATCAGGCGTTATTTTGACAGGATAAGAGGACCGGTAACGGACAGGATTGATATGTGTGTGAGAGTTACCAAATCAGGCTATGATGAGATAACGGGTGCCGGCGGAACCGAAATATCAAGCAAGGATATGAGAGAGGCTGTTAATAATTGCATTGATATCCAGAAGGAACGCTTCAAAAAGGAATGTTTCAGATATAATTCCGAAATTCCTTCACAACTTGTCAACAAGTATTGCACTATGTCACAATCTGCCAAGATTCTTATGAAAAGTGCTTTTTCCCAATATGATATGTCGGCCAGGACATATTACAAAATAATTAAAATTGCAAGAACCATAGCTGACACAGAACAATCCGACAGGATAGAAGAAGGTCATATTTGTGAAGCAATCGGATATAAATTAATGTGAGGTAATGAATGGACAGAAAATACTGGTATTGGATTAATAATCTTGAGGGAATAGGCAATGTCAAGATTCGTACACTGCTGTCTCTCGGAACACCTGAAGAACTATATAATATGGAAAGAAAGGAATTTGAGTGCCTGCCTGTTCTTACAGGTAAGGATATAGACAGAATTGTTTCCAAGGATATAAGACAGAATATTTTTGAAAAATATCAAAAGGATATGGAGAATAATGTCCGTTTTGTTTTCCCGGACGAGGAAGATTACCCCTGCAGACTGAAAGAATTATATGATAAACCGTACATTCTGTATTACAAGGGCAGGCTCCCGCAAAATGATGTCAGATCAGTTGCAATAGTAGGATCAAGGCGCTGTTCGGAGTACGGCAGATATGCGGCAAGGGAAATCGCAGGAATTCTATCGGAAGCAGGAGCATGTATTATAAGCGGTCTTGCGGCAGGAATCGACAGTGAAGCCCATAAAGGTGCATTATACAAAGGAGGATATACCTGCGGAGTTCTTGCGGGTGGTGTTGAAAAATGCTATCCGGCCGGGAATTTTAATCTGTATATGGATATTCAGAACCGCGGTGGAATAATATCCGAATATCCGGGAGAGAGTATTACAACTCCCGGAATGTTTCCGCTACGGAACAGGATAATAAGCGGACTGTCTGATTATGTCATAGTGGTTGAGGCAGGATTTAGAAGCGGTTCGTTAATTACTGCGGGAACAGCTTTGGAACAGAACCGGACAGTATATGCCGTACCGGGGCGTATTACCGATGTTTCAAGCAAAGGATGCAACAGGCTTATTGCCGAAGGAGCCATGGTTGTAACGGATTTTGAGAGCCTGCCCGGTGAACTTGGGCTTTCCATCCCGAATTATGAAAAAAATATAAAAAACGATATTGTTCTTGCAAGGGATGAAAAAATGTTGTATAGTCTATTACTAGATTTTACCCCTAAGAGTCTTGAGACATTGGTAAATGACAGTGGTATGTCTCCGGCTGAGGTTTTACGCAGCCTTACATGTCTTGAAATTAAGGGAATAATACGAGAGATAAGTAAGAACTTTTATGTAAGGATTCAATAAGGTTATTATTGAGGAGGATACTTTTTATGGCAAAATATCTTGTAATTGTGGAGTCACCTGCTAAGGTTAAGACAATCAAAAAATTTCTGGGCAATAATTATGAAGTGGCTGCGTCAAACGGACATGTAAGGGATCTCCCTAAAAGTACACTTGGAATAGACGTTGAACATGATTATGAACCTAAGTATATTACTATCAGAGGCAAAGGTGACATTCTTGCTAATCTCCGTAAGCTGGTTAAGAAAGCTGATAAAGTATATCTTGCAACTGACCCGGACCGTGAGGGAGAAGCTATCTCATGGCATCTTGCAAATGCACTTAAACTTGAAGATAAGGATATTAACAGAATCAGTTTCAATGAGATTACCAAAAATGCAGTTAAGGCTTCAATAAAAGAACCACGCAAGATAGATATGAATCTTGTTAATGCACAGCAGTCCAGAAGAATGTTGGACAGAATGGTTGGTTATAAGATAAGTCCTTTGTTATGGGCAAAGATAAAGCGCGGGCTTTCAGCGGGTCGTGTGCAGTCAGTCGCCTTAAGAATTATCTGTGACAGGGAAGAAGAGATTAATGCTTTTATACCTGAAGAATATTGGACAATAGATGCAATACTTAATATAGAAGGAATGAAAAAGCCCGTTACCGCCAGATTAACATCTGACAGCAAGGGCAAGGTAACAATAGGCAGTGAAGAAGACGTTAACAGGATAATGAAAGACCTTGAGGGCTGCGATTTTGCTGTTGATGATATTAAGAACAGTGAGAGAGTTAAGAAAGCTCCGCTTCCTTTTACCACAAGTACATTGCAGCAGGAAGCAGCTAAGACCTTGAATTTCTCAACACAGAAGACAATGCGTATAGCACAGCAGTTATACGAGGGTGTTGACATTAAGGGACAGGGTACGGTTGGTATAATTACATACCTGCGTACCGATTCCACAAGAGTGTCGGAAGAAGCGGACCTTGCTGCAAGGGAATTTATAAGAGATAATTATGGTGAGACATATTATCTTGCACCGGACGATAAGAAGAATTCAGGCAAGAAGATACAGGATGCCCATGAAGCAATAAGACCTACCAATATTAATTTCCTTCCATCAGAGATTAAAGAGTCTTTAAGCAGGGACCAGTTCAGACTGTATTCATTAATATGGAAGCGTTTCGTTGCAAGCAGGATGGCAAATGCCGTATATGAGACAATCAATGTCAGACTTAAAGCCGGTGATTACCGGTTCAGCATGTCTGCCTCCAAAATTAAATTCGAGGGATATATGCTTGTATATATGTCGGATGAGGACCAGAAGTCCGATAATATTACACTTGGAGCAGTATCTGAGGATTCAGTCATTAAACTTCAGGAATATGATAAGAAGCAGCATTTTACACAGCCTCCGGCTCATTTTACAGAGGCTTCCCTTGTTAAAGCACTTGAGGAGCAGGGAATTGGAAGACCATCTACTTATGCACCTACTATCGGAACAATCATTGCCAGACATTATGTTATTAAGGAACAGAAGAATCTCTTTGTAACAGAACTTGGAGAAGCAGTTAATTCGGTAATGAAGAAATCTTTCCCGTCCATTGTGGATGTAAGTTTTACTGCCAATATGGAAATGCTTCTTGATAAGGTTGAGGATGGAAGTGTCAAGTGGAAAACAGTAATCGAGAACTTTTATCCGGACCTTGACGAAGCTGTCAAAAAGGCGGAAAAGGATCTTGAAAGCATCAAGATAGAAGATGAGAAGACGGATATAATCTGCGAGAACTGCGGACGTAATATGGTTATCAAATACGGTCCTCACGGTAAGTTCCTTGCATGCCCGGGCTTTCCTGAATGTCACAATACCAAGCCTTATCTTGAAAAAGCAGGCGTAAAATGTCCTAAGTGTGGTGGCGAAGTTGTTATTTTACGAACCAAAAAGGGCAGAAAATATTACGGCTGCGACAATCAGGAATGTGATTTTATGTCATGGAACAGACCATCAGAGAAGAAATGTCCTGCATGTGGAAGTTATATGGTGGAAAAAGGCAATAAACTCGTATGTTCAGATGATAACTGCGGGTATGTATGTGATAAATAATATCTGAAAATTGTTGCATTAAAACGATAGATATGGTACAATTTCATTACATTTTACAGAGCACTGAAAGGAGAAAGGATATGAGCAGTGTTCAGTTGTTGGATAAGACACGTAAGATTAACAGGCTGTTGCATAACAACAGTTCGCAGAAAGTGGTTTTTAATGATATCTGCAAGGTTATGAGTGAGATATTAAGCTCGGATGTTCTGGTAGTAAGCAGGAAGGGCAAATTACTCGGAATTGCGAATTGTGATGACGTTGAAGAGATTAAGGAACTGGTACAGGATAAGATTGGCGGGTTTGTGGACGGGATGTTCAATGAGAGAATGCTTAATGTATTATCCACTAAGGAGAATGTTAATCTTGAGACATTGGGTTTTGCAGAAGGATATACAAAGAAATATCATGCAATAATAACACCTATTGATGTTGCAGGAGAGAGGTTTGGAACATTATTTATATACAAATCTGACAGCCAGTACGAAATTGATGACATTATTTTATGTGAGTATGGTGCTACTGTAGTGGGGCTTGAGATGTTAAGGTCTTCTACAGAGGAACAGGCTGATTTAATCCGCAAGGAACAGGTTACGAAGTCGGCAATCAGTACCCTTACCAATACTGAGATAGATGCGATTAAGCATGTTTTTTCAGAACTTAAGATGGGCGAGGAACAGATAATTGTTACCAGCCGTATTGCAGACCAACAGGGAGTGACAAGATCGATAATCGTTAATGCACTTAAGAAATTGGAGAGTGCGGGCGTTATAGATGCCAGGTCGTCAGGGATGAAGGGTACCAAGATAAAGGTACTCAACGATATGATTTTCGATGAACTTGCCAATTACAATTTAAAGTGAATGGAATCGCTGTATCAACATTGATGGTATGGCGATTTTTTTTGACGATTTTACTTTACTTTTCACTACAATACTTTATAATATTATAGTGTAATTACTGATGATGGAATATTATCGGACTTTATTAAGGAGGAGAATGATATGTTTAATTCAGGTGCATATTCATATGTAGATCTGCTTACCTCTGCCGCTGACTATTCATGGAGACGCAGTGAGGTGCTTAATAATAATATATCTAATATAGATACTCCCGGTTATAAGAGACAGGAACTCAGCTTTGAATCGGTATTGTCTGATGCAGTGGAGAGGGCAGGCTCGTCTTCACGCAATCTTACACAGACAGTCAGAAATATAGATTATAATTGTGTACGTCCTACCATCTATACTGATAATGCCAATCTTTCTTACAGACTTGACGGCAATAATGTTGATATAGATACTGAACAGGTGGAGCTTGCTTCTAACCAGTTATATTATAACGGGGTTATTGATGGAATTAACCAGAATTTCAGCAGAATAAGAACTGCGCTTACAACAACATAGGAGGATATGTGATATGGCTATTTTTAGCGGAATGAATATAGCTGCCTCAGGGATGACGGCACAGAGATTAAGAACGGATATTATTTCAGAGAATATTGCCAATGCCAATACTACAAGGACGGCAGAGGGCGGACCATATACCAGAAGAAATGTTTTACTTACCCAGAAGACTTCACTTAACTTTGGAGATGTATTTAACGAGACCTTGCAGGGGGCAGGCAACGGTGTTAAAGCTGTAGCTATTACCAAGGATACGGAGACAGACTACAATCTTGTATACGATCCATCACATCCTGATGCAGACGAGAATGGGTATGTTAAGTATCCTAATGTGAATATTGTTAATGAGATGACAGATCTTATAGATGCGACACGTTCATACGAAGCTAATGCAACAGCTTTTGATGCCAGCAAATCAATGGCATCAAAGGGACTTGAATTAATGAATTAATGAATTCATAATTATATATCGAAAGGAACATAATACATAATGAGTGATATATCATCATTGCTTAATATAACATCGGACAGCATTAAGAATATTGTTAATTCAGGAACTTCGGGAATTGGCAAGAGCGGTGATTCATCAGCTTTTGATGGAATTTACAATGCGGCTGTTAATATGATTACAGAGACTAATGACTACATACATGATGCAGAGCAGGCAGAAGTCGATTTTGCTACAGGCAAACTTACAAGCACTCATGAGCTTGCAGTAATTGAACAGAAGGCTAATCTTTCTTTACAATATACTGTTGCCGTAAAGAACCAGTTGCTTAGTGCATATAAGGAAATAATGAATATACAGATATAAAATAGTCTTTAAGGAGACATACGATGAAAGACAGATTGAAAGCCATTTGGGAGAAAATTAAGAATTTCTGGCTTAAATTTAATAAAAAACAGAGAATACTTTTTGTAACCATTTTTGTTGTGATTATTGTTGTAATTATCGTTCTTTCCAAGGTAATCGGCAAGAAAGATATGGTTAAATTAAGAGCCTGCAGCAATGAGACTGAGGTAGTGGAGATAAGGAATCTCCTTAATGACAATAATATTTCTGCAACAGTTGATGAGTATAATAATATATTTGTTGCCGATTCTGATTATGTTGAAGCGAAGCTTGTATTAGGATCCAATAATATATCATCCGCAGGATATACGCTTGATGATGCCGTATCATCAAGTCTTTCCACAACAGAGACTGTTATGAAGGAAAAATATACCGCATATCTTGAGTCCAAGTTCAAGCAGGATCTTGAATCAATGGATGCAATTAAGAGCGCGAGAGTTAATATCTCATATCCTGAGACAGGCAACAGTATTTTCTCAGAGACACAGGATGCAAAGATTACTGCGGTTCTCGACCTTAGAAAAGAACTTTCTGATGAACAGGCAGAGGCAATAGGCCTTTTGCTTGCCACCAACGTAGGTAATGATAATACCAACAGTGTTATTATTGTGGACAGCCAGAGTAATGTACTTTATTCAGGTAATAAGGCTAATTCCTCATTTACTTCCAATTCTACACAGAAAGTTAAGGCAATGCTTGAGAATGCTATTATCAAGGGCGCCGAGGATCTTATTTACAGTACAAGACTTTATAATGATGTTCAGATAATGATTAATCTTGACGTTAATTTTGATAATGTTGAGGTTGTTGACCATAAATATACTGCACCGGACGGAACGGATAACGGTCTGCCAACCCATTCCTATGTAATTAATTCGGAGGGACAGCTTGCTACGGCAGGGGGCAATCCGGGAACAGAATCCAATGATTCAGATACGGATTATGACATTATTAATTCAGACGGAAAGTCATCTACATATACTTTAAGCAAGTATGACTGGGTACAGAATGAAGTAATTACCACTACATCTAAGACACCGGGTGAAGTTAACCTTAAAAATTCAAGCATGGCAATTGTCTGCATCAAGAATACCATTCTTACGGAAGAAGAAGCGGAAGAACAGGGATTGCTTGACGATATGACATGGGAAGAATACAAAAAGGCCAACAGTGAACCGGTTGAGACAACTGTTCAGGACAATATCCTTAATGCAGTTGCCACAGGCTCCGGTATAGCAGCAGGCAATGTATCAATTATTGCATACAATACCATGACATTTTTTGATAAAGAAGTTACGTCTTCATCTAATCCATGGTTTGTTATCCAGATTATTCTTGCGGTTCTTATCGCAGGCGTACTTATATTTATTATAATAAGAAGCACAAGACCGGTAGCCGTTGAAGAGACAGAACCTGAACTTAGTGTTGAAGATATGCTTGCTACAACTAAACAGCAGCAGCCTCCTGTTGAGGAAATCGACCTGCAGGATAAATCAGAGACCAGAAAAGCTATCGAAAAATTCGTTGACGAGAATCCGGAAGCAGTTGCCCTGCTTTTAAGAAACTGGCTTAATGAAGGCTGGAATTAATTGGTAATACAAAGTATTATCAGGGAGGAATACAGATGGCAAAACAGAAAAATGAGCTTGACGGACTTCAAAAGAGTGCGATTTTACTTATTGCACTGGGACCTGAAAAGTCAGCCAAGATTTTTAAACACCTAAAAGAAGATGAAATAGAACAGCTTACACTTGAAATAGCCAACACAAGCAGTGTATCACCACAGACCAAGGAAGATGTATTGTCTGAATTTTATGAAGTTTGTCTTGCACAGCAGTATATCGCAGAGGGCGGAATCAACTACGCTAAGGAACTTCTGGAAGCTGCATTGGGCGAAGATAAGGCAAAAGACGTTATCAGCAAACTTACTGCAAGCCTGCAGGTAAGACCATTTGAATTTATCAGAAAGACAGATCCGGGACAGCTGCTTAATTTTATTCAGGATGAGCATCCCCAGACCATTGCACTTATTTTATCCTACCTGCCTTCTAATCAGGCATCACAGGTAATTTCGGCACTGCCGCCTGACAAACAGGCAGACGTTGCAAAACGTATTGCTACAATGGACAGAACTTCACCTGATGTTATCAAAGAAGTTGAGGATGTACTTGAACGTAAACTTGCTTCTCTTGTTAATCAGGATTATACAATTATCGGTGGTGTTGATGCTATCGTTGCAATCCTCAATGCAGTTGACAGAGGAACAGAGAGACATATTCTTGAGACTCTTGAAATTGAAGATCCTGAACTTGCGGATGAAATCAGACGTAAGATGTTCGTATTTGAAGATATT
>ERZ1034753.435-NODE-435-length-14972-cov-47.024603_pt1 | contig 14972 bp, 12 predicted proteins | sample MGYA00520702_ERZ1034753 | MGnify/ENA primary metagenome ERZ1034753 (study PRJEB33766, sample SAMN09781700) | gut metagenome | biome: gut microbiome | host: Homo sapiens | place: Madagascar | study: EMG produced TPA metagenomics assembly of the PRJNA485056 data...
CCAACTGGGGCAGTTCCTGGAATCCCAAGGCTACGCTCACCTTGTTGCTTCGGGCTGTACCTATCAGTCGGTCTATCTTATGGAAGTAGAGTGTAGGCAACTCGTCCACGATGATACTCACTGGGATATTCTTGCCTTGTCCTGTGTTTACTCGTGTCACCAGTCGGTTGAGAATTAGGGCGTTCAATGCTCCGATAATGCTCTCCATCTCCGGGTCGTTGGCTATCAGCAGATAGCTTGGGTTCGTCGGGTCGCTGACCTTCAAGTCGAAGTCATCACCGTCCTTATTGAAGATCCAATAGCTTTCCTTGGTGGCAAGGCGTGAGGTATAGACACGCAGGGTGCCTATCATACCCTCCAACTGCTCCATCGCCTTGTTCTTCAAGGCGGTCTGGAACGGTCCGAGCAATGGAGCCACCTCGTTGTCGGTCTCCAACACATTGAATATGGTCTGGTAACTCTCGTTCAGAAAACTCAGAATGTGGGGCATATCGCTGTACTTACCCAACCAATAGGCTGGCTCCACTTCTTCTCCTGCATGGTTGAACACCCTGCCTGTCGGTTTCATTTGCATGGTCTTGGTGTCCAGCACTTTCTCAGCTATCAGCATCTTTCCTTCCTTGTCGTATGGTTCCTTGCCATAGTTGATGAAGAAATAGATACAGGCGGCGAGGAAGTTGACGGCTGAGGTCTGGAAGAACTGGTCGCTGCCGCCACCGCCTTCCTTCTTGCCTTTTTGCAGTGATTCAAGCAGCGTCTCTGCGGTCTCGCTCGCTGCTGCCAAGTTGTTGATGTACTTCTGTTGTATCGGGTTTACTCGCTTGGAGTATTCCACATCCACGAAGTTGATGATATTGAACTTGCAGCCTTCTGGCAGTTTGCCCAGCTGTTGGTTCTTCTTGTAGTGGTAGTACAGTTTGGTTGCCAAGGTCGGGAACTTGTAGTCATAGACAACCATGGCAAAGCCTTTTGCACTGTGCTGACGGATAAACGGCTCGATAATAGAAAAAGTCTTACCGCTACCCGGTGTACCCACTACCCATGTGCCTCTGAATGGGTTTACGATGTTCACCCATCCCTTGCGGAACTTACCCTTATAGTAGTAGCGCATAGGAATATTCACGCTATATTTATTGTATTCCTCCTTCTGGCATTGCTCAAAACTCTCGTTCTCAAAATTAAAACGGTCTTTCATCAGTCCTTCCTTCAGGAACTTCGAGATGTTATCCAAGGCGATATGTACCAATACCGTTCCGATGATGGTTGCCACCATATATAGGATGGTGTTCAATCTTAGGGTATAGAGACGAGTGTCCATCGCATAGCCGAAGAGCCACACGGACAGTGTCAGCAGTCCCACGCCACTTACCAAAGGGTAGAGCACTTGCTTTCGGGCATCAAACTCCAGATGCTTCTTGTTTCTCGTGCCTACACAGGTGATGCACACCAACAGGAATGTCACCACCTTACTATACACCAGGTTTCCGTCATGGTAGATAAACCACTGCTTGATGCGGTCGTGCAGGTCGCACACCACACCGCCAAAGCCGTCTATCGCCCTTGGGTCTATGGCATACTCAAAGAACTCCATCAACACGGATATGTAGATGACCGCCCTGAATATCTTGTAAAATCCTTGTAACTCCTTGCTTTCTTCCATTGGATATGATTGCTATTTCAGAAATATGGGATTGAATGAGTCTGCCGACAACACATCGCTATAGTTCATCTTCAATGATATGGTACGACCGCTGATTTGGTTCTCCGTCATTTCGATGGTTAATTGCTTGTCATTCGGGAATGTCATTTTCCGAATGACTATCACATTGCGGTAGCCATAGCGGAAACGCTTGGTCTGCTCCAACGTAAACACTGGATGCAACTCTACCATCTGTGAGTTGGTTGCCTTTGTGGTCTTCTTGTCCGTCAGCTTCAATCGTATTTGGTCTATGTCAAACGGTATGTCTGTCTTGTTCTCTACCGAGAAGTCCAAGAAGAAATAGTCGCCCGACGAATAGATATTATTCAGTCGCATCACCATTTTATGGGCTTTGGTCTTCACATCGTTCACATGGGCTTCCGAACTCCAAATCTGACGAGCATAACGAGCCATGTCCGTAGAGGACAATGTGACCGCAGGATTGTTATAGGCATTCTTCTCTATCTGTTGTATCTCCTTATCCGTCACAGCCTCTTGTAGTCTCGTGGTATAGAGCAGCGCATATTGGGTGCGGTATCGTTCTGTCACAATAGTTACGATGGCAAGCACTTCGCCATCTTCATGCATTCCCTCCTTGGGTTTCAGACGCACGGTATTGTTGATGGGCTGGTCTCCTGCTATCTTGTCGGTGGATATATCCACAAAGCGGATGGGTTCACTTGCCGTGATGACCGTGGTCACTTGCTCGTTCACGGTCAACTGCTCCATCTCCTGGTAGGTGCAGGGCTGATAGCTCTCCGCACAGGTCTGTTGTGCCATCATCGGTATGGCACTTATCGCACACATCATCAGTGCGCCAATGGTCTTCTTGATATTCATATTCGTATTCTTTGGATGTTGATGTTTACTTACTCTTGGTGTCTTTGCTGTTTATCAAGTACACAAAGGTGCCATATTTCAGTTTCACCTTGTTCTTCTTGATAGCCTTACCTATGGCATTGCTTGTTTTCTGATAGGCATTCTGCATGGTCTGCATGCCCCACTGCGAAAAACTGCTGCCAGTATTGGTGGTGTTCATATCCACATTGCCTGTCACGGCACCGCTTGCCACGTCCTTGCTGGTCTCTCTGAACTGGCTGCTTGGCACATACAAGCCTTCCATGCCGTCTGTGTCATAGAGTGACAGGTTGATTTTCACTATCTCGTCATCCACCAACACGCTTTTCACCGTGCCTTTCACTCGTTGCGAGCTGAAACCGCTCATGGTGGCATACAGGTATGCGCCTTTCTTCACTACCATTTCACCGATTTCCACATCATCGAGCAGTCGCAAGCGCACACGGCTTCCATCCACGGCCTTGATGTTCTCGTCAATGATAGCCTTTATCAGTGTAGGCTCTTTCTCGTTCACTGCCAATGTATTGAAGTAATCTGATGATGTCTTCACCTTTTTCACCACCTCACTTGGCTTGTCATTCTCGTCCGCTTCCTTTCGGGCATTCTCATTCACCTTGATTTTGCCCTCAATATTGATACCGCCCTTGGCTGAGCCTTGCGAGTCGGTAGGAGAGGCTGCAGAAGTTGAGCTGTTCGCTTGGGTGGCTTGCTGTCCCTTCAGTCTTGCCTCGGCAAGTGCCTTATTCAATTCAGCCAAAGCCTCATTTTCTCTTTGTCGCTCATGGGCTTCTTGTGCTTCTCTCTGTTTTTCCATTTCTGCTTGCCTCTTGGCTTCGGCATCCAACTGTTGCAGTTCTGCATCCGAATACTTGCTTTGGTATTCTTCTTTTTCTTGCTCATTGTCTCGGTCTATATTCTCCACGGCACTATGGTCTTCTATCTTGCCGTAGGCGTTCAACATGTTCTCATACTTTCCTCCAATACCGTCACCGCCCTTGATATGGGCTTGTGGCAGGTTCGGATTCAGATATTCCGTGGTCTGCATATTGGCATCCTTCTTCTCCGCCACCTTGGTATCAAAGAGGTCGAAGATAAAGTAGGAGGCACCAAGCAGTGGAAGATAGACAATCGCAGGTAGCATGTACTTGGGTTGTCTGAAATTGATTCTTTCTGTCAGCTTCATCGTTATTTGTCTTTATGAGGATGGCGTGCATCCTCATTGGTCCTTACTATGTTCTTTGCATTCCCCATATTCTGATGGCGAGCCTTTATCAGCGAGTCCTGTCTCTCCGTGGCGGTGCGTCGCTCTCCCTGATAGTGATAAGCTCTTGCCATGCGATAGATGTTGAAACTGAAGCTCACACCTACAAAACCGAACACGATGACCAGGAACATTGTCTTATGCAAGTCGGCAAACCTCTGCACCTTGGCTGCCGCCTTGTCGATTCTGCACATCTTGGCAAACTTCCTTCCGGCTCTCACGTCTCGCTCATAGCGTTCCTTGTATTTGGGGTCATCCTTGTTGGGCATCTTCTCCCCAACGAGCATCTGCTTAAATCCTTTTGTGTTCATCTTTTTACAATGTTAAATGTTTAATGTTAAGTGTTGAATTAGGCATGCGTCATAAAGATATTGAATTGGCTTTCCCTTCGGTCGCCGAACTCTGTTTCTTCACTCTTCACTTAATCAATAGTTGCTCTTCGTCTTCTGGTCAATATCCTTATTGAGCAAGGTTCTCCAGTTCACTATCAGCAATCCATGTGGGTTGTTGTCTGTCCTCGGAACTCGTTTCAGTTGTCCTGCCGTCACCAGTTCACGTGTCAGCACATTGGTTCTGCGTTCGATGCGCTGTCTGCCGTAATAGGTAAACTCCATCTTCTCCTTGTCAAACTTGATGCTGTCACAGAAGATGCTGAACACGGCACTCGTTCCCATGATGTTGGAGTAGAAGCCCTTTTCCTTCAGTGTATTGTACTGCGCCAGTCCTGTCTCATCCACCAGATACATGGCTTTCTCCATGGTGTATTTGATGTACTTGTCATCGGGTGCCAATGTAAAAAAGTAGTGATGGAACATCTCGATATGACTCTTTGCTTCCACATCCAGTGTCTCATCCATCGTCGTACGCTGCACCAGAATTGGCACATTGCCATCCAATACATAGATTTTGTTCTGTGCATCCACCACCATGTTCTTCGCCGTCCAGATGCTGCTGATACTTATCAACACGCACCCAACCAAAAACAGGCTACAGATGATAGTTACCAACTTCACCTTATTCTCTAAATTCTTGATTACCATTGCTATTTTGTTTTTTTACCTTTTTACTCTTTTACCTTTTTACCTTTATCAGTGCATGACATGCGCCAATGTTCCCTGTGCCGACATTTTAGCTTGCTGTGCCACACCCTCACCGAAGTTTCTGGTGGAGAATGCGGTATCGCCCTCCGGTATCATCCATGCCGCAAGGTCTGGAACCAAGTTCAGACACTTCAATGCCACGATACTTGCTGCCATCAGATACCCTGCCGAGAAGAACGAGTTTTGCAGATATGCTGCCATCGTCTGCTCACTGGCGGTAATAGCCGTCAGGTTCTCCACCTGTATGCAGAGCACAATGTCGAAAAGTAGCAGTACGTAGAATCCTACGAAGTATAGCATCGCTCCATAGAAATGCACGGTCAGATACCTTGTCAGCCACTTTGCCCAACTGCTTTCCCATTTCGGCAAGAGCGAGAATGCCCATTGTATCGGTCCGAATATCGTCAGCATTCCCAACAGTATCTGCTGGCAATAGATGGTGCTCCACCAACCGATGCGGAAGACGATCAATGCTATCAGCATCACGATCTTGTCGATGTTCACTACGGCTCCTGCCGTCAGCGATGTGAACCACAGCTTGGCTGCCTCCTTCTCCATATTGGTCACTTCATCCACACCAGTCTGCTCCATGGTCGATTCCACCAGATTCGGGTCTGTCGTTCCCTTATGGGCAATGTCTGCTTGGGCTTGTACATTGGTGTACATTGTGTCTCTAGTGTAGATAAGCTGTTGCACCTCCGTAAACTTATCTTCTATCTGTGTGGCTTCTGCCTCATATAGGTCATGGGTATAACTACCGATGGAGTTTGGTATGTAACTCAAAAAGTCCAGTACGCACCAACTGCTGCCACTGTTCGTCATGCCGGTATCGGCAGGTGGGTACCACCAACACAGGATGATACTTATCACCAGTGGCTTGAATAGTTTCATCACATCCAGTGGTTCATGCTTCACCATCATCTTGTAAGCCATGTTCGCTGCCACGACGATAGAGAAGAGAGCTGCTAATGCCATACACATCTGTACAACCCACCAAAAAGGTCCGTTTGAGCCTGTGAATGTAGCATCACACAGAAACTCGTTGGTCTGAAAAATCACGTCATCAATCTCTTCTTCCAGGATGTTGATGCCGAAGTCGGATAATATACTGCTGTTGTCTGCCATATCTTCTTATCTGTTTACTGTCAATTCATTGTCATCATCATCAGGGCCATTATTGTCATCGCCTGATGACGTGTCGTTTCTCACTGTCATTCCTGCCTCTCGCCATTTGCTGGATGCACTGCTGATGATGCTTCGTTTGTTGGCAGTCTGGTAGTTGCCGTTTGCTGTCAACAGTTCCTTGGTCTTGTTGGCATTCGACATCTGCACCAGTTGCTTCACCAGTGTCTCATTCTGTTTCGCCACATCTGCGTAAATCTGCAGATATATCTTCTTGCGCTTGGCATTGGGCATATAGGCATCCTTGGTGGCTTTGATGGCTGTCTCATAGACATGATAGTATTCTGTCCAGCGTTGCTTGTCACCGATGGATCCGCCTACAGGCAGGATGCGGTCGATGTTCTTCTTGAAGGCATCCATCTTGTTGTTTATCTTGCTTCCTTCCACCTTCCATACCAGATCTACCTGTCGGTCTGCCATGTTCAGTGCTTCTATCTCCGCTCTCTTGGTCAGGGCAGAGTCGATAGCTTCAGCATATTCCACCTGATTATAGGCTCCTATACCTGCCGTGGTACGATAACCGAGTTTGTTCTTGCTTGCAGCCGATTTCATGTAGCTGCTATGCAGCAACTGGTAGTACTCCGTTGGCGATAGGCTACCACTACCGGTTTCCATCACCGTTATCTGGTTCTTCTTCGCACTGTCGTGGTTGTATGTCACACCACTTTGGGCTTTGCCTGTCATGGCTATGCCCAACATCATCATGACGGCTACTGCCTTTATCTTCTTTCTGTCCATATCTACACCTTATTATATATAGGGATTATTTTTCTAGTTTTCCTGCCACTCGCCACCGTCCGAAGGCATCCTCCAGTATTTGCTGCTTGCTTTTGGTTCGGTACACCTTTTCTTTCCAATAGCCGATGCGCACTTGGATGTATCGCCACGACTCGAAGTAGCTTTTGTTCAGATGCTTCTCTATGTTGTCGAGCGAGGTATTGATGCTTTCCAGCACCACTAGCAGGTCTGCCGTGGAACATGACGCTGCTCCTGTGGCATACAGCACCAGGTCGCTCACGCTCTTGTACAGATATTCTCCTTCCTTGGCGATGTTCTCTATGGCTCGCTTGTTGATACCTATCAGTATTGTATCAGCAACTGAGATGCGCTTTCGTTTGAGGACTTTTTGGTTGTAGTCATCCAACAGCTTCTTGTAGTCTGAAATCCGGTCGCTCACACCCTCGTAGGTAGAATACACATTCAGACTGGTTCTGAGACTCTGGTACAGCACGTCTATCACATCGAACGCTCTGGTGTACTTGTCCAGGTCCACGTTTAGTTCCTTATATGCCTTGGTCGCATCATTGCTGTAGCTGTGCAATAACTTGTTACTGTACTCCAAGGTGCTTCTTGCAAGCAGCAGACTTCGCTGTTTCTTGTGGTCATTGATGTATGCTTCTACACTGCTCACATCAAATCCCCATTGCGCGAATGTTTTAGAGGGGAGGGCGAGGAACATGATTGCTATCAGCAATGTCCTCACAATGCTCAATCTTTGCTTCTTGCTCACCAACCCTGCAACCCTCTCCGCTGCATCAGCCTTGTATTCTTTTCTATTTCTCATTTTCATTGTCTTCATCATTGAATTTTCCGTGATAGTCATCCGAATGCTTGGTGTTCGCTGCTTTCCTTAACCAGCGTTTCTTGCATTTCTCCACCAGTGTCAACCGTCTTCCTTCGTCGGCATTGATATGGGGAGCGATGTCCATCAGCACATCGATGATGTTGCGCTTATAGTGCATCATCTTCTCCAACGACACCAGGTCGGCATATATCTTCGTGATTCTGCTGTCCACCTCTCTGGCTATCTCTAGTCTGTCGCTCGACCATAGCAGGTGTTGGGTGTCATCGGTGGTATTGTCTTCCACGGGTGCGCTTTTGGCATATTCGGTGGTTATCTTGCACGACGGATATTCCTGTGCTATTTCCGATATGCGCTTGTTTACCTCGTTGGCCTTTTCCTGTTCCGTCTTACTGACATCGAGCGTTATCACATCCACCACCGAGGTGTTGGTATATTCTGATGTCAGCTCCCAACTGATTTGCATGATGGCTCTGTGTATCTTGATGCCAAGAAGGTATTTCGGCTTTCTGGCTATCTTTAATGTTGCCTTAAAGGTGATGATGCCGTTGATGTTGGGCATAGTGGCTTTTCTGATGTAAGTATAGCCGCTCCATGTTCCTTCCCCTTGCCAAGTCAGATTATAGGCACTCTTGCAGTCATTCATGATGGCTGGTATGCGATAGTAGTCATCGGTTGCCACCTCATTGTCCTTTCCTGCCTCGGCCTTGGCTTCCTCTATTTCCTTTTGCTTCTGTTGCCATGCTGCCAGCTCTTTGTTCAACTGGTCGATGGCGGTCTTGTTCTTGTTGTATTGTTCCCGATATTTGGCTGCATCGTCCACGCTTGCATTGGCAATTTGCTTAATAAGTGACTTGTTCTCCGCTTCAAATTGACTGATTTGCGATTGCAGGGTGGCTACCTTGGCATTGGCTTCCTGCTCTTGCTTATACAGGTCTGATAAGTCGAGGTCGTTCTCTGTCACAGATGTTGTCATGGCGCAATTCTTGCTGTGGTCATTCAGCGAACCGCCACATTTCTTGCACTTGTATTGCGTGGTGCCTTGCCCCAACAGCACACCGTCACTGCAGGTCACGCTGATGGTCACGCTCTCGCATCCCTTCAGCTTAGCGGCATCGGTGGCCTGATAGTAGTTGCGTGCATCACTGTCTATATAATAGGTATAGCCTTCCTCGTTGTCGTTCCATTCACTCAACCGGGCTTGCAGTTGTGCCTTGAAGGTGTTCAAGTCCATCGAATAGGAGTCGAAGACGGCCTCATACACTTCTTCTGTTTTGTTCCAGCTCTTGTACACCTGTATCTCATAGGCGTATGCCTTCTGTTTCTGTCCTTTTTTCTTGCTGCTGATGATATAACTGTCCATCCAGTAGTTGATGCTATAGACAAAGCCGTCTTTCTGGTTGTTCTTCTGCTGCACCTTTGCTCTCGACCATCCAGCATGGTTCTCTGAGTTTTGCAGGATTGCTTCTCTCTGGTTGCTGTTCGGATAGAAGTTGGTATCCTTGGTGTTGATTCTATACCAGTGGTCGCCTTTCAAGACGCTGTTGTTATCGGTAGGAGGCACATAGTCGCATAGTTTTTCCCTTCCTTGGTCTCGTCGGGCGATATACCATCTTTGCGTATAGTAGTTTCCTTCTGTCTCATCCAGATAGTCGGTCATCCACGAAGTCAGGTTATAGTTGGCAAGGGAAAAGAGTCCTGCCACATTATCCTTGCCTCCAATCATTCCCAATAGGGTATTACCGATGCTCTTATCCATACTTTTCCACAGTTCACTGTAATTATCCACAATATCAATGGCTGCACCGAGCTTACCTTGGAAGAGTTCATTGAACTGGCTGTTTTGCAACAGGACATTGCCTACATTGCTCATTCCTGCTCCGGCAAGGTTGGCTCCTGTCTTGTACAGGTTGTCGATGTCGGCTTTCAGATTGTCCACCGTGAAGTTGCTTGGTACCTTCGACAGGTCATCCAGCATCTTCTTCCAGTCCACGTTGCCTATCTCCGATAGTTTCAGGATGGCTGCTATCTCCTGGTTGATTTGCAGAAAGGCGATGTTCGAGAAGGTGAGGGTACTATTTGTTACCACGCTCTCAAACTGCATGCACAGGTTCTTGGTGTCCTCGCATATCTTCATCAGATAGGTTCCCCAATACAGGGCTGTCTGCGGACTTTTCAGCATCATTCCTGCCACCGTCCATATCTTCGGCATTATTTTGTTACTCACCATGTTGTAGATACGGCGGTAATAGTAGTTCTCTGTGCTACTGTTCCAGATGCCCAACTCTGTCATTGCCTTGCGCTCCAAGAACTTGGAGGCATAGATACCGGCACTCGCCACTTCCGCAGCATTGTAGTGCTTCAAGATGTTCTGCACCTGCTCGTTGTAATATGCTTCTGCCACGGCTTCTGTTCCGTAGGCAGCAGCCATAGCAGCCACCGTCTGCTTGTCATAGTTTACGCTGTAGTACTGTGCGTCAGCCTTTACCAACACACAGACTATCAGCATTATGATGGATAGAAGTCGTTTCATTTCCCTTACCTGTCTTTCTTTTGTTATTACCAAATCCTTACACTAACATGTTAGTGTTTTTTTGCTCCAATCTTGTGGATTATGCTTCAAGTTCTTTAATTTTTCCATCATACTCCAGATGCTGATAGACAGTGGACCGTAGTCCCATGTCGTGTCTGTACTCTTGCATGATATAGTTAGCTTTCTGCATAGCCACTTTCACACGATAGTTGAAGGAACAGAATGTTTTCATCAGCCAACTCTGCTGCTCCAATACCGACATCACCAACTGGTGTCGCATAAACTCCAAGTCGTCGCCTCTCAGCATTTGGCATGGATCACACAGTATTCTTGCCATTGCATGGTTATAGGCTTTTCGAGCATCAAACTCCTCCTTATGCTTTGCCTCTGTTTCTTGCAATGGTTCTGTCTCTTTCTTCTGCATACCATCCGTATCGGCAAAAGATGTAGCTTCTTTAGCTTCATTTTCCGCTATATCTTCTTCGGATTTTCTTTTGGATTCTACACTTTGATGTCTTGCATCATATTCTGCATCATGATAGGCATCCAACTCTTTTTCTGTCATGCCAAGATGTAGTCCTACGTCTTCTAGAGTTTCTTTGACATGCTCCACCAACTCTGGTGTTACATGTCGTATTTTCAACAGTTGTTTCTCTGTACAAGCACACAGGTCTTTATATGTCCATAATTCTGAATCATGGAAAGCCTGACGTGTTTTCTCCACCATGCTCGGACGTATATCCCATTCTTCACGATGGAAATCTATAAACCCAACAATATTAATTCTTTTCATCTTCTTCTATCTTTCAATGTTTATTTGTTTGTGTTACTTAACCTCAACACTCTTCCTGCCTGATTTACTTTTTGTGCAAAGGCGAGGCTCTTGCTGATACCACTTGCATCCCAATCTCTACAATAGGCTTCGATGGCTTGCTGATGATTGCATTTCAACTCTCGCTTGTATAGCTTCAATGCTTCCTTCTCCGCTCGTTCCGTGGTGTAGGTCATATAGCACTCATGCGGCTCTTCCACACCATACACATTGCTGGTCTGTCCTCGTCTGATAAAGACCTCACGGAAGAAACTGCGTCCTTCCTTATTCTCCAAACGGTTGATGGTGAAAATTTTCTTGCAGTCCACATCGGTCAAACCGAGTATCGCCTTAATGGTGTCAAAGCGTTCCTTGAACTTGCTCTGGTCGAGCAGCATCACCACATCCGAGTTGTTGATGATGGCTTCCTTCACTATCTCACTGCCGATGATGTCCTGTATCTCCTGTGTCACCACACCCACGCTTGCCCAGAATTTTCTGGCGGTCTTATACAGATATTTTATGTATTCCGCCATCATGGGCGAGGCGATGGCCTTCCATGCCTCCTCGATGATGAGCATCTTTCTGTTCTTCTTGATGCGCATCTTCTGCAGGAACACGTCCATGATGATGAGTGTCACCAGTGGAAAGAGCAGTGGATCATCCTTGATACTGTCGATTTCGAAGACGATGAAGGTCTCATCAAACAGACTGCTGTCCATATTCTCATTCAGCGTCACATCGTGGCTGCCTCCTTTATAGAAGTCTTTCAACAGATAGTTGTAGGATGACAGGTCTATGCCATGCAGACCGTTCTCCTCGCATATCTTCGGCAGTCGCTCAGTACTGAACTCATAGAAGGTGTTGAAACAGAGGTTGCTCACTCTCTTGGTGGTGAAATAGGCATCGTAATACTCGTTGATGACTTGCTCTATCAACCTGTCCTCGGTCTTGCTCACCGTGCCTTGACTTCCTTTCCATATCAGCATCACCAGGTTCTTCAGGAATCCCAACTTCTCGATGTTCCATTCCTCTCGCTTGATTTTGAAAGGGTTCATCGTGATAGGATGCTCCTCGGTATAGGAAATGTATTTGCCGCCGAAGTATTCACACAGTCCCTCATACGAGTTACCTGTATCTACCAGCACGATGTCGGTGTCCTGCTCATGGGCTTGGCGCACCATGGAGTTTACATAAAAGCTCTTGCCGCTTCCCGAAGGACCGAGGACAAAGAAGTTGCTGTTGTCGGTCAGCTTGTTTCGTCCCTCTTTTCCCGATATGTCAATGGCTACTGGTACTCCTTGGCGGTCGGTATAATAGACTTTAAAGGGGGTGTCCTCACTATGTACAATCTTTTCCTTATACATTAGGCAGGTGGCGGCATCGCCCAACGTCATAAATCTGTCGTAGTCGTCATTCATCCCATAGCAGTTGCCGGGAAATGAGTTGACAAACAGTTCCAACTGATTATAGGCTCGTTTCGAGATATGGATGCCCATCCTGCCAAAGGTATTCTCCAGATGGTTGGTGCACTTCTGTATATCCGTGTCGGGCTTCACCGTCACTATCAGATTATAGTGGGTATATACCAACTGCTTGTTTTCTCTCGCTATCACCTCCTGCACTCGCTTGATGTCCTCTACGGCAATCAGATTGCTTGGGTTCGGCATGCTGGCATGCCGGTTCTTCTTTTTGTCTAGCAGTGCAAGCTCACGCTTCTGGTTCGGTACAAAGATGATTTGGTTATACACCACACTCTCCACACCTGGTATGCTGTCCACCAATGCTACCAGATCCACTGGCATGCTGGTGTTGTTCACCTCAATATTAGTGAATGGACGTATCAGTGTCGGCAGATTAGCGCAATCCACATCCACAAGACTATACACCTTGCAGCGTCTGTCACCCATACCTATCATCTCGTCATCCACCTTGAATCCTGTCATGCTCACCATCTTGTCACGGAAGTTCATGGCAAAGAAGCGGTCAACATACACACTTGCTTCTTGCTTGTTCAAGAACTCCGACTTGATACCGGCATCCTTCAGCTGGTCTTGCACCTTTCTGATTTTTACCAGAAAATCTCGCCATTTCTTGTTGTCGAAAGACATCAGACGACTCTTCTTGTTCTCCTGCGTAATGGTCAGATAGGTCATGCTGTCCGTATATTCTCTTCCGTTGAAATAGCGGAAGTAGAATTCTGATAGGAACTCATGGCCATTGCCACTCTCATCCTTGAACTGCTTTCTGGTAAAGATGTCTTGCTTGTGCAGGGCATAACCTTCACCCAGTGTCTGTGTAATGGCTGCAAACAGGTTGGTGAACTCATAATAGCTGTCTATATTGGCAGAATACTTCTGCACTGGATTCTCCATTCTCAGGATAGCAGAATATTCTCCAGTCTTGGTATAGAGCACACCGATACCGTCCGTGTCTTCCACGGAGAAGTAGATGTCCTGAAAGATTTTCTTCCGCTTGCCACCAGTACCAAAGGCATAGACCGATATGGCCATGCCAATGCAGGTTGCCACGAAAAATAAGATTACATATAGTACCATATTCGTTTATTTTTCAGTTTCTTCAAAGGATGATTGATGATTTTCTCTCATACTGGATGATTTGTTGTCATTCTCTTTATATGAGGTATTGGAACTTTCTTCACTATAAAGGGCTGATACACTATCTTTTGAAGTGGAATCCATCCTGCTTATTTGTATTTCCACGGTTGCAGGACGTTCTTCGGTTTCTCTCGCCCAAATAGCCCTTGCTTTGTCAGCACTCCTTATGGCATCCAATGTGGGTGGCTTGTAGGTCTTGTCCTTGCAAGCGGTCAGCAATGTCACTGCCAATGCGGTTATTATAATATTCTTTCCTTCCATACTCATAACTGTACTTTAGTAGCGAAGATGCAATGTTTTCTGCTGAAACAAATAATGGTAGACCCACACCCTTGGGGGAGAATGAGCCTACCAGTCGTTCACTTTCTACTTGTCATCCACATCTTGGTCATGTCGATACTTTTTTGTTTCACATTTTTATATGCGCTTGCTGTAGGCATAGATAAACACTCCTTGGTCGTTCTTCTTGGTATGCAGTCCCTTCCGTTGTTTGAACATGATGAGACCTGCACCCGTAGTGATTGCCACGACCAACACTATCAGTCCTGCAATGATACCCATCAGACAGTAGGCGGCAATGAAGCCGATGATGGCTCCTCCTGCCGTGGCTGCTGCCCAATAGATGTACCGCCCCTGTATTCCCATGAATTCAAGGGGCTTCTGGAGTCCCTTGAACAGTGGGTAGTCGGGGTAACGGATTTCCGGCTCTTCTCTTGCCATTCTTCACGTCGTTTCTCAATTACTGAATATGCACTGAATAACTCTCACTCGTTAGTTAGTCACACCGAAGAACAGAGGCAATGCCTGTGCTGCTGCCACGAGGAAGATACACGCTCCTACAATCATCATGATCTTCTTCTTGAAATCTTACTAATTGTTTGTAATGTGCTGATATTCAATATATATCGTGTAAGCGAAATGGAGAAAGAAACAAAATGGAAACAACAAAATCAAGAAACCCCAAAATGAAAGCATGAGAAAACAAAAATTAACACAGAAAACAACGATAATTTTCCGATTTTGGTATTCATAACTCAACTCCAAAAGAAGAAAGTTATAAGTAGGGCATATTCTGTTTTCCTTTTAACAGAATATAGTGATATGATATAGAGGGAAAGAGTCACTGTAAATCATGCAAAAACCAACGGAATTTCTAATTAGACAAATTATTTTCCGCTTTTTATAATGATTTTCGGATTTAACAAACGATATTTGGAGAAGAATGAGTATCTTTGCAACCGAAAACAATAATAATATACGCAATGGCTGAGAGAAATCTTAATCGTATAAAAGTTATGCTTGCAGAAAAGGGGAAAACGAACAAATGG